>Ga0209550_10003544_pt1 | contig 14874 bp, 14 predicted proteins | sample LauGreSuBDMM15SN_2_FD_187567 | JGI IMG/M metagenome (GOLD analysis project Ga0209550, IMG submission 187567) | Freshwater lake microbial communities from Lake Michigan, USA - Su13.BD.MM15.SN (SPAdes) (version 5) | ecosystem: Environmental > Aquatic > Freshwater > Lake | place: Lake Michigan...
TGCCTTCGCTCTTGCCTTCGCCCATGCCTTCTCTCTTGCCTTCAATCTTGCGTTTGCAACTTGCTGCACTCATGCTCTGCGTATCAGGTGCTGCGTTTGCCAACGAATACCCTGCAAAACCCATACGCCTCATCGTGCCTGCTGCACCAGGCGGTGGTGCTGACTTTTTGGCGCGCATTGTGGGCGTCAAGCTGAGCGAATTGGTGGGGCAATCGGTGGTGGTGGACAACCGCGCGGGTGCCTCCGGCACCATTGCGGCCGACGGAGCAGCCAAGGCCGCGGGTGACGGATATACGGTGCTAATGGGCCAGTCGACCAGCATTGTGATTGCGCCGCAGCTTTATCCCAAACTGCCCTACGACACACTCAAAGACCTCAAACCTGTAACGCTGGTGGCTGAAGTTCCCAACATCATGGTGGTCCACCCCAGTGTTCCTGCCAACTCGGTCAAGGAGTTGATTGCGTTGGCCAAGTCCAAGCCCGACATGCTCAATTTCGGCTCGTCTGGTAACGGGGCGCCCAGCCACCTGGCCGGCGAAATGTTCAAGTCGTCCACTGGCACGCGCATGGTTCATGTGCCATACAAAGGCGCGGGCCCAGCTGTCAACGCACTGATCGCCGGAGAAATTCAGGTCATGTTTGCGCCCATCGTTGCGGTCTTGCCGCAAGTTAAGGCGGGTCGTTTGCGAGCCTTAGGCGTTACTTCGGCCAAGCGCTCTGCGGCAACACCTGAATTGCCGACCTTGGCGGAGGCAGGCTTGACCGGCTATGAGATCAGTTCTTGGTTCGGTCTGTTTGTGCCGGCCAGCACCCCCAACGCTGTCGTCGACAAGCTCTACAAAGACACGCTGCGCGTGCTCAAGTCGCCCGACGTGCTAGAGCGTTTTGCCAAAGAAGGCGCAGAGCCCGTGGGCAACTCGCCGCTTGAGTTCAACACCTATGTCCGCGCTGAGTTTGTAAAATACAACAAGTTCATCAAGGACAATGGCATCAAGGCCGATTAAGCTATCGACCCGTCACACTTGAAATAACAAGCCCCACATTTTTTTGAAAGCCCAGGATGAACACGCCAGAGATGATGACCCCTAAGAACCGTGCCCAGCAAACCATGGCCCACAACATGACGCTGGTGGGGCACCACGAGCTGGATGGTTTTGGCGGTATGGGAGAAGGCATTGCCATGCAAAAAACCGATGACGGCCGCCGCATCTTGTGGATGGCACACGAGTCAGCTCCCAAAAACTTCACCGGTGTCGATGTCACCGACCCCAAGAGCCCGCGCGTGATTGTGCAAACCGAGTTGCCGCACATGAAGGTGCGCTCCAATTCACTGGATGTGGTGGGCAACCTGATGGTCGTAGCCAACCAGACCAAAGAAGTCAACATGAAGCCGGCCGGCTTCAATGTCTACGACATCTCTATTCCAGAGCAACCCAAACTGATCTCGCATTTCGATTGCTCGGGTCCTTATTCGCGCGGCGTTCACGCGGTCTGGTTTGTGGATGGCAAAACAGTGCACATCGCTTCTGGTGCGCCCGACTTTCAGCCACACAACGCCAAAGACGATCAGATCTACCGAATCATCGACATCTCCAACCCAGCCATGCCGGTAGAGACCGGACGCTGGTGGTATCCAGGTACGCGTGTGGGTGACACCACGCCCCCACCGCCGCGTCTGCCAGAGCAGTTTGACACCGGCTTTAGGGCGCACAACACCAATGTGTTTCCGCAGCACCCAAACCGCGCGTATGTGGGCTACATCGATGGCGGCGCCATCGTGCTCGACATCTCTAAGCCTTCGGACATCAAGATGGTGTCGCACTGGAACCATTCGCCGCCTTTCAACGGTTTCACACATACCGTGCTGCCGCTGTTTGAACGCGGCCTTTGGGTGGTCAGCGATGAATGTGTTCAAGACGATGGCAAGGACTGGCCCAAGCTGGTTTGGATGGTCGACGCCCGCTCGGACGCCAACCCCGTGCCCATCTCCACCTTTCCCGCCCCGCCCTATGACGCGTTCGCCAAACGTGGTGGGCGTTTTGGCGCGCACAACCTGCACGAGAACCTGCCGCTGCCTGTTTCCTTTCAGTCAGAGACACTGATCATCGGTACTTTCTTCAATGCCGGCGTGCGTGTCTATGACACCAGCAACCCTTACCAGGTTGAAGAAGTGGCTTACTTTGTGCCGGGCACGCCGCGACTGGCACCGGCTGGTGCGGTTCAGCTCAACGACGTGTTTGTCGATGACCGCAAACTGGTCTACACCATGGACCGTTTTGGCGGCGGCTTGTACATTTTGGAAATGAACCTCTGAACGCGCCTGCTCCCTCGATGAAACGTGACCCCCTGGCCGGGAAAATCCCGGTCTCCCTCATTACCGGCTTTCTTGGCAGCGGCAAGACCACTCTGATCACCCGTTTGCTGCGGCACCCGGACATGAACCGGGTGGCCGTGGTGATCAATGAAATCGGTGAGATTGGCATTGACAATGACCTCGTCAAAATGTCGTCCGAGAACGTCAGTCTGCTGGCCAACGGCTGCCTGTGCTGCTCGGTGCGCACCGACTTGCAGGAAACGCTGCGCGAGTTGTTTGGTGAGCGGCGTGCCGGCCAGATTCCAGACTTTGACCGTGTCATCATCGAAACCACCGGCTTGGCTGATCCTGCGCCTGTCATTCAAACCCTGGCCAGCGACACCATGCTGGGCGCACATTACCGTCTCGACGGTGTGATTACCCTGGTAGACGCAGCCAATGCCCTCACGCAGTTGGCCGAATTCCCCGAGCCCGAGCACCAGATTGCCCTGGCCGACCGAATCTTTCTGACCAAATGCGACTTGTCCACCGAGCCCGCCATGGCCGAGCTCACAACAGCAATTGCCCTCATCAACCCGCGTGCCGACATCCGGCGCTGTAGTCAGGGCGAGATAGACCCTTCAGACCTGATCGGCATCGGCCTGACAAGCGCTAGGGCCGGCAACGACACCTTGCACTTTCTGGGGGAGCTAAAGTCTCGCTCTGTGGATGACACGCCACCCGCCTACCTGGGGCAGCGTCTGCCAGCCCGGCACGACCCAGCCGTCAAGACTTTGTCGCTGCGTTTTGATGCGCCTTTCACCTGGGCTACTTTTTCTGCGGCCATGGAACTGGTGATCTCGCTGCGCGGCAAGGACTTGCTTCGAGTTAAGGGTATTGTCAATGTTGAGGGCAATCCGGTGGTGGTCCAAGGCGTGGGCCATGTGTTTCACCCGCCCCTGCCACTAGACCGCTGGCCTAGCGCAGACACAGGTTCGCGCGTGGTGTTTATCACCCGCAACATCGACGAAGCAAGCTTGCGCTCGCTGTTTCAAGCTGTTAGCCTGATGCAGGCCTGAGCCAACGTGTGTTGCATAGCAGTTTCGATACTGAGGCAGTGACTCAATCGTAGGTCAGTGCCCCACGCCCCAGCAATTTTTCATCAACAATAGATTCAAAAATAGTTTCTATTTCGGTAAAGTGTGTCCGCATCCCAATGACTGGTTTGACCACTCCTCTGGCCATTACCTCGAGCGTTTCAATCAACTCAGTTCGCGTTGAATGCCTGGATCCTGTGATCGTTTTCTCCGACAATATCAGATGCCGAGTTGGCACCTGAATACTGCCCTTGCCCACGCCAATGACAACTGCACGACCCGATGTCGCAAGGCTATCGTAGGCGACCTGAAAAGTTTCTGCGTGTCCAACATAATCTATAGCGGCATCTACGCCACGGCCATCTGTGAGTCTTCTGACAGCTGCAACCAGATCGGCTTCTTTCTTCACATTGATCACTTCATCCGCACCCCACTCACTGGCCAAAGCCAACTTCTCATCAGAGACATCCATGGCGATCACACGAGCCCCAAAGGCTTTTGCAACTTGTACGCCGTGAATACCAACACCTCCGCCTGCGCCGATCAGTAAAACATGATCATGAGGATTGACACGCGCACGCTCTTTCATGCAGTGCCAGTTTGTGTTGACTGCATCGGTGGCCATCGCGGCCGCTTCATAACTCAAACCCGATGGAATGTGCAAAAAATTCTCTACAGGCAAGCTGACATACTCTGCAAAACCGCCATCACGATGAACACCAACATGGCCTTTGAAAGCTTCGCACAATGTCTCACGGCCACCACGGCAATACCTGCAGCGGCCACATGTCAAGTAAAAATAAACTGCGCAACGATCGCCTACCTTAAGTTCTGATACATCAGAACCCACCTCCACAATGTCTCCGGCCAACTCATGGCCCATGATCCGGGGGACTTCTCCACCAAAACTGCCAGTGCGCATGTTGAGCAAAGTTAGCCCCACACCTGCGGCCCTCACCTTCATCACAGCCTCTCGTGGGCTTGGCTTAGGATTTGGTCGGATCATCAAAACCGATTTTTCTCCCCATTGAGGTACAACCATGGCCTTCATTCACGTCTCCTATATCGAAATAGAAAGTTCATTACACATGGCCTACCAACCAACTTGCAAGTGCCGGTAAAAATAAACCACGCCCTCATTCATTATTTTGCCGCTTTTTAGCTTGACTGGGTTTTTCACAACGTTGGTCCCAACCCATCACATCCGAAAAGGTCCTTAATGCTTCAGCGAACGATGCATGATACTTAGCATTGTTTATCCCTTATGCGATACTTCTGTCTAGCGTTTTCAATCTGCAGACTTAGTCAATTTAATAGCAATACCCTCAAGTTAACCCAATGAAACTCACACTCGCCTTTAGCCCAGTCGCCTGCTCCCTGGTACCTTATGTTCTGCTTAGCGAAGCGGGTGCAGAGTTCGATACCCTCAATATCGACATGAGCCGTAACCAGAACCACAGCCCAGAGTATTTGCGCATCAACCCAAAGGGAAAAGTTCCTACCTTAATCATCGACGGTTATCCGTTGACCGAAAACGTGGCCATGCAAATCTGGATTTCCCGCACATTCCCGCAGGCTGGACTTTTGCCACAAGACCCGCTTGAACAGGCCAAGGCCATTTCAGTCATGTCGTGGTGCTCTGCTGGTTTGCATCCTAAGCTTACTCAACAGGCACGTCCGGAGCGATATTGCTCAATTGAAGGCACTGCCGATAATGTGAAGGCATTGGGTTCCGAGTCGCTTTTTGAAATGCTGGAAATTGCCGACGAAATGCTTGCCGGTCGTGAGTGGTTTTTGGATCAATTTAGCTGCGCAGATGTGTATTTCTATTGGGTATTTCGTCGCAGCGGTTTTTTCAAGCCCGGTTTGGCGCAATTCACCCATTGCGCAGCGCACATGCAGCGAATGGAAAAGCGTCCCAGCGTGCAAAAGTTTTTAGTCTTTGAAGCCCAGGTCAAGGCACAATTTGCTCAAAGTTAATTGCTAACTTTTAACCATTTTTGCCGAGCCTGGATTTCTGTTAATTCCATTTAACAGTTAGTCAGCTTTGATACCAGCTTGTGTAATCACTTTTCTGTAATGCTCTAACTGAGACTTCACCAAAGAGCTCATTTCATCAGCACTTGAGCCAACGGGAAACAAGCCCAAAGCAATCAATCGCTCTTTCACATTGGGATCTGCCAAGGCTTTTGTAACTTCTCTGTTCAGAAAGGCAATGATTTCTTTGGGGGTGCCAGCAGGCGCCATGAGTCCAAACCAAGAGTTCATTTTAAAACCAGGTATGCCCGATTCAGAAACTGTGGGAACGTCTGGAAATTGCGCCATGCGTTGAGGTGTACAGACAGCAATGAGTCTGGCTTTATTACCCTGAACCAACGGCACGATGGTTGAGATGCCCTGAAGCGTGGCATCGACCTCTCCCGCCGCAGCGCCCACAGCGGCTTGTGTGGCACCTTTGTATGGCACATGCATCATGTTGACACCTGCTTGATAAGCCAACATAGCCATACCAATGTGCTGAGGCCCACCATTTCCACCGGAGCTGTAATTGAGTTTTCCGGGTGATTTTTTCGCGGCTTCAATCAAATCGTTGACATTGCGGTAAGGCGAATTTGCGCTAACCATCAGACCCCATTCAATGATTGCAACCTGAGAGATCGATTCAAAATCCTTGACAATGTCCCAGGGCAATTTGGAATTGAGATTGGGAATCATCGTAATGATGCTGTCATTGAAGCCACCCAAGGTATAGCCATCTGCCGGTGATTTAGCCACTTGGTCTGTGCCGATAATTCCTGCAGCACCCAATCTATTTTCAATGATGATGGGCTGACCAATATTCTGGGACATCTTTTGCATCACGATGCGAGCCGCCGTATCAACTGAACTACCTGCAGCCAATGGCACAATTAATCTAATAGGTTTGTTGGGGTATGTGTCGGCTGCTCTTTGACCCCAACTCAGCGAATGAAAAAGAAAGAGGCAGAGAAAAATAATCTTTGCTTTAGTCATGTTGATCTCCTTGAAAAATGATTAAGACGATGGGGTTTGCGACAAAGTCGGAATTTGATGCGCTTGTGCAAACTCATCTAACTGCGCAATCAGATTGGGATGCAGGTCAATGCCATCTCGCTCATAGGTCTTTCGCTTCTCATAACTCTGCTCACCTGGAAGCCAAATTCGTTTGACGTTGGGCATTCTTTTACCGTCTCGCATCTCTCGCGACAATTGGTCGATACGCAACTTGAACTCATCGACATCTCCAAATGCATCTAAATCAATCGCCAAAATGGCCTGACCTGTATTGGATCTGGTAGAGAAATCGGCATTGCCATCAATCACACTCGAGCCCATGGCCGCCGCATTCAATGTGCCAGCCAACACACCCACCATCAATTGAAGGCCATACCCTTTGTAGCCACCGATAGGCAACATAATTCCGCCATCGGTTTTGTGCGGATCAGTGATGGGAGCGCCATTTTCGTCAATCATCCAACCTTCAGGCATGGACTCTCCCTTTTGCGCCTTCACTTTGATCTTTCCATAAGAGGTGACTGTGGTGGCCATGTCTAGCACCATTGGCGGCTCATTTTTTGCGGGCACTGCAATGGCGATGGGGTTGGTGGACAGCAACATGTCCAAGCCACCCCAAGGTGATGTATGGTTGGCACCCCCAACCGCAAAATAAATGCCAATCATGTTTTTTTCCATGGGCATCCGTGCATAAATAGAGGCAGGGCCAGCGTGGTTGCTGAATCGGGAACCTACCCAAGCAACACCACAATTTCTGGCCTTTTCTATGGCAATTTCAGCAGCCCGCTTCATAACCAAATGACCCATAGCGTTGTCACCATCCAAAATAGCCATGCCTGCTTTTTCTTTCACAAGTTTCATGGATGGATTTAGGTTAATTCCACCCGCCTTGATTCTTTTGGCATAACTGGGCAGCCGAATCACACCATGACCATCAGAACCTTGAAGATCTGCCTCGGCCATGATGTGGCCCACTTTGAGTGCGTCGTCAGGTGGCAAGCCCAGTTTGATCATTGCATTTGAAATGAAATGCTTTAGCTGATTGAATGAAACACCATTAGCGTTCATGAGTAATCCTTTTTTGTAGAGTTTGAACCGCAATGATCGGCGCGCTGAAAATTGGCACCGATGAAACTTCTTGGCATTTTTGAAATGCACTTGCCATTGAAAATTGTGTAAAGACGATTAAGTCTGTTCGCTGATTTTTTTTCACCGCATCCATGATTGATGCGTCGTGCAAATCTGTTTGACCTTGGCCCAGCAAGTCAAAGGCGTTGTTCACAAAAACTTTTTCAATGCCAACCAAGGCTTGATTGTTTTTGGACCATTCACTGATTTCAGAACTCAATGAATCAACCGACAATTGAGAGGTCCCCATCACCACAATGGTCAATTCTTTTTTTTCTTGTGCCAGCTTGTAGATTGAATCGAGCATGGCTTCATTGGGTTTGTAAATTGGCAAATCAAATGCTTTTTTTACAGAATCAATCGCATCACTAAATACGGAGCATGAAAACAAAATTGCATCGCAGCCCGTGGATGTGGCATAGCTTGCCAATGACTGAAATCGCTTGCTCATTTGGTCAGGACTTAAAAGATCGATATCTTTTAACAAGCCTTCATCCAAAAGATTGAATGTATTTGCGGTTGGCCAGTAATGACTGAAGGTACTTTCAATCGGTGCAATTGCTAGGCGAGTTGCATGGATCAATGCAATTTTGGGGCGCATCTGACTGTTCATTGGAATCGCAAATTGAGGGGAGTCAATTCATCTTATGTCACAGGTCTTTGCTGTCAAGTCGATTGCTTAGGGTTAAACCCTAGCTGAATAAAACTCACGCAACACAGTCCTTTTTGGCCTGATGCTAAGTTGATTTGAAGAATTTGAGAGCCTCAGCGGCCACCATCTCAGGCTGCTCTTCCGCAAGGTAGTGACCGCATGGCAAGGACTCACCACTGAGATGCACAGCACGATCACGCCACAAAGACAGCACATCAAAACACCGTCCTACAGCACCTTGCTCACCCCAAAGAACTCGAAGGGGCTGAACAAGTCGATTTCCGCTGGCCATGTCGATGCGGTCATAATCCAAATCAATGCCCGCACTGGCACGGTAATCTTCACAGACAGAGGTACTGGTTCCAGGAATAAGCGCACATCGCTCATATTCAGCCATGGCCCCTGGCGAAAAGGGTGCAAGGCCTGCAAATCTTCCCCCCATCACATCGCGAACATAGCGAGCGGGGTTATTGTCTATCAAAGATTCGGGCATGGGTGCAGGTTGAATTAGCGAAAACCAATGCCAGTATGCACGGGCAAAGGCCTCAGTGGTGTTCTCGTACATCGCCAATGTGGGTGCAATGTCCAGCAACATCAAACTGCGAACTGCGTGCGCATGATCTAACGCCAAGCGATGTGCCACTCGAGCACCTCGGTCGTGCGCCAATACATCAAATTGCTGAAAGCCATATGCCTGCATCACGGCCAAAGCGTCTAGGGCCATTTCGCGCTTGCTGTGATTGAGATGTTGCGCATCGGCAGCCGGGCGACTTGAATCGCCATAACCGCGCAGATCCATCAGTACCAAGGTATGTTGTTCCGCAAGCCTTGGCAGGACCTTGTGCCACATGACCATGCTTTGCGGATGTCCATGCAACAAAAGCAATGGCGTGCCAGACCCAACAGATCGAGTGTGAAGATGCACACCACCGCGCTCAACCCTTAACAGAGGCAAATGATTCAACATAGGCTACATCATATTGAAAATTTGAAGGTGCTGTCCTTTGACACCCTTGTCCTCGATCCACTGCACCTTGAATTTAGCGGTGCCAGTTGCACGTACAAAGAACTCGAAAAACGGATTGGCGAAAATAACCGATGAAGGCTCAAGAAATGACCACGGATTTCCCTGAAAAATGCAAGCTTGTCTTGGAGATTGAGGCACGATGCCAATCAAACTTTGACGGTGTAATTCAAAGCCATTCGTCCACCATCCACAGTGATCACCTCGCCGGTGATGTAGCTGGCAGCATCAGAGGCTAAAAATGCCACCACATGGGCCACCTCCGCAGGATTGCCCAATCGCTTCATGGGGGTGCGGCCAAGAATTTTTTGGCGAGCTTCGTCACTTGTCAGAACCGCCTTGCTGGCCAATTCAGTGGCAATGGTCCCAGGCGCTACGGCATTGACCCGAATGCCGTCATCTGCCAATGCCAAAGCCATGGCCCTTGTGAGCTGGTTGAGGCCGCCTTTGCTCACGTTGTAGGATGCAATTTCAGGGATGGCCAATACGGCGTTGACTGAACTCATGTGAACAATTGCGCCTCCGCCTTGCGCCTTCATGGCGCGCGCAACCGCTTGCCCGATTAAAAATGCACCCCTTAAATTAACCCGCAGAACCTCATCAAAATCGGCTTCTGTGACTTCTAGAAAAGGAGCCGCTTTGAAAATGCCTGCATTGCTGATCAAGACATCGATTTGGCCATGCCTTTCAAGTACTTGGCTAACCAGGGAATCGACTTCCACCTTATTGCCAATGTCACTGGCAATAAACAAAACGTCGTGGCCTTGTTGTTGCAATTGTGATTGAAGGGCTTCCCCCTTTTCCTTGTGAATATCCACAAGGACGACACGTGCACCATCTTCTACAAAAAGACGCACACACGCTTCACCAATGCCTTGGGCTCCTCCCGTTATGAGGCAAACCTTACCGCCTAGACCATATGAAATTTGAGTCATGCGCGAAATAAATTTTAGAAATATTGTTGTGCTTAGGTGTGATGTTGACGCTTAAGCTGCAGAGGCAAGGATGGTCAAGCTTTGTGCAATGGTTGGATGGCTGTTAAACCTATGATCTGATGCTTTTTGATTGAGCTGTCAATGAAGTTTTTTTCTATCAACTGTTTGACAAATTTTTCCAAATAAGCAGCTGCATCTAATCTTCCAAGTGGGACTGAAAACCCATGATTGACTGTCATGAAATTGCCCTGCAATAGCTTACCCGTCGGCAATTGATGCATCGATTCAATCAGATTCGGCTTCAGTCCTGCCACAGCATCAACTTGATTTTGGTTGAACAACGCAAGAGAACCTGCAAAGTTTTGGGTGTGAACGATTGACGCATTTTTCAATGTCGTCATCAAATACCGTTCATAGCCTGCTTTTTCAGGTGCTGCAATCTTGATTCCATCTGAATCGACTTGCGCGGCAGACTCAAACATTGAGTTTTGTTGGACGACATAACCTGCTTCGATTTCGGTCATGCCAGGCGAAAATAGAATGGTTTGGGCCCTGGTTTTTTCAATTGCCAGGATAGCGACGTCCCACTTGTCATTGACAGCATCATCAGCCACCTGACCAGGTTGCTGATAAACAACCATCTCAAGTGGTACATCAAGGCTCTTGGCCAGTTCTTGCATCAAGTCGACACTCACGCCAAACAATTCACCCGCTTCATTTTGGCGTGTAAACAAGTTGTTGCCGATATTCATACCAGCGCGCAACTTTCCAGTTGGCGCTAGAGCCTGTTGAGCATTCATCACAAGTCCTTGATCTGGGTGATTGAGTTTAAGAAAAGCTGACACCCAACCTAAACTGGTGACCTTGCTTAACTTTTGTGCTCAGCATAGACAAAACGCGTCTCGCCAGTCTCAGTGAGCTTGCGAGTAGCCTGCGCGTTGGCATAGATCCAAAGGATCTTCATCGATTCGGTGTCTGAGAGATTGCGGAAACGATGTGAAAGGTTGGCAGGAAGCCACGTTGTGTCGTGTTTTTTGAGAACAACAGACTCATGGCCCTCCATCTCAAGAACTGCATTGCCTTCCAGCAGCATGACACTCTCTTCACAGTTATGACTGTGAAAAGCGATGGCTGCACTGGGTCCAAATTCGGTGATGCCATTGATGAATGTTGAAGCGCCAATTGCTGGCGAAACAAGCGGTATTGTTTTGGCACCACCGCCACGATCATGGCTTTTAAGTTGATCAGGTTTCAAAACAATAGGACGGTATTCTGTAGAAGTTGTCATTGTGATTTCCTTTGAAAAAGTAATTGACTCATTTTAGGTGCGAATGGAACTTGTCTATGCCATCGTGACAATTGGATTAATTTTCATCTCTGCAGCCAAAAGATTCAACTCATCAATTAAAAATGGGGCAATAGGAATACCCTGAGTCTCATAGGCTTGGCGTTTTTCATGACTTTGCTCTCCCGGCAACCAAATGCGCTCAACCCCTGGCAGTCTTTCGCTTTCGCGAATTTCACGCACCAGTTTGTCTACAGCATGTTTGAACACTTCAGGATCACCAAATGCTGCGAGGTTGATCACGAGAATGGCCTGCCCCGTGTTGGTGGTCGTGACATGGTCGGCATTGAAGTCAACCACATCTCGACCCATGGCTGCGCCCCCCAAGGTGCCAGCCAGCATGCCCACAATGAGTGCCAATCCATAGCCTTTGTAATCACCAATCGGCAACAAGAAGCCCTCGTTGGCTCGATTGGGATCCGTCAAGGGTTGGCCTTGTCGGTCAATCATCCACCCCACAGGCATCTGTTCCCCGCGCTTGGCTTTGGCCTTGACTTTTCCATATGCGGCCACGGTTGTGGCCATGTCAAGAACAACAGGCGGTTCCTCTGCTCCCGGAATTGCTGCAGAAATTGGATTGGTCGACAACAGCATGTCAGAGCCTCCCCAAGGCGGCAAGTGATTGGCGTTGCCAACGGCAAAATACAAACCCAACATATCGTGTTGCAAAGTTTTACGGGAATAGAGCGATGCAGGGCCAGCATGATTGCTCATGCGGGTACTCACCCATGCCACGCCACATTGGCGCGCCTTCTCGATGGCCAAATCTACAGCGTGCGAAACAACCAGGTGGCCCATTGCATTGTCGCCATCGACAACCGCTGAAGCAGGCATTTCATGAACAACACGAATATTCGGATTCTTATTAATTCCGCCAGCTCGAATTCGTTTGATGTACTGAGGCAGCCTGATCACGCCATGACCGTCAGAGCCTTGCATGTCGGCCTCAGCCATGAGGCTAGCGACCTTGAATGCATCAGCCTTCGGCAAACCTTGGCTCACCAAGGCTGATTGGATGAAGTCTCGCAAGTTCGAGAAAGAAACTTTGATGTTGGATTGATTGTTAGCCATAGTGTCAAACAAAAATTATGAAACTGAAATTTATTATAGGAACGGTGAAGGTATCGATCCAATACCAAATTTCCTCTATGCCATATCATTACGGCATAGATTAATCAATCGTGACATCCTATGAACCTGAAAGCTCTCCGCTATTTCGTAGCCATTGCCGATGCTGGCAGTTTTACCGCAGCAGCCTTAGCCATACCAATAGCCCAACCCGCACTGACACGTCAAGTTCGTGACCTAGAGGCAGATTTGGGGGTATCACTTTTGCTTCGACTTCCAAGAGGGGTGAGGCTCACTCAAGCAGGCGTGACCCTCTACGAGTCAGCCAGTTTGATCCTCAAGGAAGTGGACAGAGTTCGAGAAAAATTAGCCTTTAAGTTAACAGATACACGCTCAACGGTTTTTCTAGGCATGCCGCCAACGCTTTCTCGAATCATGTTGCCCCGCCTTTTTGAGCAATGTCTTGAGACGCTTCCCAATCTGGAACTCAAGACCCGAGAAGCTTTCACGCCAACATTGCTTGACTGGTTAGAGCGCGGAATGATTGAAATGGCGGTGGTCACCAATCCAGAAACAAACAGAAGCTTGAACTTCACACCACTGCTTGGTGAGCCGTTTGCTTTGGTGTCGCATCCTCGCATGAAGATGCGCGCGACAGTTTCGCTACAGCAACTTGAAAAAATTCCTTTGCTGATGACCACCTTGCACTACGAACTGATAGAGAAGCAGCTTTTTCCGATCGGCAAAAAATTATCCGTCACCGCCCTGATTGATTCGGTTGACTCCATTCGCGAGTTGGTCTTGAGAGGCAAATGGGCAACCATCATGCCTGTGTCAGCATTTAAAGAAAACGGGCCCAACACGGATGTCGTCATGTCTGAAATCACAGGCGTTCAGCTCAACCGTTTGCTAGTACTGGCCTCGCGAAAAGACATAAATCACAATCAGTCAGCAAGTTTGGTCAAGGAGATGGTCGAGCAACAATTTCGCCGTCTCATTGCTGAAGATGTGTTTAGCTTGTCTGGGCCGCATTCACACTCAAAGGTCAATGCCCAGTCTGTCTGAAAACAGACTGATGACCATAACGTTCCAGGTCAATGGCGGTTTCGTTCAGCACAAGGTGTTGCCGCTGCGCCATCGACTCAACAGAAGTGTCAGTTGACTTCACGTAATCGCCCAACCAACGTGCCCGCTGTACAGCCGTTTGACCTGCATTCAATCGTTGCGTTGAGTAGTGCGTCAAGGCCTTTGATGAGGCGCCATGCAATCGCATGGCATTAGAAATCGCCACTGCGTCTTCTGCTGCTTTGGTCACGCCCATGCCAATGTGCGGGCGGGCCACAAATGCAGCATCCCCCATGATAGCGATGCGACCCGCAACCACATGGTCTGAGGCCACATCAAAAATGGGTTGCAAAAAAGCTTGCGCCGTTTTCTCAAGTATTTCGGCAAACTGAGGCGCTAACAAGTTGCGCGCGTCAGCGCGAGCCTTGGCAATCTGTCGCCAAGAGACTTTGTTAGGCGGAATACCTTGCGCATAGGAAATGCCATCGGCATCGGTCAGCATGTCCTGCAGCTCATCGCCTTGCTGCACCGGGCGATACCAAACAAAGTTGTAAGCGCGATGACCACGTCGGGTGTCGTTGTTAGGGCCAGCAACCGGATAACCAATGATTTGCTCATTGGCAGGCACACAAAAACCAAAGTAATCAAACAAAGATCGCAGGGTGAAGTCCGACAGCAGGGACTCTTCGCAAACACCACGCCAGGCTATGTAGCCTGCATAACGCGGCTGGGTTTCTGGGAAAAGCTGTTGACGAATGCTGGACCGGATCCCATCGCTGGCGATCAAAATATCGGCCTCCAAAGTCATCTCATCGTTGTCTCTGCTTGCAAAAACACGCACCTCACTCTCGTCTTGTTCAACCCGCTTGACAGAGACCCCCTGCAGGTATCGCTCAGACGGGAAAGCCTCGCGCAAAATTTGATACAGACGACTCCAAGATGTCAAAACTTGGGGCATGTCCAGCCTGAGTAAAGTGTCGCCCGAACTGTCTAGCAACACCCTGCCCGGCACCAACACCCCGAGGGAGGCTTGCACATCAAGACCCAAACGTTCAAGAGCGTTGACAAGTGCATCGTGTGAGACGATGCCGGCCCCCCGACCATTCATGGAGCCTTTGACCTTCTCAAGCACTCGAACATCATGTCCGTCTCGCAGCAACATATTGGCCACGAACAAACCACCGAGTGAGCCACCGGCAACAAGAACACGTGCCATGAATTAAGCGCTAGTTGC
>Ga0209550_10003545_pt1 | contig 14874 bp, 10 predicted proteins | sample LauGreSuBDMM15SN_2_FD_187567 | JGI IMG/M metagenome (GOLD analysis project Ga0209550, IMG submission 187567) | Freshwater lake microbial communities from Lake Michigan, USA - Su13.BD.MM15.SN (SPAdes) (version 5) | ecosystem: Environmental > Aquatic > Freshwater > Lake | place: Lake Michigan...
GGGCACATGTGCAGGCGCCACGGCTCTCCGCTTTGCGCTTACGGGAAAAAATGAATATGATGGGCTGCGCTCATTCCTCCAGTCAACCACCCTCCAGCCTCCACCGTGATTCCGGTGTGTTCTGGCCGAGAGGGCCCTGACACGCGTGAGGGAGCAGTGTTCAAAGCCGGGGGGTAACTACAACTAATGCTCCTCCTACCCCCCGGAGTGTGGGAGTCTATGGAAGTCTAGGCGTGGCTAGGCGTGGCTGCGTCCGCGCACGGCAACCGGGCGACGACGCCAACGCCGGCAACGGCGCGGGCGGCGGGCGCACCGGTTCGGTTGGGCCGCGCGGCCGAGTATCCCAGTTTGGGGACTGGGCGCCGGTCCACAGGGTGGAAAGACGGTCCTCGCTCGTAAACAGCGTATTTTTAGTCGTGGACCTACGAAACACGAAAGCCACCTATTGCCTTTGGTTAATTCTCAGTACAGCGTTCACTTTAGCCTGAACACGTAGAGTATGGGGGGACCTCAAATATGAGCAGCGGGACCTCTTGATCCTCTTCCCTTACGCGCCCGCGCCGCCGCTCTTCCGTTTGATTCGTGGTTCCTTGACGCGAGGCCCTCAGCCACAGTACGGGAAGCTTCCGTTGAAGGTGAAGGCCTGCTGCTGCTGGAAGTAGGGCGGGTACGCATAGTAGGGAGGATAGCCGCCGACCACCGCCGCGGCGGCTGGGTGCGCATACTCGCCACTGGTAGATGCGTATGGTGGCGGGTAGTGGTATGAGGGCGGCGCGCCAGCGGACGCAAGTGGCGAGGCTAGGGGCTGCGTGGGCGCTGCGCCGGGCGTGTCGGGCGGCGCTGGCAACGTCTTCTGCCGCTTGGAGCTGGGAGCTTCTTTGCGGGAGCGGGTGCGCAGCTGCCGCACTCGCTCAATGCTCTCGCTGTAGTCGAGGAGGCACTGCTCGTAACGGCGCCACATCGCTTGCTGCGCTTCGTCTGAGAGCGGAGATACACTCGAGATTGCCCGCTCGAACAGGGCCGTTACCCGCGCCATGGCCGCACCACTCGCGCGATGTCGGACGGCTGCAGGCGCGGCGCCCGCAGCAGGCGCGGCGCCCGCAGCAGGCGCGGCGCCCGCAGCAGGCGCGGCGCCCGCAGTCGTGGGAGCGGTGCCCGCAGTCGTGGGCGCGGTGCCCATCGGCGTCGCCGGCTCGACCTCGATGCAATCAAGCTCGAAATCAATTCGAAGGTCCCATAGCAACTCAGAGGACGGCTCGCGTCGGAGCGCTGTCTCGAGCAACTCAACGGCCCAAGCATAGCTCCCGCGCAGCTGACGCTCAAGTCGCACGGCGTGCCTGATTAGGTAAGTGAGCTCCTCGCCCGAGAAGGCCGTCGCGCCAGCCTCGAAAGCTGCATGCATTCGCGCCACATCACCAAGACGGCGCTCTAAGCTTGCCTGTGCTAGCGCTGCACCAAGCACTGGCGGTCGGAGCGCCGAAGCGGCGGCGTAGAGGTTGCGGGCTTCGTCATAGAACCCGTGGGCCTCTTCGAAGGCCGCGTGCTCGAGCACGAACGAGCAACGCGCCTTAAGGAAATGCCCGCTCGCGCGAGCGAAGGCGTGGCGTGCCTCGGGTAGCATCTGACGAACCTCAAGAGCGCTCACATACCTAAAAAGGGACGCCATCAGCGGCCATCAGCATGCAACGAACATGGGGAACTAAGAAGAGGGCCATCCGATGGAATCGATGGTCCTCAGAGGGTCATCCGAGGTGGTGATCAGAGACCGAAGTGGTGATCCGGGTGCAATCAGCTGACCGTCGCCACATTGCAGGCTCGAGGCAGCACGGCACGAGGCATCGCTCATAGGTGAGGATGAGGCGTGGCACATTGCCACGCCGCTCCTCCCAATCCAGATACGAGTTCCAATGCTCGAGCTCCGCTGCATCCATCGGCCTCAAATGGAAGTGGCGTCGACGCACCCCCGATTCCCAACGAAGCCTTTCGGCGTGATCGGCCTTGGCGCGTCGAAAATGGGCCTCGAGGAGCGGGAGCAGCCGCAGCTTGCGCGCGCCGTCATCCTCCGTCTCCGACGAGCACGGCCGGTGCGGCGCCAGCCCCGCCGCCTCCAACATCTGCTGCAGTACCGCCTCCTCCCTCGCATCGAGCACCTCGGCACATGAGCGCTCGACGGCGAGCTGCTGGAAGCGGAGCCAGAGCGCGTCGAGTGAGCGCAAGGGATGCTGCAGCGCGCGCCGAAACACCTGCGAGACGCGCGAGTGGTCCGCGCCGGCGCGCGCTGTCTCGAAGGCAATGTAACGATCCCAGAAGACGTCTGCGCCATAGTCGGAGCCGACCAAGCTGGCACCACGCTCAAAAAGGGCACGAACGTCCTCCGGCCGCTGCCAGTATGCCGTAGCGTGCGCACCGTAGTGCGCCCATATCTCCACGCAGTAGCTGCCGAGCACGAGCGCACGCTCGTAGACCTCGCTGGCACGCTCAACGCACCCTTGTTCGACCTCAAAATCTGCAAATCGCTTCCAGTAGCCGTAGCAAAGAGGCCATGCACGCAGCAGATTATTGTAGGCCTCGCGGAGCTGCGCCGGCTGCCGGGGTGAGTCTGCCGCGTGGACAGCGCCGACGAGCGCCGCGTAGTCCATGTCGTCGGACTCGCCAAGTTGCGTCGCCATTCATAGATATCACGTGGGAAACAGCCTGAAGGCGCCCCAAAAGCTCCACGTCATCGCCCAAAACAGCGCAAAATTATGTCGACACATTGCTCGGGACAAAGAGCTCTAATGCCAAGGAACTATTCATAAACACCCTATTTCCTGGACAATCATCCTCATACAAGCGAGAACGGTCCGGGCGCGCGCGTGGGGTTCGCTTGGGGGTTCGACAATTGATAACCGGCCGCGCGGGACAAGTGCACTAGTCACTAGAGGTAGATGCTTCGGCTCGGCTCTACCGCAGTAAGAATCCGATCTAGGATAGACGACTACAGTCGAGTACTACCTTGTTGCTACTTGTTGCTTGTGCAGAATGTCCCTATGACAGCCGATCAAAGTGGATGTCCTCATCCATTTCGTGATCGAGGATGACATCGGGATCGCCTGAATCTCTCCAGAAGCCGGCGTCGTTGTCCCACGGGCCAGGCCCAAGGGTGCGCATGATTCCCTCAGGCGCCAGGCCGAGCCGAATCTGCTCCATGGTGTGCTCGTAGCGCCACTTGTACGACTCCTCCCAGCTGGGCGGCCGACGGTTGACAAGGTTCTGAATCGGAGGCTTCCGAAGGGTCTCATGCGAGCCCCGCTCGCGCAGGGGCTTCGATCGCATGTCAGGCGGCACGTAGTGGTCCGCCTTGTCTCGGAGGGCCTGCTCGACCGGGTCATTCGCTAGCGGGTCAAATGCTTCTTGTCGTCGCCGCTCCTCAAACTCCGCCTTCGACTCGGCGAGGCTCTTCCGCTTGCGTGGTGTCCGCTTGAGCTCTTCGAGCATCTCGGTCGGCAGGCGCGATGCGAGCTCTCGGGAGATGCCGTAGTCCTCTTCATCAATTTCAGCGCTCGAGGCGGCCTCGACTGAAGTGGGGTCGTTCATCTTCATGGTTCCTTGCCGAGGCACAGAAGAATTCGCAATCGCGTCTTCGCCGGCTGGGCCAGCCGCACGCGCGCACGCATCCGCAGAGTCCTCCGGCTTGCCAGCAAGGCGGCGCAGCCGCAGCCGCAGCCTGGTGAGCCGAGCCAGGTCAATGTCATCAATCACCGGCCGGCGCTGCTCCAGCCGGACGGTAACCTCCTCAAGCATGTCAAGCGCCGACCCGAGGTCGGTGGGCGGTGGGAAGCATCGATCGGCATCCGGACAGTTGCATGAGTCTCCATTCGGACGCACCGTACTGCTCGTTACCGCTTCGGCCGCGGAGGTCGTCTCACTATGAATCGCATCAGGCCCACTCCCCTCCCTCTCATCACGAGCACCGAAATCAAGCCCCGCCGTCCTCGGCGTACGCAACGGCGGTTCCTCTGACGCGAACATGGACGCAGGTATGGACCGCTTCTCCGTCGAGCACACAAGGCCGACGTCGTACTCATGGCTGCACTTCGGAGGAATAGTTGACCTGTTGAGGCCATAGAATTTGCAGTGGCCTAAGCCGGGCTCGTCTCCATTGCACCTGACGTGGCTCAGCCAGATCTGATTTCGTCCAAGGCCGTAATCGGCCGTCATGGACAGCGCGTCGACTCCTCCGAAGCCAAGCGTCCGACAAGCCACATGTGCTGCTGGCCAATCCCATCCCTCGCTGCACACGGTGCCCCAGATGCCCTGGAACAACACCTCGAGCCTGCCTTCTTTGGCTCTGTGTCCCGCCGCGAGCCGAAGCGGCAACACAATCGGCTTACCTGGTTGCGTGGCATGGGCGCTTCGGTTGTCGGCTACATTGGCTGGTTTGGCCGTGCCGTTCGCATCTGTGGTGCTTGAAGGTGCGGCGATGGCACCCGCATGCTCGCCTCGGCTTGCTCCACCCGTATGCTTGAATTTCTCCACCCCCCTGCAGTCGACCAGTGGTGCAGCGCATTGCCAGCCGTCGATCACTGGGCGCTGTATCGGTACCGTCGTGTACTTTTTCTTTTCGAAGTGCTCGCTGATCGCTGCTGTTGACATCCGTATCCGCTTGTCGAGTTCTGGGTGCCGGTCATGAGGTACGGCGGGTTGCCGCACGTGGCTCCTCGACCCCTGCGCAACGGATTCGGTTCGTGCGTAGCAGCGTCCGCTCGAAGGATCCTGGCATGGGGCTGATGGAGTCAAGCACGTACACGCTCGGTAGTAGTTTACGCAGCCCTCGCAGCGACAATGCGCATCCGATGGCCACGCGCCACACCAGCCCTCATCGGAACAACAAGTCAGGTTCTGTGGATGCATTGGGTCACATATGGCCGGCGACAGGCCATCCTCACCCTTTCGCAATTCGCCACATCGTCCGTCATCGCGCCAGGCAGTCCTCAGGCGGTAGTCTACGCACTTTTCATCTCCACCACAGCTCATCGTGCACTTCCCTTCGGAGCAGCACGAGTGTTGCGTGTCCCAAGGATTGCACTGCGCCGGGTTGGTCCCGTCGGGAGCTACAACGCCGTTTCCACATCGGTGATCGTCGCGCCAAGGTGCATGCGCCGAGACTATGTGTAGGAGCGCTGCGTGAATGAACGCGCGGCAGCTGGAGCCACCATTGGTCCGCCGACCGAGCATACGCGCCGCCGCGCGCCTGATCACACCGCACCGAGCGAAACGGTGCGCCGAATTGGGCGTGCCGTGTATGTGAAGTAAAGAGAATTTTTCCTGTTATCTCACACTGGTAATGATTGAATCAGAAAATCATGTGATTGTGAAACCACGGTTGTGCTGCTTACGTGTTGTATGAAACCTGGGGACGGACGTTGTTTTTGAAGAGTAAAGAGGAACGCAGAGTAGCTCGCACATAGTACGCGTCACGGCCTACTCGCCAGCTCCGTCACGGCGCTCGCCGCTCCGTATAATCCCCGATCTTTTGGTGAGCAAAACTTGGACGTTCGTGAGTCGAAGCGACGGGTTCCATGGGAATCAGCATGCCTACGCACGCATCACATGGGTGAAGTACATGACTGACTGGGCGCGCGGATGGGCCAGTAAACCGCTCATCGAGCCGCTCATTTATGAATTGCGTCGACGGCGGCCACCCTGTTGCTCGGCCTGTGCGCTGTGGCGCAGCGGCTCGGCCCCGGCGAGGCAACGCACCAGTACACTACCAGCACCAGGGAGCACCACATCCCTCAGAGCCTTGCAAGATTACGCGCCCCTCTGCCACAGTATGACCTTGGAGTCGAAGCCGCCGCTGGCAAGGATGCCGTCCTCGCTCACCGCAAGGGACTGCACGACCGACTGCGTCTTGTCGATGTTATTCGCGTGGTCATAAGCCACGTGCGCCTGCTTCTTCTCCGAGTAGGATCGGTTCTCGCCATCGTTGGTGTAAATGTCCCACACGATGATGGAGCCATCATCCTCGCCAGCGTATAACACGCGGCCCGACGACGACCAGGCGAGTGATGTAACGTCCTGGTTGTCGCGACGGTACGCGGTCACCATTGTCTGGGTACGGATGTCGAACAGGTAGACAAAGTCGCCGACCCCACCCGCCGCGACGTACATCTTCTCCATGGGGAACATGGCGCACGTGTTGTACGCGGCAACGGGGGCGTCCAGCCCCCTGCGGCAGTACGACGGGAAGATGCCTACACCCGGCTTGCCCTTGAGATCAGCGACGCACTTGCCCGAGACCACGTCCCAGAGCTTCACGGTCAAGTCACTCGAACAGGTCGCGAAGAGCTTCTGGCCCTCATCGTCGCGGGCAAAGTTCAGGCTCAGCGCGTCTTTGGTGTGGCCACAGAAGCGGGTGATCGTCGTACTCTTGGCGAGATCAACAAGGCGCGAGTCGCCGTCGCCGGCGGAGCTGAAATACTTTGTACCGTCCTTGGACATCACGAGCGAGGAGATGTATCCATCGTGTTCGACGATCTTCTTCTTCTCTGCCAGCTTGCCGGACTGAACGTCCCAGACCGTCACCGCGTTGTCCATCCCGCCGGATACGACCTTATTCTTGTGCATGGCCATGCACTGGGTCCACGGAGCCTTCGCGGCGGCCACCATGGTCTTCTTTGCGCAGTCATACACTGTCAGCACATGGTCCTGGCGGGCAAAGGCGATCCGGTCCTTGAACTCGGCGCCGCCATCGCCCCACTTGATGCCGTTGATCTTCTTGGGAATCTGCCTTTTCCCTTTTCCGCTCGGCACGCCCGTCTTGTCATCAATGACGAGCAGCTCAACCAAGTTGTGAGCCTTGGGGAGCTTTGGTAGCTGCAACGATACGGCGTCAGTGTACAGCGCAATAGGCTTGTTCTTCTTCAACCCGCAGGCTTCATAGTTCGCGATGAGCATGGAGCGGATCTTATCCTCCACTTGCGCCTTGGCCGGCATGATGCTCGCCCGACTGGAAGCGGGTGAAGAAGAGTCGGCACCTCTGGACGTGTTGTCGGGACTCGAGTCTGGCAAAAGAGTGGCTGCCCCGACGAATAGGAAAGTTTCAAGCTGCAAGTTTGCCAGATGTTTGGGATCCGAGGAACACAAATCAGCGCCCCAGGCCGCCCTCGCAGAACGCAGAAAACGGAGTTCTTTTTCCTGGTGATTTCGACACCGATTTTCACAGCCAAAGGTCCTGTGAAATTCGACTCATGGAGAGGATGACGTCGCCGATCTCAAGCCACCGCCCGCGGCTCGCGCGCCCCTCTTGGCGAGTGCGACGTCGCCACGACACAGCCCGCCCGTGCACCTCGCCTCGAGCCCTTCCTGCATCCTCGCACATGGCTCTAGAGACGGCCATTGAGCACCTTGCAACCATCGCAGCATATGATCTTCGGCGCAGTGACGGAGTTTCACCAGAGCCACCCATGCTCTGGCATTACCAGGTTGTGGATGCGCACCTGCTTTCGCCGGCAAGCGCGCGCTGGCCGGACCGAGGCGCCGCTGGACAAAGTTACATTCCAGTCGTCCTCGAAGTCAGCAATGAGCGACTGGACCAGCCGTATGCGGACGAAGGCTCCTTCAACTGCCTGCCGACATCGATGCGAAGCTTGCTCGGGCCGCTGCCACTACTCGTTCGGGTGCAATACATGAACTCGTGCCACGTGCTCAACGGTGCGGCGGCCATGGCGCTCGTGCGCCATGCCGCCATGCGTCGTGAGCGTTGGACGATCGCAGGTCTGCCTGTGAACGCAATTGGGTGGCGCTGGGGCAATGCGCCAGACGGCTTGAGCCTAACACTGGCTCAGGTCGGCACGGAGCGCGTCAAGCACCAGGCGCACGCGCATCAGCTCGTCACCATTGTGACCGAGGACGGCACGCAGTACCTCCTCGACCTCTCCGTGGCACAATTTGGATCGACAGCAGCCGTGCGATGCACCTCGGGTCTGGTGCCGGCCGCCGCTGGCCAGCTGCTCTCTCCGACGCTGCGAGAACGTGCGGCGGAGGGAATCGCCCCGGCCTTGTTTGCACGTGCCGACTCCGAGGCCGCCGCGCTCGTGAGCCACTGCAGGCTGGAGCGCAGTCAGGATGCCGTCGAAGCCGCTCTTGGACTGCTCGATGCGCAAGGCACCCGGTGGACGGCGGATGGTGCGCAGGATGGCGCGCTCTGTGAGCACGTGATGCCACGCCCGTACTTCCGAGCTGGCGAGCCGGCGGGCCCTCGGCCAGGTGACGATCTAGTCGAGTCCGAGCTCCTCGTGCGCTTGAGCCAGTTTGGGCTCGCTCTGATGCGATGCTCCGAGACGAACGGTGAGACTGCTGTCGTGTCCCCTGTCCCTCTTGACACCCTCCTTGGCTCTGCGCCTCTTGGAATGATGACCACACACAGGGGAATGTCCTGACAGATTGACTGACGAACCCTCCTTATCGAATTACTACGGTTCTGACCGCCGCCGGGCGAGGGCGCAAATATCCGATTGCATCCCCCTGGCCCTGCCTCGCCCTCGGCCCTCACGCAACAACATCCCCTGTGCCGTACCCTGCGTGCGTACGTCTTCGAGCAGGATAACAGACGTTTGGTGCTGATCAAGCTTGCGAGAGCTAGCTGTCACGAAGCTCGAAGGTGGCAGCAGTCGAGGGTTCAGCGCAGGTCGCTCCGCCGCACGCGCAGCCACCATGCGGTGTGGAGTTCATCGGCTTTACGTATTACCTGTAATAGGATAGGATAACTGTACTGCGGGAAGCACAAACGCAAACTATCGTAAACAACGCCCTGTCCGGTCTATCTCCTTCTACGCTAGCGGCTCTCTATTCGTACGCGTCTTTCCGATGACGCGCTGCTGGTGGCGCGCTCGAAGAGATCAGGGTTGGGAGCCGTCTTCGAGTGATCTGAGTCGATGGCACCATGGCCGTCCACAAAGACTTCAACTGCCATGAGGAGGGCATCCTTCTTGCGGCGCTGCTCTGATCCGCCAAAGCCAAGCATCACCGCCTTCACCCCTTTCTGCAGCCGCTCGGTGCCACTTCCCTTTATCGAGCTGGCGCCGCTGCCGAAGGCGGAGATGATGCCGCTGCCGAAAGCGGAGATGGTGCCGCCACTATCTCCGGCACTGTCGTCGCCCTTGCTGGAGCTTTCGTTGCTGGGGCTGCCGCTGTCGTCGGCCTGCTTCGCGGGCGTCAGCTTGCTCAGCTCACTGGTGCCCTGTCTGGATCGAATTCCCTTGGTGAAAGAGGCAGCGTTCTTTTGGTTCGACGTGAGCGGCGACCCGGAGCCGTCGCTGCCACGCCCACTGTCGGGCCGCTCTAGGTCGGGAACGACTTGCACCATCAGCCCGGGCAGCTCGCCGCTATTGTTGCCAAGATTCTTGTCGAGGTTGACCATCAGACGCAGCGAGCACGGCATAGTCGTCTGCAGGATGAGATGATACGTTCCGTCCCCCTGGTCCACCGTCACGAACGAATGGTTATTGGGCATGAGGGCCGTCTGGTCGTGCACATTCTGCTTGATGATCTGCAGCCGGTTCGTGAGAATAAGCCCGCCAGTGACGCACTTGTTGTGGAACCGATCGAAGGTCACGAGAGTGAACACGTGCGGCAGGTCGGGATAGAGCGGGTCGGGCGGCGGATGCAGCTTGCACAGAGTGGGCTCAGGCCGGTCGGGCTGCACGTAAAACGAGAGGGGCGAGCCGATAATGTGCTGCCCGTCGAGCTTGATGTACATCTGATGAGTACCGGCCAGGTGCGCATCGTACCTGATGTCGTATGTGGTCAGCCCACCGCGCGACTGCGAAGTGAAAGTCATCTCGACGCGCTCTGCACGTTTCAAGGTCCCGTCAGGCTGAAGCTTGCCAGGAGCCTCATGGAACACTTTGAGCTTGCCTTCGCCTCCCTTGCCTTCGCCCCCTTTGCCCTCGCCCTTGCCCTCGCCCTCGCCCTTGCCCTTGCCGTTGCCCTTGACGTCGCCCTTGCCGTCGGCCTCCCCCTTGGCCTCTCCTTTCCCCTTCCCCTCCACCTTGAGCTGCGCCGGAAGCACGGTTGGGTTGCCCCACGAGTCGTAGATCTGAGGCCGGATCGAGAGCGAATCGCCCGCAACGATCGTCGCGTTGTCCAGTGCCGCCATGTCGACAGACTTCTTCCCGCCAACGGACCGTTCTTCTTTGGAGACCTTCGACCACCCATCCACTCTCGACACCGCTGCGCTCGCGGGCCCCGCCACCACAACAAAGCTAAATGGCGAGCCGGGGAACGCGGTGCGCGTGCGCTCGCCTGGATGGGGCTCGAGGTCGCACCACACGTGCAGCGAGCACGTGCCCGCCGCCTTGGCCACAAACTGGATCTTGTACACGCCTGTATCGCCCTTTTCCCACACGCCCTCAAATTGCATCGACTCGGTCGCCGCAGTCAGCTTTTGGCGCTCCTTTTCGAGCACGAGACCAAATTTGAGCGAGGGGCCGGGGAGCGCGATGTTGCCAAAGGCATCAACGAACTTGATGCGAAAGTGCGAGCGTTCGCCCGCGACGGCGCCCGTGAGCCCGCCGCCCGAGAGCTCCGACTTGTTGAGCTCTGGTGTGGACGACACGAGCGCAATCTGGACGGGCGAGCCGCGCACGTCCTCGTCGCCGATTTGGACACTCGCGCGGAACTTGCCCGAAAACTTGGAGCGCCAGCGGATGGTGTACGTGCCGTCCTTGAGGTCGGTCACGGTCGTTTCCATGCCGGGCGCGGCCACCAGGCCGTCCTCCGTGAAACATCTGACCTCTACAGGTGCGCCACCCGCGATGCACTCATTGCCCACTTGGTCGGCGCATTGCAGAGTCTGTTGACAGCCCGAGTCGGCATCGCCGCCCACCTTCCCGCGTAGCACGCCAGGTAGCAGTCGCGACGTGCGTGCCCACGCGGCGCCCGGTCGCACAACGAGCTTGAATGGAGAGCCTGGCAAAGGCAACGCTTGATGCCTGAGCCGCACGTGCAGAAAGTAGGTGCCGGCGAGCGAGAGGGCATACGAGACCCGATGGACCTCATGCAGCTCGCCATGCGCATGCAAGGTGCCAGGCTCGACCCCGCCGAAGCCGAAGCCGATGCCGCTCGGATCGGCGCCGACTTCTCGTTCGATGAGCACCCCCGCGTCCACCGATGGCTTCGGGTCTGCGAGCGCCTGCTTCGTATGCCTCTGTCGCTCCCATTGGCTTGAGTACTGTCGGCGCGACCCTGGACCCAGCTGCACACGTGATGAGACGAGCTTCACGCGCCCCTCCTTCATCAGCGTCACCCAGCCAATCTTGCACGAGGCTCTCTCACGCGAGGCGCCTTCGCCGGAGGCCCTCGCCGTACCGGTACCCCCCTCGGCCGTCTTGGCGCTGAACGTGCCATACTTGGAGTCCTTGGCGCTGAACGCGCCATACTTGGCGCCAGACGACGAGCGGCTGACCTCGCTCGTCGTCGTCATCTCGGCGGCGGCGGCTGTGGGCGCCTGCAGAGGCTGGTCGATGAGAGCAGCTTGAGGTGACGCTGCGGCGGCTTGGCGTGCCGTGAGCGCCCCACTGCGGCTCGAGGCTCGAGGCGAGCCGAAGGGGTGTCGCGCGCGGTTGTGGCGCGTGCCGCCGCCCTCGCCGCCGCCGACACGGCTGCTGAGTGCTCCTCCAGAGGAGCTGCACGAGCGACTCGAGAGCTGGCCTGAGGAGCGACTCGAGAGCTGACCAGAACGGCCGCTCAGCGCGCCGCTGCCGTCGCTGCTCATGCGTGAGCTCGAGCGTGCCGAGAGTGGAGGGATGAATGGAGGGATGAATGGCTCCTCGTGGCCGTCTATCGACCATTCGACCGAATCGAGCGAGACGCATGCACGCACCTGTGGGGACGCGCACTGTGGTGAGCACTTGCATGCAAGGCGGGTCATCCGTGGCAATCAACGTGGCGATCATGAGACGCATGCACGCACCTCGCCGTCCGCTGAGATGTGCTCCTCGAGGACGGTCACCACCTGACCAGGCAGCAGGCGACCGATCGGAGCACTTCCCTTGGCAGGCGCGGTGCGCAGGATGAGCGGCTTCTCACCCACCCGGACGCGGATTGTACGGTACCGAATCTCTCCTGGCTCGTTCTCGACAGCGGCGTCCCGAGCCTCGTCGGCGCTGCCTGGCCCTTGGTCGATCGCATAGGCCCACTCGCTCAGAGGACCGGCGAGCCACTTGCCCATGGGCCCTGCTGCTCTCGCTTGCAACTGCTGCTGCTCCACACGCGCCGCTGAGGCCGTCACGGGCGAGATCACGGGCGAGGTCCGCCCGGGAGAGGACGGCAGCGGCTGCGGCGCCACTGGCGGCGTCGTCCCACTCTCATTGCTCACGCGCTTCTCGCGCCTTGTCGGTGGCACTGAAGCTCCGGCCTTCGGCGGCGGTACCACTACTAGCGCCGTCGTCGTCGTCGTCCCTACCTCCTTGCTTGCTAGCCTAGCTCGTCCCTTGAGCTGCCCCCCCTTGCCATCTCCTTTCTTGCCCTTGGCCGCCGCCGCCGCCGCCGCCGCCTCGGCCGCCTCCTTTTGCTCGATGAGCAATCGTTGCGCGGCCGTTAGCGGCACCTCCCGCCCGCGTGGGCTGTTCGGCGGCACTGCCTCCACAAAGAGATCGAGCTCGACGGCACTCGCGGTCTGACCGAACCGGTCGCGGAAGCGGATCTCGAACGTCTGCGGCACGCGTGAGACTGCCTCAGCCAGCGCCTTGCCGCTCACCTCGCACTTGGAGGCGCAGGGCAACGAGTTTGTCACATGCACCAGGTGAGGCGAGCCCGGGAGCAGCTCGCCACCGAGCGTCACGGTGATTGAGTAGGGGCCCGAGCAGTGCGGGCGCCATGCGACGAGGTACGTGCCGTTGCTATTGTCGGTCACTTTTGCGCGCGTCTTCGAAGGCCCTCTGACGGACACGTTGAACCTCTCGCCGCCGCTCGTGCTGCGCTTGCCCTCGGTCGTGACTGCCTGGATCAGAAAGTATGCGAGCTGGCGGACGGTTGCCTCGCGCAGGCCGTCGCCGACCACGTGGCTCAGCGTGGCGCTCGATTCAACCTTCGGGCTGTTGTCGAAACGAACGAAGCCTTCAATCGCATCAGGTGCGTCCTGCTCTTCCTCACCGACCTCCACTCCGGCAGCCTCTTGGTCGCTGCGAAGTAGCTTGGCCGCCTGTTCCTGGAAGCGTCCGATAGCCTCGTCGACACGCATTTGTTCTTGCATGCTCGTCTGCACTGTTATTCTTGCCTTCCGCACGTCGGCTATGGATAGGCCGCGTGACCAGCGCAGCCCGGCCCCCTTGATGGCGTCAAAGATCTCCTGCGCTGACGACGGGGCTCCGGAACAGAGGATTTTCTGGGCTTCGGCAACCAGCCTGTTCTCCTTGGCGCTGACCGCAGGCATGGCGATACTGCGTAGCTTTGGTCTGCAGCGCGCGACAAAGCGGCGCGCTGAAGGACGCTGACGTCAAGTGCTAGTCAAGTGCCTACAGTCAGCGCGTTTTGGAAGTGTTGCAAACAGATGCATGCACCACACGCACTTTACATGTAGATGTCAGTTGGTAATGAAATCCGGCGCAAAATGCGTCCTGAGAGCACTCTCCGCCCGCCCAGCGCCGTCGCAGCACGGCATTCTTGCTGGACCATCGCCGATCTTGGCGGCAAATCCACGGTCGCACGACCACGCTATGATAGCAACTACACTGGGTACGACACACGTCGCAGCGTGCACGCGAGCTTGACGAGCAGCCAGATCACCTGCTTCACGCCGCTTACTTCGAGGGAGCCGCCCCGCGTATCGAGATCAGCGAGCGAGCCCTTGCACCGCCTCTCCCTGCTTCAATCTGACCCGCTCTTCCTCAGCAGCTACGCCAACAGCCGTCACGAGAGCCAATACCAAACAAAGCTCGAAGACTCGCAACCAAAGCTGCGCGCCGTCCTCGACCGCGAGGATTTCCTCGACCGCATCCCTTCGATGATCGGCGTCGGTGTGACTGTCAAGCCGCCGCCAACGGACGACGACGACGACGACGTGACGCCTCGAGCTCGCCCCTCCACCGCACCGACAAAGCCAAACGTGGTGCCCAAGGAGGGATGCACGGTGCATGTCGTCTCGTTACTCTACGGCCGGATGGCCTTTTGCATCCCCACATTACTGGGCTACCGGGCTCCCCCACCGCCCGCGCCACAAACCGTCGACGCCGCCGCCGCCGACGACGACGACCAAGTCGCGCGCGCCACGGCGAGCGCCAGCAACTGCAGGCTGCGCATCGCCGACTTGAAGCGACTCATCTACGAGCGCGTACGACTCTCGCCCTCGTTCCGAATCGAACTCTACTTGCACGGGCTACCGTTGAACGACCACCTGAGCCTCATGGACGAGTTACGCCTCGCCAAGGACACGACGTTCGATATGAAGCTGACGCGCGTCGCTCCCTGGCTGCTGCTCTCGCGCGGGCTAGGGCGCGTCCGCGTCAACTGCCCGCTGCTGCACACGCGCGCGTTCCCCGTGGACGAGACCACAACGGTCCTCGACCTGAAGCGTGCGTATTGCGCGTCACTCCAGCAGGGCGAGCACACATGGTTCACCGCAGACGGCGTGTGCGTGCGTCGCGCGGGGATGACCGTTCTCACTCTCGCGAAGGCCAAGGCAGACCCGAAGGCGGGGACTTCGGCGCTCGTGGTGGCCGACGAGCTCCTGATCGAGGGAGGGATGGGCGCGCTCGCGGGCGGCAAGGGCGCAGCCCTCGCGTACCGGATCACCAACGGATCGCCTGTGACCGTGGTCGAGAGTCAGGTGCGCTGATGGCCTCTGATGGCCACTGATTAGCCTCTGATGACGCCTCTGATGACGCCTGATGA
>Ga0209550_10003546_pt1 | contig 14865 bp, 10 predicted proteins | sample LauGreSuBDMM15SN_2_FD_187567 | JGI IMG/M metagenome (GOLD analysis project Ga0209550, IMG submission 187567) | Freshwater lake microbial communities from Lake Michigan, USA - Su13.BD.MM15.SN (SPAdes) (version 5) | ecosystem: Environmental > Aquatic > Freshwater > Lake | place: Lake Michigan...
GCGTTATTTATTACATTTGAGGGTGGAGAGGGTAGTGGGAAAACTACTCAAAGCAAGCGTTTGCAAGAATATTTTCATCAAAAGAACATCCCTTCTATATGGACAAGAGAAATAGGTGGCACTAATATAGCTGAATCTATAAGAGATTTGATAGTTCATAATGAAATGGATATCACCACAGAATTATTGCTTGCTATCGCTGCAAGAAATGAACATTTAATACATGTTATAATGCCAGCTCTTGAAAAAAGAGAAATTGTAATATGCGATCGCTTTGTAGATTCTAGCTTATGTTATCAAGGTTATAAATTAGGTATAGAAACAGTATTGAAGTTTCATCAACAAGTGCTGGGATCGATTATGCCAGATATAAGCTTTTTTATAGATGTACCAGTAGAAGAAGGGCTTAAGAGGGCTGTAAAGCGAGGTGGGAATAATAGATTTGAATCTATGCCAATAGAAACTCACGAAAAATTCAGGCAATGTTTTCATCAATTAGTGGAGATGTTTCCAGAAAGAATTATAAAAATTGATGGTCTAAAATCAGAAGATGAAATATCAGAAATCATAATTGAGAAGGTAAAAAATGTTAAATAAAATAGAGGGAAAAAATTTCATTAATGGTGAATGGATAGGGGCAAGTGAGTATATATCAGTTACGAATCCAGCAGATGGGACTATAGTTGCTCAAGTTCCTAATATAGATGAAGAAACCATATTATATGCGATTGACTCTGCTCATACTGCGCAAGATAGTTGGAAAAATATAAGTGCTTCTGAAAGGTCTATATTGCTTAGAAAATGGTATGAATTAATATTAGAAAATAAAAAAGAATTGGCAAAAATTCTCACTCTAGAAAATGGCAAGCCTCTTGTTGAATCAGAAAAAGAGGTTGTGTATGGTGCTGATTTTGTAGAATGGTTTGCGCATGAAGCATTGGGGATTTTAGGAAACATAAAAGATGGAGTTAGGCCAAAGCAGAAAATTATTACAGAATATGAACCAATAGGTGTAGTGGCAGCTATTACGCCATGGAATTTTCCTGTTGCTATGATACTTAGAAAAGTTTCCCCCGCTTTGGCTGCTGGATGCTCTATTATATTAAAACCGTCTGATTTAACTCCGCTTTCGGCGCTAGCATTAGCTTTGCTTGCAGAGCAAGCAGGATTTCCTAAAGGTGTAATGAATATTATTACTGGCGATGCTGCAATTATCGGGGAAAAGCTATGCTCAGATTTTAGAGTAAGAAAAATGAGTTTTACAGGCTCAACAAATATTGGAAAATTACTATATAAAAATTCTGCACCAACATTAAAAAAACTCTCGCTAGAATTAGGCGGAAATGCTCCTTTTGTGGTGTTTGAAGATGCCGATATGGATCTTGCGATAGATTCCCTTTTAGCCGCTAAGTTACGTGCCGCGGGGCAAGCTTGTATAGCTCCTAATAGAATATTTTTGCAAACCAGTATTAATAATAAATTTGTGAATAAATTGAAAGAGAAATTTGCAAAACTTAAAATTGGTAATGGTATGGAAGAAGGAGTAGATATAGGGCCTCTTATCAATCAACAAGCAGTTACTAAGGCGCTGGATTTGATAATGGATGCCTTAGACAAGGGTGCGCATTTGGTTTATGGTGGTGAAACTGGGGCGGGATGTTTGCTGCAGCCAACTATATTGGAAGGTTGTCATGATAATATGAAAATTTTCCAAGAGGAAATTTTTGCTCCAGTTGTAGCAGTGTATAATTTTGACTCTATTGATGAAGTTATAGCAAGAGCAAATAATACTGATTATGGTTTAGCCTCTTATGTTTTTACCTCAAATATAGCTACTGCAAATAAAATGTCTGAAAGATTGGATTTCGGGATGGTTGGAGTAAATACTGGTATAATATCAAATGCTGTAGGTGCTTTTGCAGGTAGAAAAAACTCTGGATTTGGAGTAGAGGGTTCTCATTTAGGAATATATGAATTTTTACAGACTAAATATGTGTGTGTAGAGAGAAGGTGATCTTGGTAGTAATATGGCAATTGCAAAATTACTATTAATATGATAAATTGCCCGCGTTAATAATATAAAGCGAAATATTATGTTGAGAAATATCCGTACTTTGAATAATCAAGCAAATAAATCTAATTACCAAGATCTACTTAAGGTAGTAGCACTAGTGTGTATGCTAATTGATCATCTGGGGCTTTATGTTATGCCAGATCAAATAGCATTTAGAATAATTGGTAGAGCGGCTATGCCTATTTTTGCATTTTATGCTGGGTATAATTTCCACAATAATATAAGACACATGGTTTGGGTGTTTGGACTTATTATCACTGTAGGATTTTATATAGAATTTGGGATGGTCTTTGGAAATATTTTAATAGCGATTGCTTTAGGTCAGGTATATTTATTTTACGCAGGTAAAGCACTTGTGCATGATTCTTCTAGATTTTTCAGGCACTTTATGGCATTGCTAACATTAGCTATTGTAACATGGGAGGTCACAGAATTTGGTACTTTGGTGATTTTATTTATGATGGTAGGATTTATTCGAGCTAATGGACAAAGAGATCCAGGGTATCTGCTGCTTGCAGGATTATCTTTAGCTATACATAATCAGTGTGTCTGGAACTTTACTACTATGTCACAATTTTCTGCAGCTCTATTTTCTGTTCTAGTTTCAATCAGTTTATTGCACTATATTCCACATAATAACTCTATGGGCATTAATCTTAAGCCAATATCTAGAAATATGCTATATATATACACAGTTACAACATTAGCATATATTTTTTATATTGAGCTTTTATAACATATGAGTGTATAAATAAAAAATTCTTTCTATTCCCCTTGAATTATAATAGTGCAGCTAATATATCAACTTGTATGCAACAATATTAAATTAAGGAGCGTATATGCAAAAATTCAAACCATTACATGATCGTATAGCTGTAGAGCTAGCTGAAAGCCAAGAAAAAACTATTGGGGGAATAATAATTCCTGATACTGCAAAAGAAAAACCTATGCAAGGAAAAGTAATGGCCGTAGGGAAGGGTGCTAAAAATGATAAAGGTGAAGTAATAGCATTGGAAGTCAAAGTAGGAGATGTAGTTCTTTTTGGTAAATGGTCTGGTACAGAAGTGGAAATAGACGGTAAGAAACTTATGATTATGAAAGAATCAGATGTAATGGGTATAGTTGGGTAATCAGCATCACTACTCACTAGCGCTTCCGTATCGGTTGATAGAGTTTATGCTCTACTCTAGTACGGAGTGATGAAATTATAATCATCAATAAATATATTAAACTCATGGAGAGAAAAAATTATGGCTAAACAAATTATAAAAGGCGAAGAAGCTCGTAAAGAAATGCTGCAAGGTATCAATATACTGGCGGATGTGGTCAAAGTAACTTTGGGACCTCGTGGTAGAAATGTGTGTATAGATCAATCATATGGTGCACCTAAATTAACAAAAGATGGTGTTACGGTAGCTAAAGCTGTAGATCTTGAAAATAAATATCAAAATGCTGGTGCTCAATTGGTTAAATCTGTTGCTAGTAAAACAGCAGATACTGCTGGTGATGGTACAACTACTGCGACAGTGCTGGCTCAATCAATTGCCAATGAAGGAAATAAAGCTGTAGCAGCAGGTATGAATCCAATGGATTTAAAGCGTGGTATAGACTCAGCTGTTAGTTTTGTAATTGAGCAAATTAAGAAATCTAGCAAAAAAATCAGCAGCCAAGAAGAAATAGCACAAGTAGGCACTATTTCTGCTAATGGAGATACTGAGATTGGCGAGAAGATCGCTGAAGCGATGAAAAAAGTAGGTAAAGAAGGGGTAATTACTGTTGAAGAAGCAAAAAGTTTCAGCTTTGAAATAGATGTTGTAGATGGTATGAAATTCGACCGTGGTTATTTATCTCCATATTTTGTAACAAATGCGGAAAAAATGATTGCTGAGTTAGATAATCCATATATTTTGCTTTTTGAGAAAAAACTCTCAGCGTTACAACCTATGCTACCATTGCTTGAGGCAGTAGTACAATCTGGGCGCCCTCTTTTGATTATTGCAGAAGATATAGAAGGTGAAGCTCTAGCTACTCTCGTTGTAAATAAATTGCGAGGTGGTTTGAAAGTGGCTGCTGTAAAAGCTCCAGGTTTTGGCGATCGTAGAAAAGCAATGATGGAAGATCTAGCTATTCTTACAGGTGGACAGCTTATTAGTGATGATTTAGGGATGAAATTAGAGAATGTTAATATACAATCACTAGGTTCAGCTAAAAAAATTACTATTTCTAAGGAATTTACAACCATAGTAGATGGAAGTGGTTCTAAAGCTGATATTGAAGCTAGATGTGGGCAAATTCGTGGTCAAATAGAAGACACAACTTCAGATTATGATAAAGAAAAACTACAAGAGCGTTTAGCAAAGCTTGCTGGAGGGGTTGCTGTTCTTAAAGTTGGTGGTGCAACTGAAGTGGAAGTGAAAGAGAGAAAAGATAGAGTCCATGACGCTCTACATGCTACCAGAGCAGCGGTTGAAGAAGGTATTGTTCCTGGTGGTGGCGTAACATTATTCTATGCTTCACTTGCTCTAGACAAGCTTAAATGCGACAACGAAGATCAGCAAGCTGGTGTCAATATTATCAAACGTGCTTTGCAAGCCCCAGTACGTCAGATTGTGACAAATGCAGGTATGGATGGTGCGATAATAGTTGGTAAATTGTCTGAGAGTAAGGATACTAGTTATGGTTTTAATGCTCAAAAAATGGAATATACAGACATGTTTAAAGCTGGAATTATAGATCCTACAAAAGTAGTGCGTACAGCCCTTCAGGATGCTGCATCTGTTGCGTCATTAATTATTACTACAGAGGCTATTATTACAGATAAGCCAAGTGACAAAGAAGATGCTATGGCTGCTGGAAGAGGTGGCGGAATGGGTGGCGGAATGGGCGGTATGGATTTCTGATACTCATTATCCATATAATTTTGGAGCCTGAGTAGATTTTTAGGCTCCAAAGCAATGTCTATTCGATCTATAAGATACAGCTTGACTGGGTGTAGGTCTTTAAGAGTGGGAGACTATAGAGTAATTTATCAAATTCTAGACAATCATATTCGTATTTTAGCAATATAGCGTCGTAAAGATTGCTACAATTTTCCAGTCGATTAGAAAATGACCTTAGTAGTTTCTGGGCGAATCCCTTACTCTTACAAGGATGAGCCCTTAATCAATCAAAAAATCCAATCTGTCTTTTTTATCGGTTACGACAGATAAGCTCATTTTGCTAGAAAAAATCTTCTCTGCTATTTTATGTACGTCTTTAATAGTGGTATTATTCACGTATTCTAAAATTTTCTCTGGAGGTTCATATTCTCCAAAAATAGCATAATTTTTTCCTATTTCTTCAGATTTGTAAGCAGATTTTTCTTCGGCCATTACAATGCTTGCCTTGATCTGTGCTTTAGTACGAGCTAATTCTTCTTCATTTACATTGCTACAAATTTTCTCCATTTCTTCTGATAACACTTTGGCAACTTGAGCCAGATTTTCATGACTTGTGCCAGCGTATAGACTAAATAAACCAGTGTCATTATAACTTCCATGATATGCCCCTGTGGAATATGAGAGGCCAAGTTCTTCTCTGATTCGTTGGAAGAGTCTAGATGACATTCCTCCTCCTAGCACTAGAGATAATATTTTGGCATGATAAAAATCTCTTTTAGGCAAATTAGCTACGCTTTCAAATGCCATTACGATTGTGCTATGCTCTAAATTATTTTTTTCAATGATAGAATTGCCACCAGTATATTTTGCAGGAAGATGAATTTTACTAGTTCCAGCTTTGTGTTGAAATAATTTATCTGCAAATTTCACAACTTTATCATGATTTACATCTCCAGCAAGAGACAAGAATAAATTATCATTGTAATAATGGTCATCAATATATTTTTTAAAATCTTTAGCTTTAAATTTAGATATTGATTCTGGTGTGCCTAATATTGAACGTCCAAAAGGCTGGTTATGATATGCTACTTCATATAATTTTTCATAAGCTAAAGAGTCTGGGTCGTCTAAAGTTTGTGCGATTTCTTGGCATATTACGTCGTATTCTTTTTTAATATCAGCTTCAGCGAATATAGAATCTTGGACTATATCGGAGATAATATCCATTGCGGTATCAATATTTTCTGAAAGGACTTTAGCGTAATATACCGTATGTTCTTTTGAAGTGTAAGCGTTGAACTGGCCTCCTATACTATCAAATTCTTCGGCAATTTGTTTTGCTGTTCTTTTGTTTGTTCCTTTAAATGCCATATGTTCAAGAAAATGCGATATGCCATTTTCTTCTAATGTTTCAAATCTGCTGCCAACTCTAGTAATAAGATTGATCGCGACTGATTTTACCTCAGCCATTTTATAGGTAATTACATGCAAGCCAGAATCTAACTTAGTAATGTTTAATTTCATGATTTTTTAATAATATTATTTAATAATTTTTCTAATTTCTTACTCACAATAGATATGTCGTAATTTTGTTCTACTGACAATAAAGCATTAGCTGTCATTTTGTCAGTAGAAATCTCATCGTTTAACAAAAGTTTTATAGCTTCTGCCATCTGTTCTGCTGAACCAGTGTCAATTAATATACCCGTCAATCCATCTTTCAGTATTTCAGATGGTCCAGATGTTTTTGTTGAAATTACTGGAGTTTTATATGCCATGGATTCTAGTAATATTATGCCAAATGGTTCGTTGAGAGATGGTAGACAAAATATATCTAGTGTATGAAAAAAACTACTCTTATCTTTAACCCATCCTATAAATTCTACATAATGTTTTAGACCAAGGTTGTTGCGTAGGTTTTTTAAGTTGTTTTTTTCTTCACCATCTCCACCAATTATTGCTTTGAATTGCAATCCTTCCTTTTTTAATATAGCTAAGCTTTCAAGAAAAATATCAATACCTTTTTTAGGAACAAATCTAGACATAGTTCCTATTACTGGTGGAAGGTAGCTATCATCCTTTTTAGGTTTTCTTTTGCATGCAGCTATATCTATTGCATTTGGTATTAAATGTAATCTTGCATGATCAATGCCATTCTTTATAGCTGTATTTTTCATAGTATCTGTAAGAACTATAATATGCTCGCATTTATCCACCCATTTTAGTTTATCACTATGGATTATGCCTATTAAGGGTATAGATGTTTTTGGCCTTGCTTTAAATGCAAATTTTGTAGCTCTTCCGCCATGAACTATTATAGCATCAGGTTTTTCTTTTTTTATAATCGATTTTAGCTTGAGAACGGAAAGATAATCCCAATTTCCTAAATTTGGCAGAGTGTAATTTATTTGTATGTAATTATTAATTGCCGCACCTAAACTTGATATATTTATCACGTCTATTTTTGCTATTTTCAACATTCTGTTATAGTCTAAAAATGACTGCTGTATTCCTCCCAGATCTCTGCTGAGCATTATGTTTAGTATTTTCATTTGTCCTCATTTGCTATTGCGAGTAACTTTTGTTACGAAGCAATCTATTTCTTAATTTATTGCTTCCTTTGCTCTGCTCCGCTCGCAAAACGACATTGTATCAACGTCTCCCAAATTCAGCTAATATTATTACGGCCAATATTGCTTTATTCTCTATTAGAGTGATATAATATCGATATAGTAAATCAAAGTTAAAGTCAAAAATTCAAACGATTTGATTAAATTACGCAAAAATAATAAAATGGATTATTATATTGTTGTTGAGAGGTTAGGTTATGATGTATATAATTATTGCGGCGATATTTGTCGCGCTTGTGGCTTTGGTTTTTAAACGGAAATTGTTTGGCGCTGGCGAAGCGAATTTTTTGTATAAAAAAGCCGGTGACCCTGACGCTCAAGTAGATTATGACAAAGAAAAGGGTATGGATGTAGCCAAGTTGTCTGCAAAAGAATTGCTCGAGTTATCTTGGAAATTTTTGTATGATATGACGGAACTTGTGATGTATAAATTTTCTGCCACTGCAAGAAAAGCTGTGCATGATTGTGGAGATGTATTAGTAAAACATGGAATGCGATATACACATGTTGTTGACTCTACTCCAGTTCGTGGTACAAGTCGTGGGAAATCTATAGATGATCGTATAGATGGAGAATCTAATGCTGGTAAGGTTCGTTAGTATTGAGTAGAAGTTATAATTTCTAAATATTATCAAATCACATTAATTTGTAGTAATATAGGTAATTTAAATAAATGAGACGCGTTTTATCACTATTATTTTTGGTATTTTATTCATTAAATAGCTATGCTGATTTTCCTCATCCTTGGCAAATTAATTTCCAAAGGCCTGCTACTGAACTGATGGAGAATATTGAATGGCTTCATGAATTCTTGATGATTATAATGTCTGGTGTTGTAGTGGTGGTGATGTTCTTAATCGCCTTTGTTTGTATCAGATACAATGCTAAAGCCAATCCTGTGCCAAGCAAATTTACGCATAATGTGCTTATAGAAGTAATATGGACAATTATACCGGTGATCTTGCTTGTGATTATAGCTGTTCCATCATTTCGTATTTTATATTATGCAGAACATCCTCCAAAAGCTGATATGACTTTAAAGGTAGTAGGGTATCAGTGGTATTGGCATTATATTTATCCAGATAATGGAAATCTTGAGTTTGATAGTTATATGAAAGACACTAAAGATTTGCAGCCTGGAGAGATGAGGTTGTTAGAGGTGGATAATAGGGTAGTGTTGCCCGCTGGTAAGGTTATAAGAATTATCACCACAGGTGCGGATGTGATTCACAGTTTTGCTGTGCCATCTTTTGGGATAAAGATTGATACTATACCTGGAAAAATGAATGAGACCTGGATAAAAGTAAATGAACCTGGTGTATATTATGGCCAATGTTCTGAGCTTTGTGGTGTAAATCATGGATTTATGCCGATAGCGGTTGAAATAGTGACTGAAGAGCAATTTGCTAAGTGGGTTGATGCTGCTAAAGAAAAATTTAAATGATGTCATTGAATAATTTGTGATTATATTAGTTGTCATCCTCGCGTAGGTTAGTCGGTGTCATCTTAAGCAGTATGCTTGGGTCCATGCGCTTGTCGTCTTAAGCGGTAGGTTGGGATCCGGTGTCAATAAGACTTCTGCAACATTTTATGCTGCAGTCTTGTGGGTTCGGCCGTTTAGCTCAGAATGAGGATTACGTCGAATTCATAGACTAAAATGATTAAAAGAATAAACAAAGGAGTGGGTTAATATGTCGGAAGAACATCCTCATGGTTTGAAAAGATGGTTATTTTCTACCAATCATAAAGATATTGGTACAATGTATATTATTTTTTCGATTATAGCGGGTCTTATAGGTGGATTATTTTCGGTAATTTTCAGAGTCCAATTAGCATATCCTGGATCTCTATTGCTTGGAGATAATTATCAGTTATTTAATGTACTCATTACAGCGCATGCTATTATAATGGTATTTTTCATGATAATGCCAGCTTTGTTTGGCGGGTTTGGTAATTGGTTTGTTCCCCTGCAAATTGGAGCGCCAGATATGGCTTTTCCGCGTATGAATAACATTAGTTTTTGGCTTTTAGTACCTTCTTTTTTAATGTTGTTGGCGTCAGCTTTTGTTCAGGGGGGTGCGGGTACTGGTTGGACTGTCTATCCGCCATTGAGTGGTATAGCTGCGCATCCAGGGGCAGCAGTGGATATGGCGATATTTAGCCTGCATTTAGCTGGTATGTCTTCAATACTTGGCTCTATTAATATGATAGTTACCATATTTAATATGCGTACACCAGGTATGGGTTTGCTTAAAATGCCACTATTTGTGTGGTCTATTTTGCTTACAGCCTTTTTGATAATAATGGTAATGCCAATTTTGGCGGGCGCTATTACTATGCTTCTTACTGATCGTAACTTCGGTACTTCGTTCTTTAAACCAGATGGTGGTGGTGATCCTCTTTTGTTCCAGCACCTATTTTGGTTTTTTGGTCATCCTGAGGTGTATATAGTCATTCTCCCAGGTTTTGGTATAATAAGTGAAATTATCTCAACATTCTCTAAGAAGCCTATATTTGGTTATACTGGAATGGTTGGGGCTATGATTGCTATATGTTTTATTGGTTTTATAGTATGGGCTCATCATATGTTTACAGTGGGTATGGGGTTTCATGCTTTAGCTTATTTTACCGCTGGCACTATGATTATAGCTGTTCCTACTGGTATTAAAATATTTAGTTGGATTGCAACAATGTGGGGCGGATCTATAGAATTCAAAACTCCAATGCTGTTCTGTATTGGTTTTGTTTTCTTGTTTACAGTAGGTGGAGTGACTGGTGTTATACTTTCAAATTCAGCCGTAGACAGGGTGTTACATGATACATATTATGTAGTCGCGCATTTCCATTATACTTTGTCTCTTGGTGCTGTATTTGCTGCTTTTGCGGGGTTTTATTATTGGTTTGGGAAAATGTCTGGACATCAATATCCAGAATGGATGGGTAAAGCGCATTTCTGGCTTACATTTATAGGTGTAAATCTTACATTTTTCCCTCAGCATTTCTTAGGGCTCGCTGGTATGCCTAGGCGTATACCAGATTATCCTGATGCTTTTGCGGGGTGGAATATGGTTTCATCTGTAGGAGCTTTGCTTAGTTTCGCGGCTACATTATTCTTTGTATTCATAATATGGCATAGTTATAGAAAACCAAAAAATTGCCCAGACAACCAATGGGGCGCAGGGGCGACAACTCTTGAATGGAGCGTATCTTCCCCTCCGCCATTCCATACGTTTGAGACGCCTCCTAAGGTATAAAGAGAGTGGCTTGTGTAGGGTTCTTGGTGGTGTTGTCTTAAGCAGTAGGGGAATGGGTGTCATTCCCGCCTGCCTGTGGGGATGGCGCCGAGTGAGCCTTCCCCTGGAGTAAAGCCAGACTGCCTTTAGCTCAGAATGAAGTAATTAAAACTATAATGATTCGTAACATAGGAAAAACATGTCTATAACAAACATAATGTCAAAGCCCGAGCAATCTGATGTAATGGATTATGTTGGGTTGATGAAACCAGGCGTTATGTCATTGGTTATTTTTACAGCCATTGTGGGTATGTTGCTTAATCCAGTCCCAATAAATCCTATAATAGCTTTTGTAGCAACGTTATGTATTGCTGTGGGGTCTGGTAGTGCGGGTGCGATTAATATGTGGTATGATCGAGATATCGATTCTATTATGACTAGGACAAAAAATCGTCCTATAGTCGTAGGAAAAATTGATCAAGAAGATGCCCTCGCTTTTGGAGTGGTGATGGCGTTTTTTTCAGTATTTGTAATGACAGTATGTGTCAATTATCTTGCTGGTTTTTTATTGCTTCTTACTATTCTAATATATGTGTTTATTTATACTATTTGGCTTAAACGCACTACTCCACAAAATATAGTAATTGGTGGTATTTCTGGAGCGCTTCCGCCTCTTATTGGTTGGGCGGCAGTTAGTAATTCTATTTCTATTGAACCATTAATTTTGGTGATGATAATTTTCCTATGGACTCCTGCTCATTTTTGGGCCTTAGCGCTCTATCGTTCTGAAGATTATAGAAAAGCCAATATTCCTATGATGCCAGTAAAATTTGGGCAGGATTTTACAAAAATACATGTGGTGATATATACGCTACTAACTGTAGCATGTTCTTTTTTGCCTTATATAGTTCGTATGAGTGGGGTGATATATATTTCTTCTGCTGGAATATTAGGGATTATTTTTACTTATTATGCATTTACTCTGATAAAAGATACGAATAATAAATATGCTCCTCGCATGTTTTTTTATTCTATAATATATTTATTCTTAATATTCGTTTCAATATTACTAGATCATTATGCCAATATCTCCTTTACATAAGAAGCAGCGTAGAAAAAATTACGCTCTTTTGACCTTGCTCATAGCGCTAGTCGTTATATTTTTTGCTGTAACTATAGTGAAGATGTGAAGGGTGTTGTGCCTTTTACAGGTGCTTCCCCAGGAATGATCCGCAAAGAAGGTCTTACAGAATAATTAACTTTTTTGGTGTAAAAATCACACATACTATATAGTAATAGTTGGGTAAGTGAAAATCACTATTGCGGATTTAACCCCTATATCGTATACTGCTACCATGTTGGTGTCTAGGCTTTTGTCCTATAGCCGGCTTGCTTGTGCTATTTTAGTGAGGAATAATAGCTAATTTATATGAAATAAGCGCTGAGTGTTTGTAGAAAAATGACCATATTTTAGCTACAAACCTTGTTGTTTCATGTCAATATGTTGTATATTTCGCAAAATAGTTGCAAATTTACCACAAGTCGATATTATGGCTTTTGGTTAAATTATTACAAGTCGGCTAATGGTTGGTTGGTCAAATTCATTGATACCGGAAAATAACTTTATAAACTAAAAAATAGGATAATAACTATGACAAAGAAAAACTTTCTAAAATCGATCCTTACAACTTCAGCATTAGCAGCTACATTGCTAGGTGCAGAAAGCGCAATGGCGACTTCTCTTGCAGCAGCAGCTAGTGCTAATACAAGAGTGGCGGCTGAGTGGAATCCTAATGGGGTACCAGCTACGGGGGCTGTTCTAAAATTCAGAGCTGCGGGTGAGGAGATTATAATTGACACAGCTTCTAATTATATAATAGATTTCGATAATAAAGGTACTGATACTATTTCTGTTGGTGGTATTGCTGGCAGTAGCATCTCTGGGTTCAAGTCAACAACAGCTATGACTCCTGTCAATAGAACAAACGTAATACGTTTTGATGCAGGTGCCGCTAATGATTTTACTATCACTGCTGAAGGAAAAATTAAAGATCTAGGTGTTGGAGTAATCAATCATAATAATAAAGGTAAAGCATTTATTTTGAGTCCTGGAGCCAATAAGAAGTCTGATTATACTGGCGTACTTTTCACCGGTGGTGTTCCTGCTGTTGCAGATGCTGATATCAAAATTGGAAGTGGTGAAGTTACTCTTGGTACATTTGATGATACTGTAGGACGAAAAGTGGATCATTTGATTATTGATGACACCGCAACGGCAATTACAAGTGCTGATGTGAATCTCTTTACAGGTGTAGCAATTAATGGTAAAACAGGTAGATTGATTGTTAAGGATGGGCATGATATTAATGGTACAGTTTATGGCGGTGCTGCTGATGAAGGTAATTTGACTTTTGAAGGTGCATCTACTGTTACTGGAGATGTTGGTGTTGGTGGTAATGTATTGTTAAGCATTACAACTGATGGTGTTGCTGGCAAAACTGTTACATTCGATGGTACGGTAGCGACAAAATCTCTTGTTATAAATAATAATGAAGACATTACTAAAGCTAGTGTTAGCGTATCTCAGAATGTGGGGATTGGTGCAAGTGGTATTACTGGTAGTGGTGGTACATTGCTATTTACAGATAGTAAAACTTTATTTTTCCATAATATAGCAGCTAATGCTACAATTATTGGCGAAAAAATCGTTGTATCTGTTCGTGCTGGTGAAGCATTAACCATTAATGCACAGTCAGGTGTCGCTCAAACAATTGCTGGTAGAATTTTAGCTGCTGATAATACTTCTAACTTAATCTTTTCAGGTGCTGCTGCTAATTCTGATATCACTCTTGGTCAAGGTTTGGGTGCTGTAGATAAGCCTTTCTTAGATACAAAAATTGATAATGCTAACGATAAAATTACTCTTGGCTCTAACCAAGTGGCTCATACAAAAACATTAACTTTCGATGATGTTAATGCTCAGCTTTCATTGAAAGCTGGTTCTGCTGTGTCTGGTACAATACGTGCTACAGGTGGTAATCGTGGTAAAATAGTGGTATTGGGTAATACTGGTACAGTTGAGGGAGTTACAGTAACTACTGTTGATACTACAAGTGGTGGGAATCATCACATCGGAGAATTGAATTTTTCTCACGATGCAGCAGCAAATAGTGAATTTGCATACTTAGCTGTGGGTAGTAAGACTGTTCACTTTGATGCTGTAAACTTCAATGGCGCAGCTAATGATGCTGGTGGTATCGTTGTAGATTTAAAAAATGTAGGAGCAAATACTAATAATACAGGCATTACTATTGGTGCAGCTGTTGCTGCTGCTAAAAATGTAGGTGGTGTGAAGTTTATTGGTAATCAACATACTGCCACTACTCCTGTAACAATTGCTGCTACTGGTAATTTGGCTACTGCAGTCAATCCTTTAGATCATATTGATGCTACAGGGATGAATTTAATTTTAGATGGTGGAAATAAAGTAATTCATACTAATGTTATTAGAGCTAACCAAGTAACATTGAGTAATAAGCTTCAGTTAGGTGTTTATAATATTGATGTTGCTCAACCAGCAACATGGGTAGTTGGCGATGCTGAGGAATATCTCATACTTACCAAATCTGTAATCAGTACCGCTGATGCTCCTATGCGTGAATTGAAATTTTCAGCAGACGGCGCGTTTGCATTAGGTCAAGGTGTAGATTTACATGTTCTTTCTGTTACACAATCAGTTGGAGGTGCTGCAGCTGGTATTATTGGATTAGATGGTAACCAAACACTAGCTTTCGGTTCTATTGGTACTAAAGCTGCTGGGTTGGTGGGTATTGTAGTAGCTGGTGGAGCAAATAAAGTTACAAATATTCGATCTATAGGCAATGCTGCTGCTGATTTATATGCTGATATTGTGACTCGAGGTCTTCATGCAACTGAAGTGTTGAATCTAGGTTCTGGTAATGTTGGCGTGAATGTTCACGGTGATATTAAAGCTAATGCTGCTGCTGGTATCGTGAATATCCAAGGTGGAAGCAATATAGACGGCTCTA
>Ga0209550_10003547_pt1 | contig 14865 bp, 15 predicted proteins | sample LauGreSuBDMM15SN_2_FD_187567 | JGI IMG/M metagenome (GOLD analysis project Ga0209550, IMG submission 187567) | Freshwater lake microbial communities from Lake Michigan, USA - Su13.BD.MM15.SN (SPAdes) (version 5) | ecosystem: Environmental > Aquatic > Freshwater > Lake | place: Lake Michigan...
TGTAACTTCCCATGATCAACTAGCCGACACAGTTCAACGCCTAGGCTCACGCCTTGGCTCCACCTTCGTAGATGGTGGTGTCCACCCACGCTTTGGAACGCGTAACTTCACACTGCCTCTTCAAAACGGCCAGTACATCGAAGTTGTGTGTCCACTCGATCACCCAGCATCAGATGCTTCACCTTTTGGCAAAGCAGTATCAAAGCGTGCTGCAGAAGGTGGTGGATGGCTTACTTGGGTTGTCTCAGTAGATGATGTCTCAAAGGTTGAAGCACGCTTAGGGCGACAAGCTGTAGATGGCCATCGCACAAAGCCAGATGGCCATGATCTTTCTTGGAAGCAGATTGGTGTTCTGGGAACACTAGAAGATAAGCAGCTTCCTTTCTTTATTGAATGGATATCACTTGATCACCCATCAACAGATGGCAAAGCAATTGCAAAGATTGTTAAGGTTGAAATCGCAGGAGATGAAAAGAGAATCACAGACTGGCTAGGAAATAATCTAGCAACAGCCCTTGGCAGTGAAGTTGAGGTTATGTGGTTAAGCCCAGCTGATACTGAGGGTGAGTCTGGGATCGTTGCAGTGCACCTGATGACACCAAGTGGTGTTGTGAGGGTTGATTAAGAGCCCTTCAAAGATACCAATAGAAGAAAGTTGGATCATTTTGAATCAACGTACTCTGATTGCTCTAGGTGCTTCACAACTGTCTGAACACATCGATAAACTTGCGACACAGGGTGAAGGTATATTTCAACCAACAGCGACTTCGTCCTACTTACTGCGAGCATCTAAACAAATAGCAAGAAATCAAACTCAAGTACTAGATTTAGGATGCGGATGGGGCTTTGTCGGACTAGAACTTGCCCTGGAAAAGAATATTAAAATCTATTTCTCAGATCTATCAGTGAATGCTGTCCAAGCTGCAGAAAGTAATGCAAATAATTTAAATTTGAGCTATGTTGCGAAACATGGGTCACTCTTTGACCCATGGAGTGACACTAAATTTGATTTAATAATTTGTGATGTATCGGGTATCTCTACAGAGGTGCCATTTGCAGCAAAGTGGTTTACTGGAATCCCATTCGCTGCGGGTCGTGACGGAACCCTTTTAACGCGGCAGGTAATTGAGGAGGCACCCCTATATCTTGCGGCAGACGGCAAAGTATTGCTCCCGATTATTTCCTTGAGCAACAGAAGTCGAACACTAGAAAAAATGCTTGAAGTGTTCAGAACGGTTGATTTAATTGAAACAAATACCTGGAGCATGAAAATTGAAGAGAATCACCAGCGAGAGGTCCTAGCTACCCTAGCCTTAGAAGGTATTATATCTTTTAATAGAAAGGGTGATATATTTGAATTCAGTACAGAAATATATTGCCTGTCAGATCCAAAATTGGAGTTGAAGTGATAACCGAAACAGAACTAATTGAAAAACTTAGGTTGGCCTTAGTGGATTCAAATATTAATGAGAATTCTAATAACTCAAACACTGACAATTGGGATTCTCTCGGACAATTGAGCGTCCTGGCCACCCTGTCAAATTTAACGAATAAAGAGTCAGATAAGATTGAAGATTTGAGAGAAGTAGAGTCAGTTCTGGAGATTTTTAGAATTTTAAGAGTCCACAATCTACTCAAATGAGTTTCGAAATTGAAAATATCTCTTATCAAGTAGGGGAAAAATCCTTAGAGATAAAGGACTATTGTCAATTGCGAAACAAGGATTATTCAAGATTGATACAAAAGACAGGTTTTGAGCAAACTCATCATACGAGCAAGAGTGATCAAGATTTTTTTCGAGACTTTCTAACGAATAAATTGCACACAAAATCTAGTGATGGGATTATTCTGGTAAACCAATCGGCACAGGCATTGATTCCAGGAATACTCCCGAAGCTCTTGCTTGACGTATTGAATATTGAAAGAATCACAACTTTTCAAATATCTGATGGGTGCACTGGATTTGTCAAAGCGTTGATTTTGGCAGACTCATTACTTAATTCTGGAAACTTTAATCGCATACATATTATTTGTGCTGAGAAATATTCAGACTATTTTGGCGAGGATAACGAATCATTAATGCCAATATTTTCTGATGCAATTAGCATCACTTCGGTAGGAAGCGGATCTCAGTATAGAATAACTGCATTGGACACTATCAATAATTTTAATGACTACAAAAAAATATCTGTGGACGTAAGTGCAAGTCTATTTAAAATGGAGGGTAGCAGCGTTTATGGATGGGTTACAGCAAACACTGTCCCTCAGATAGAAAGAGTACTAACGGAAAATGATATTTCAATTAAGGATGTGAAGTCATGGCAGATCCATCAAGCCTCACAAGTAATGGTCGGCGGAATTCTAGAGCGACTAAAAATAGAAGGAGAATTCATTTTCAATTCAAATAAGATTGGGAATACTGCTTCTTCGAGTATCCCAATTAGTATCCATAATTCATTTGGGACAAGGAATGATCTAAACCAAAGGGGCTATCATGTATTATCTGGATTCGGAGTGGGTCTAACTTCAGTCGTTGCAATTTTAGAAGCCAGCTAGTGAACATTCTATTTATTGGTGGAAATGCTGCTCTGATGCAGCATTTGATTGCTGGTTTTAGTGACCATAAGTGTTACGTTCTTGGCCGGACATTGCCAACATACTTGAAAAGATATCAGGGAGCCGAATTCATTCAAAGATCATACGGGGGCGAACCGGATCTAAATAAATCAATTAATTTAGAGGAACCTCTGAGCGTAGTTTTTTGTGGAATTCAATCAGAACCAAAGTTGGTAGTCGACCTCGCTAGAATCGATTTCGTTAAAGAGTTTTCAGATAATGTTGGATTTTCACAATCTGTGGTTTCAGAAGTTTTGCCTGGGATGATGAAGAACAATTTCGGTAGGTTTATCTTTATTGGCTCAAGGATTAGCTCTATGGGTGTGATTGGTGGCGCCTCCTATGAAGTTATTAAGTCAAGTCAAAAGGGATTGAGTAGAACTTTGGCAATAGAGTATGCGCGTTATGGAGTAACTTCGAACGTTATCGATATTGGATTTTTAGAAAACGGTTATTCTGAGAAACTAAAAAGCATAGCTATAGAAAGATTGAAGCAACGCATTCCTCAGACCACTAAATTAGACCCAAATGAAATTACAGAAACCATTAAATTAATTTTATCATCCACATCAATAAACGGCACTGTTATAACTGTGGATCAGGGTATTCTATAATTTAATTAAATGAAAACGGTTGATTTGGTCTTTCTGCAACTTTCTTTGCTGGGCTACCTGCCCAAATTTCCCAATCTGGAACTGGTTTATTTAAAAGTGATAGTGCTCCAATAATTGAACCCTCGCCTAAATTCGCTCCTGGGAGTAAAACCGCGTTTGCACCAACAACTGAGTCTTTTCCTAGCTCTATTTTTCGTGATCGGAAAGACTTGTGCTGCTCCGGGACCATTGGACCGCTCATATGTAATCCTGGAAGGGGTACTTCGGAATTGGCATAAATCTTTGCTCCTGCCGCAACAGCTGCAAAGTCACCGATGATGACAGATTCTCTTGCACCGATGATGACATTTGCTGCTACGTGGACTCTGGATCCGATTTCGATTCGGCCAAGCATGGCTTCCAATCGCACATTTGTATCGATCCAGGTGTAGTCCTTGATAGAAATGTTCTTACTTCCAATGAGAAAAACGCCAACATCTATAAGGACATTTGAACCCAAGTGTGCCAAAGCAACTTTATAATATGCGCGCCTAATCAACATTCCTATTGGCCCTGGAATATATCTAATCAAGCCCTCTGTTGTACTTCTAAAAAAATCTATCCCAAGAAATAAGTAATCCTTCAGACCAAATCTTTCACCCTTAATATATTTTTGAAAAGCAATATAACCTTGGCGGTAGGGATCTGGGTGATTCATATACGTAGTATACAATAAATGGGTTGCTCTTCACATGAGCAGAAAGAACGAGTCTCTGATGATAGAAATTCATATAGACGCAGATGATGCTGACATCTATGTGAATGTCGATAACGAAGATATGAAGTTACGACAATCATTTATAGTTGAAGCCATGACTAATGCGCTTGCATTACTTAATGAGACAAATACAAAAGCTGTGATTTTCGTTGTAGCTAAAGACTTAGAACAAAACGTTAAATACCAAATTCTCTTAAAACAGTTTCTGAACGATGGACATGCAATTGGAAACCACTCTTATTCTCATTCTGAAAGTTTTCATAGATGGAATAGGGAACCGCAAACAAGAGATATAGAACTAGCCCACAAAGTTATCAGCGAGACACTTAATTATAAGTCGATCTATTTTCGTGGGCCGGGATATTCAAGCAGTCATGCAATACAAGAAAGCCTCCTCAAGATGGGATATTTGTATGACTGCACAAAAATCCCCCTTGTTTACAGTACTGTACTAGATTTATACTTTAAAATAAATAAAAATAGAAATAAAAGTTTTCCAAATATACTAAGACTGAGCGATTTGTATTTCTCACTCGCAAACCCAATTCCTGGTATCAAAGAATTACCTATACATCCTAAAAAGATTTGGGGAATTCCAATCTACTCTACCTGGATATTCCAGAATAAGAATAGAAGGCAATATTTTCTAAAATTAATTGAGAAGACACAACGGCCTTTTTTGTTTCACGCAATTGATTTTCTTGATTACAGCAGTAATAAATCTAAGATACCTGCGCTTCGAATTGAGTCAATCGAGAGATTTGAAGTTATCCGAAAGATTTTTATCGGATTGAAGTCGCGAGACAAGAGTATCATTGAATGAATCCTACTTTTTCTTCAATTGAATTTACAAAGAGATAACCCTCCTTAATACCCACTTCAGGCGGTTAATCATCCTTCTAAATATTTTCTTTAGTAAACTAATTGGACCAAGCCGAAGTAATCTAATTATTCTCTTAGGTTGAAACCCAAACAAGTTCTGAAAAATTATCGAATAGTATTTACGACTAATTCCAACATGTAAGTAAGATCGAATAGACTTTGGGACAAAACTATGTCGACCTTTCTCGTACGTATCACCTATAGAGTTGAGCCTTTTCCATTGACACAGTAAGGAGGTTTGTGCATCTTTGCTGAAATACTCCTGATAAATTACCTTCGCTCGGTCCTGAAAAGTAGTTCTGTTTTCAATAAGTGCATCAATGGCCTGGGCCAATTCTTCTGCACTAAATAAATGGCATAACTCAACACCACATTGCTCTATAAAAGATTCGACAGAAGAGCCTTTTGGGCCTACATATAAGATCGGAAGATTCGCGGAGATATAAGTGGAGAGCTTGCTTGGAAAACTTGTATTGAAGGCATCTGGGACTTCCGCCGAATCCGGATATGGAAGCAGGGCGAAGTCATATTCGGAAATAACAGTAGGTAGGGCCGTATAACTCATCCACCCGTGGTTAACAAAATTTTTCCCAATGAATTCTGTTTCCTTACTAAAGATATGCAATTCAATAGACCTATTCTTAAATTTCCAATCTAAGTGGTCCAATGTTGCTAAAAAATAGTCTATCTGCTTTTTTGCATAGTACTGCCCAACAAAAGCAACTCTGATGACACTTCGCTTTAACACATCGCTAGTGACTTGATCGCTCATAGAGGGAAATAATGGTAAAAACCGCTCTTGCTTGATGTTGTAATGTGCCGCAAAAGCAGCAGTAGGGACAAGGTGAAAACCGGATGCATTAATGACTCGATAAGAATCAGATATCTCCAGATCAGATATTTTTGGAACCTTTTGCGCCTTTGCCCACCAACTCCAAGGATCCCAGTGGATGCAGGTATAAGGAACCCCTGCCTTTACTAATTCTTCTGCAATCCTTATCGATGTTTGTCCTTGTATAACGAGAATTAAGTGATCCGGACGATTGCGGGAGATGTCTCTCAAAAGAATTGAAGCAATCGCTGAGGATTCATTTTTAGCAAAGAGTTCCCCCAGTCTGGCTAGAAGTTTTGGAACACCATTCCAATTTTCATTCGGCTTTATAAACCACGAGATATCTCCATAATTTGACAACCTGGAAACTCGATAATTGCTAATTTTAGCATCAACAATAATTCTTAAATCTATTCGTGAACATTCTAAGCCTCTCATGATTTGCTCTAAGACAATTCCACCAGTAAATTGGTCAGTTGGCGCTATATCTGAGACCAACATTAGATAGCTCATAACGTTACACCTGCTTCAAAATGGATTGATAAGTGTTCACTAAGACTGAATTGAACTCTCCTAAACCATAATTTTCAATAACAAAATTTCTAATTTCACTACGCGATTTCTTAGGGTTGAGTGCATGATTCATAAAATCTTCCAGGGTGTTCGCAAACATGTTAATGTCAAGTGGTGATATCTCAAATCCAAACTCTGCCAAGTTACAAACTTCTGAAACAGCTGAAAACTTTGTGCCCAAGACCGGGACCCCACAAGACATGGCTTCTAGGCCCATCAAACCAAAAGTCTCAAAGCGAGAAGGACTAATGAAAAGATCCAAAAGGTTGTAGTAATCAACCAGTTCTTCTATTTTTGTAACCCACGGCCACTCTATGATTTCGATGGTTTTTCCAACTGAAGATTGATTCAATAAACCTAAGTCCCCGATTGTCAAAACAATGACGTGATTATCAGTAACTACCCTCTCCAGAGCGGTCTTGAAGAAATCAAAATTCTTATAAGTGTCATTAGTCGCCCTAATTCCGATAATGATTGCATTTTCAGGAAAACCTAGTTTGCGGCGCAAATCTGACTTTATCGTGAATCTCGAATGGTCTATTCCGAAAGGAAATGTATTTATGACCAGCTCTGAAGTTGCCAGAGAGGACCTTACGAGATTAGCCATCCAATTAGTTGAAACATGAATGTTCATTGCTCGATTCAAAAGTTTGTGTCTCTTCTGGAGAACGTCATGGGTTTTGTCAATCGTGACTGAAAACGGCCGAGCTAAATCGGGGCAAGACCCACAATTATCTGTCCACCGAAAGCAATCCATCGGAGTGACGCAATGTCCAGTTAAAAAGGCTGGATCATGCCAAGTCCATAACGTTGGCTTCTCCTCGAGAATTCTTTCTATAGTTGACAATGAGAGTGTTCCATCCAAAACAATTTGCAAATGAATCAAATCTGCCTCGTGGTACCAAGGATGATCGAAAACTCGTTCAGATACGTCCAGATTCTTAGAGGGTTCCCCGGTGCGAAGAAATTTCATTTTTGAAAAGAACTTACCAGCACCTAAAGTTCCAGTATTGAAAGTATCTACCCAACCTATATTTGATGAAGCCTTGCGAGAAACCAACATTTTCAGGTCGACACGCAATTCCGACAGGGAAGATTGCCAATCAAATCCGTTAAATCTTGAACCCATTAGATCGTGCGAAGTGATTACAAGTATTTTTAGATTAGGCATAGGTATTTCTCCCCCTTCTATTAGGACTAAGTAAAGTAGAAAACTTCTTCCTGGTGACAATGTCTGATAAGACAGAAGAAGAATACATAGAAACTTCATAAAGAGTGAAGAACTGACTTATAGCCGACAAGCCACTTTTGTTTTGCCGATAGAGAGCCAGGAGGCGGCGGAAAATAACTTGAGAGCACTCTCTCTGTCTTTTGTTCGACCTAGCAGAATCTTGTGTCATCCTCTCAAAAAAGCACTGGATCCAATCGTTGAGTTCAAGCTGCAAACTTCCACTCCAATCCCTTGTGAAACTAGGCAGAGAGAGGCAGGAGGAAACCTCTTTACTAGCACTTGGAAGCAATAAATCTTGAGACAAAGTATTCCAGGCTTTAAATATATCTGAGGGAACGACCCTTGGCTGAGCAGTTGTTTGAGAATCATGTTGACGGTAGAAATAGAGAGCATCGTCAATAAATCTAATATTAGCATCCCCATAATTCTGCAAAGCGAATAAATAGTCAGCCATATCGATGTTTGAGAACTTTTCTTTGCCAACTAACCATTCGGTTCTAAACATACAACTCGCATTAGCGGAATACGATCCAAATAGCAGTTGTTCCGGATAAAAATTAGGCGAGTGAAATGAACCTGAAAGTTGAGGTAACAACCTATTCTTAGAGAATTTTTGTATTCTTGTTGTCACAACGTCACATTTTTGGATTTCAAATTCAGAAATTTGAAAATTAAAACGCTCTGGATGAACTAAATCGTCAGAATTCATTAATGCTAAATATTTTGAATTCGCATTAGCAACCCCTAAGTTTAGAGAGCTTCCATATCCTCTTTCTAATGAGCGGTAATAACTCACATTTTTATTGTCAATCAGCTTCGTTAAACGATTACAGAAAATCGTTTCGCGACGATCGTCAATTAGGAGGATTTGAAAATCTTGAAACTCTGAATTAAATAAGCTTGAAGCACTTTCAAATAAGTAGTCGTCACAACGATGAAATGGTAACAATACCTCAAGCTTCATGCATTTTCCTCATAAATAGTTGACTAATTATATATGGTGCTGTCCTAATAAGTTCAATAAACAGATGTGCTACACCGTGCTGCTTTCTAATCAGTCTCAAAATTTGAACACCATGTTTATAACTCTGATGAAAATGAAGAGAATTAAATTGGAAAACTCTTCCAGCAATCCCTATCAGAATCGGCAGAGGTATTTCTTCACTCCTTGCCCATTCTATGGTTGACTCCACAAAGGCATTCGCAGCTATGGTTGACGTGTAATAATTAGTATTTTGAATCTCACTCCTCACCCAATGTGAATAGACTTCCGGGCAAGGAAAAAAATCTGTTTGTTGAGAAAATCGTAACCATTGAATCAAGTCACTCGGAAATGCAACGTTAATGCGGGGATACATTTTCATAAATCCGCTCAATTTTTCTCGGTCAATAAGCGCCCCAGCCAGGACGGGGCATCGTAAGAGGCGTTGAAATACATTCCTGTCGTAGGCCTTGGCTTTGGTTTCTTTGAGAATAGCTCCATCCTGTGTAACTTCAAGTGTGGAAGGGTAATAAACCCCATATCCTGGATTTTGAGTCGCAATAAGCACTAATTTAATCAGCCAATCTCTTGGTTGCGGATCATCGTCAGATACAACTACAACATACCTAGCATCAGTTTCCCCCCAACCTAAATTAACTGCACCAGATTCTCCCAATGGCTTGTCACTCCTAATAAGTTTGACTCCAGGATATTCTTTAATTGGAACTTCAGAAGAGTCATCAATGACTATGACTTCAACTTGATAGTTATTCTCAGAACACATGTTTTTTGTTTCAAGAATAGACGTCAATGTATGGTCAAGAATTGAATTCCTATTGTGCGATGGGATCAAGATTGCAATTTTTAGAGAATCTGGCTTACCTAGCATCTGGACAGGAAATCTTTCCAAGGTAATAAGTGGCATTTTTGTACTCAATATTTACTATTCTTAGAAAATCTCTTGAGTTAACTGAATCAACTAAATAGTCACCACCAAATTCATTTGTGAATTCACAGAGCCGATCAGCGCTTAAGGACTGCGCCTCAGGAAACTTGTTAAAATAATTTGTTAGTTTTACATTGAACCGATCCATATAGTCGTAGTAACCATATGCACCAATGACTTTCCCAAGAGGGATAGCTGTACGGTCACTTAAGGTCCTCCAAGGTAAGAATGGCTTATTTGGGTTAACAATAAATGCTGCGTCAGCCGAGGTATTACTCTTTGCCCATAATTGTGCATCTCTTAGATCTTTTACTTGATTAAGAGTCCAAGTATTTGAATTGAAGGAAAATTGATAGGCATATGAGAACCCAAAAACAGCAGAGACGGCCATAAGAACAGAAGTTAATGTCGTGTAGAAAACTCTACTTTTTGTCAGTTTAAACAAACTTAAGGTTGCACGCCCTCTAATGAACAATTTTAACTCTAAGAATCGAGGGTTAATTAGACTGAGTACGAGAGTAGCCATCAATAGGCCAAATAAAATCCGAACAAACTTGTTTAGCAGAATTGTGGAAACAAGGGCGGAGCCGATATTCAAAGTTGAAATATCAACGAATTTTTGCACTAATTGGAAATTATCCGAAAATGGGAGCGTTTTTGCACGCTCAAATCTGACAAGTAAGCCGTACCCGAGAATGATACTTGGCAGAAATATTATGAATGTAAGGGATTTCCTCTTAAATAGTTTGGAAGCTACAAGCTGCGCAAGAAAAATTGGATGAGGAAATATATAGAATAATCTAAAATACAGGCCTTCCATCCTATCGACAGATTTCTTATTGGTATAAGTTTGATAAATAACTGCCAACGAGAATAGTGCAAGCAATGAAGTAATTCGAGCTCCGAGTAGATTAGCAATAAGATTGATCTCAAAAGTCATAGCAATAAAATTCAGCAAAATACCAAAAACAGATATAGACATGAGGCATAACAACATCTTATGCAGATTGGAACTGCTTGATTTTCTCAGAACTAAGTAGGTAGCTAAAGATAAAAATAGAATGTAGAACCAATAAATCGCGGTGAGATTTCCAGAAAAAGACTTCCAAGGATTGTAAAAATTTAAATGTCCATTCGCCCAGATGAAGTCACGCCACTTATCTGGAATTTGTAAACTTCGCTCTCTAAACACAAAACCTTGATAAACAATAAGAAATACAGTGGGAAAGACAAGATAAAATCTTTTCAACACAACTGCGAGCGGCTTCCTAAGTAATTCATAGCATAGAGCAAGCAACATAATGAATATGGCGTAGGTTGGATGTATTAACGAAAGAACAAAAATCAGAGCATAGGAGGATTTTATCTTCTCGGATAGGAGTAATACTAAAACAATTAAACTTATCGGTATCGCCAGAGTGAAAGCGTATGGTTGTAAATCTATCCCAACACCACCCAAATTCCAAAAATAAGGTTGATATAGTGCAACAAATAAAATAAATTGTGGGCGAAACGTGAACTTAATTTTTAAATATCGTAGCAAAAAAGTGATTGATAGATAAAGCATGGCAACTTGTAAAAGAACGAGAAAATTCCAGATAAATTCCCCAGAAAGTCCAAATCTCATTAAGAGAAAAGGGAAGAGGTTATAAATACTATGGCCTCCATAATCTGCCACATACTGAAGGTATATATCTTTAGAATAATTGGAAGGTGCGCTCAAGTAGTTTCCTATTGAAATAGGATTGTCATCGCTAGATGCAGTTGCCATCCTGAGCTGAGCGTTCCCAATTTTATAGTGAAGAGTAATAAATGAGATTAACAAAATCCAGAGAAAATCCCAGATTATTTCAAAATATCGATTGTTTAGAGTTCTTTCCAAACTCAATTTATAGAAGTTCATTTAATTCCAATAACATCAAGGCGTCGCAGTCGAAGACTATGTACCAGCAAAATAAAGTACGCCTCTATAAAGTACTTTAGGTACTTTGCAAAAAGACCTGGACTAAATCCAAAGGAACTCTTTCGATCATTAGAATTTCGAGACTGGTATGTGTAAGGAATTTCTAAAATAGGTATCAGATTCTTGAGTGAGACTGAAACTAAGCTCCGCATCTCCTCAGCAATTGAAGCAAATCCATTTTCACTTCGTTTTTTTGGATCAAGATAATTCAAATTCAAAGCACGGAATCCCGTAGTAGGATCTGAAATCTTAAAGAATGTCAGTATTCTTGCAATATGTCGTCCTAGAAGAGACATGATTTTCCGTCCCCCGATTAATTGATCAAATCCATCTGGTAACAGGTATCGACTTGACTTTACTGCCAAAGATTCAGGGTACTGTCTGATTGCATCTACCATCGAAGTAATATCATCTACATGCATTGATAACTCGCTATCGGCAATAATCACCCAATCAAAGTCTTGGCTAATCAACTTTTTCAAACCAAAATTTATTGCACCCCCATAGCCTAAATTTGCATTTAACCGAACTACTTCGAAAGAGAAGCCTTTCAGCACTTGATTTACACATTCTTGAAGATTATTGTACGAATCTAAATCAGACCCATCATCAACTACTAATAGTCTGGTTATTGAATTCGACTTGAGAATGGTTGAGAGAAGTTCACAGGTTCTAGAAGTCGTGGACATAGCCTCGTTGTAGAAAGGCACGAGTAAAGCTATACGTAGGTTCAAAACGCTCCTATTTTCACTAGTAGCCAGCCATATTATGTCTTATTGTGTAAGATAAATATCATTATAGAGATTAATTCCTTCCCGGATTCGAGGAACAATGGCAAAGACTTTAATCGTTGGCGGAGCTGGGTATGTGGGTGGCTACATGACCGATGCTGCAATCAAGGCTGGCCATGAAGTTCGCGTTATTGACAACCTAACATATGAAGACGAGTTTCTCAAAGATGTAGATTTTTATTTTGGGGACATATTAGATATTTCTAGTTTAAAAAGTCATTTGGATTGGGCAGACTGTGTCATTTGGTTGGCAGCTTTTGTGGGTGATCCAGCCTGTGCAATAAATCCAAAACTCACATTACAAACGAACGTAGATGCTATTCGCAATTTAGTAAAGAATTACGATGGACGAATAATTTTTCCTTCAACCTGCTCCGTTTATGGGGCTCAATCTTCCCTATTAAATGAATCCAGTGCGACTAATCCGCTCTCACTGTACGCCGAAAGTAAGCTAGAGGCCGAAGCAGTGCTTATTGCAAGTAAGAATTCTACTTTAATTTTTAGACTTGGAACACTTTTTGGATTAAGTGATACATATTCTCGACTACGAGTGGATTTAGTTCTTAATGCCTTAACAATAAGAGCAACCTTAGAAGGAACGATGAGCGTTTTTGGGGGTGCACAATACCGGCCGTTGTTACATGTCCGTGATGTTGCGACCGCCTTTGTTCCTGAGATTTCAACTTCAAGTAGTGGGATTTACAATATCCATAATGAAAATGTAACTATTATTGAATTGGCAGAACGCATCCAAAAAATAGTCCCATCTTCGTCGATTGAACAAACGGAAATATCTTTTCAAGACGCACGCAACTATCAAGTGAGTAGCGATAGATGTAAGGAAGAATTAGGTTTTACTCCCAAATGGACTGTAGAAGATGGAATATTTGAGATATATGACACAATAGTTTCTAAAAGAATAAAAAATGTAGCAAATCCACGATTTAATAATTCTGAAACTTTGAAAATTCAACTAGGCCAACGCAATGGATAAAATTAACATAGAAAAATTCACTTCACCTACATTGATTGATGGCAAGAGATTTGTAGACGATCGTGGCTCATTGACCTTTATGAACGACTTAGCTTTAAATCAATTTAAACGTTTCTACATCGTACAAAATCATCGCCAAGGTTTCATTCGAGCATGGCACGGACACCTAAAAGAATCTAAATTATTTTTTCCCTTAGAAGGAACTATTCAAGTTGGAGTGGCAAAGCTAGATAGTAAAGGTCAGCCAGACAGAGCCGCTAATGCAGTGTCATATATTCTTGATTCAAGTACCCCTGCTGGATTGTTCATACCTGCTGGATTTGCAAATGGGTCTAAGTCTTTAACTCCTAAAGCAAAAATTCTCATACTTTCGACCACCACATTGGAAGAAAGCAAGGGTGATGACTTTAGATTAAATTACGATGAATGGAACATTTGGGATGAAGATTTTCGCTAAATCTTTAAAGTGGAGATTAAATTGTCTATAGTTGGAATATAATTTTGAAATACCGAATGTCGCCATAAAGCCTTGTTAATTTCTGGAAATTTTGTTGTTATTCTTCGATCTATTGTGTTTACCGCTTGAGACGGGTGAATAACTAAATCATCCCGAGAGAAGTAAGTCCGAAACAAACCTAATAATTCAAATTTGGACACTGAATCACTCGGAACCAAATGGTAAGTTCCATCAATCCATGGACCTTGAGTTACAACCCCAAGAATGATCTGAGCAAAAATATCTGTTGTTACGCCATTCCAGTAGTGGTTTGTAAAGCCACGTAATTCAGAATTCTTAGGTTGAGACAGAAACCAATTCAATAGAGACTTATTAGAAAACAACTCATGCCCAACAATTGAACAACGTAAATTAAGAAAACTTCTAAACTTAGGCTCACCTAAACTTTTTGTAGCTCCATAAACATCGCTAGGAGTGTGAATCGAATCTTCATCATATTTTCCACGTTTACCATCAAAAACACAGTCTGTTGCTATTTGAATTACTTGGGAATTAATCTTTGAACTTTCGGCGGCGAGAACATAGGGTAATAACGAATTTATCTCAATTGCATTCCTGACTGAAGAGGGATCTTGCTCATCAATGTGTGGCTTTATAACTCCCGCACAATTCAATATGAAATCAGGCTTAAAAGTGCTGACAATACCTGGGATATCACTTATTGAGGAGAAGCGAAAATCGGGTGAGTCTTTTCCTCTACTCGCAGTGAAAGTCTCAACAGCCGCAGAATTTTCAAAGACTTTTCGAATGGATGACCCCAACATCCCACTAGAACCAAGTATCAAAACTTTAGCCATATCCCACCTTCTGGTCGCAACTATACTACTATGTTATACGGGCTTATCTTTTACTTTAATCTAATAACGGAAGCAAATGAAGGAAGTAAATGAGTAATTTGATGAAATGCAGGTCATGCAGCAGTTCAGAGTTACTTCTAATTCTTGACTTTAAACCGGTTCCATTAGTTGGTGAGTTTACAGTAAAGCCAAACCCAGATGCTGAACATTTTCCAATTAAGTTGTATTTCTGTACTAATTGTAAAGTATTGCTTATTGCGGAGAGTATTGACTCAGAGAAACTATTTAATGAATATTCCTTTTCATCAAGCACAGTCCCAAACCTTGTTATTCATTTTGAGCAACTTGCAAAATGGATTGTGGAAAAAAT
>Ga0209550_10003549_pt1 | contig 14864 bp, 8 predicted proteins | sample LauGreSuBDMM15SN_2_FD_187567 | JGI IMG/M metagenome (GOLD analysis project Ga0209550, IMG submission 187567) | Freshwater lake microbial communities from Lake Michigan, USA - Su13.BD.MM15.SN (SPAdes) (version 5) | ecosystem: Environmental > Aquatic > Freshwater > Lake | place: Lake Michigan, USA...
CATTGGCGGCATGGGTCGCGGCCGCCACTGTGAAAAGGGAGAGCATGAGTCCAGGCTGGTGGCAATGGAGCGTCACGCTTTTCCGCGCGAGGATGCGAGTTTGGAGGCGCCAGCAGTGTTTCATCAGAAGAGAAGATTGTCGAATGGACGAAACACGACTCCATTGGGCACCTGTGGCATCGCATCCAGTTGAAGTTCGTGGTGTGTGGTGACGCTGATTTGACGAACCTTCGTCAGCATGTTTTCCATACTCGTCTTCCGTGGAGCGCAGCCGCGTCGCGGCCCTGCTCGCTGGCAGGATGACTTCGCTCGTGTTACTTACGGTCGCTTCGGTGGCCGCGCAAGTCCGTATGGTTGAGGATCAACGCCCTTGGATGAATCCCGCCGACTCGCCGGAAGAGCGAGCGGCATTGCTGGTCAAGGAGATGACTCTCGCTGAGAAGACACAGTTGTTCCACGGGAGCTGCGGTGGCTACGTGGGTAATGTGTGTGCCAACAATCGGCTCGGCATCCCGATGATCAAGATGAACGATGGCCCTCAGGGCTTCCGCGACGACGGGCATCCTGGCACGAGCACTGCCTGGCCGTGCAGCCTCGCCATCGCCGCAACCTTTGATGTGTCTGCTTCGCGGGGTTGGGGCACGGCGATGGGCGACGAATTCTATAGAAAGGGCGCGAACGTGCAACTCGGGCCGGGCGTCTGCTTGGCACGCGTCCCTCGCAACGGCCGCAACTTCGAGTACATCAGCGGCGAGGACCCGTATCTCGGATACGTGATGGTCCAGCCAGCCATCGAGGGCATCCAGAGCGAGGGCGTGGTGGCGAACGCAAAGCATTGGGTGATGAACAACCAAGAGACGGACCGGACCGAAGGCGACATGGAGGTGGACGAGCGTACGCGGTTCGAGATGTACTACCCGCCGTTCGAGGGCGCGATCGCGGCAAAAGTCGGCAGCTTCATGTGCAGCTACAACAAGATCAACGCCCAGTCGGTCCCAGGGACAGGTTGGTCATGCGAGAACCCCGAGACACTGCAGCGGGACCTCAAGGATCGTCTTGGCTTCAAGGGCTGGGTGATGAGCGATTGGGGCGCGACGCACTCGATGTCGATCGTGGCGGGCCTAGACCAGGAGATGCCTGGCTCCGACTTTATGGGCGACAGCAACGTTGCAAAGGCCGTCGCCGACGGCAGCGTCCCTCTGTCTCGCGTGGACGATGCGGCGAAGCGCATCTTGACCCCTCTCTTCGCGGTGGGCGCCTTCGACAAGAACAACACCAACACCCAGGAGAACAACGTGACGAGCGCGGCGCACCAGGCGCTCGCCCGCACCCTCGCCGCTCGGTCTATCGTCCTCCTCCAGAACGAGCAGAGCACGCTACCGCTGGTGGCGGCCACTGCCCCGCTCAAGGTGGCTCTCATCGGGCTGACTGCCATGAAGCCGGTCGTGGCCGGTGGAGGCTCGGGCTATGTATCGGCTTCGTACCGGCCGGCCCCGTACGATGCGATCCTCGCGAAGATGGGCCTCGTGCCTCCACCGTCTCCGCCGCCCCAGCCTGCCAACTGCTCTGAGAAACAGTACGAGGCCGGCTTCGACTACCGGAACACGGACGATCAAACCGCGGCAGGCGCCGACTCGGTGGATCAATGCTGCACCCTCTGCGCCACACGCACGTCTCCGACGATGTGCAATTACTTCTCCTTCCAGAAGAGCCAAAAGACGTGTTGGATGAAGTCGAGCAACCACGGCCGTATCGCTGATGACGACGTCATCTCGGGTGGATGCCGGTCGAGCCCGCCCACGCCGGTGCCGCCCGCATGCAATCCATCAGGCACCAAGTGCGTCTACTATGACGACGGCTCCGACGCGGAACGAGCGGCGCGGACGGCAGCCCTGGCCGACGTCGCCATCGTCTTCGTCTCTACCTCGTCGTCCGAGGGCGGTGACAGGGCCTCACTCTCGTTTGATGGGAACGCCGACGAGCTTGTGGCCAAGGTGGCAGCAAGTGGCGTCGCACGCACAGTCGTTGCCGGCGTGGCTCCGGGCGCGGTCCTCACGCCGTGGCGCCACAGCGTGCAAGCGATCACGCTTGGCTTCATGCCTGGACAGGAGTATGGCAATGCGCTCGCGGACGTGCTCTTCGGCGACGTCAACCCTTCGGCCAAGCTACCAATCACGCTCCCCTTGCTGGAGAATGACGTCAACTTCACTCAGAGTGATTGGCCCGGCACGGGCAGTGGCATGCAGCGTGTGGCCACCTACTCCGAGAAACTGCTCGTCGGTTACCGGTGGTACGACGCGCATGGCGTGACGCCTGCCTTCCCGTTTGGCCATGGGCTCTCGTACTCGACGTTTGCGTTGACGAACCTTCAAGTGACCCGATCGGGCGGGACCGCCGACCCTCTGTTCTCAGTCTCGGTCCTCGTGGAGAACACCGGCACGTGGGTCGGCACGGCCACCCCGCAGCTCTATCTGACCTTCCCCGAAGCAGCTGGCGAGCCACCATTCCAACTCAAAGGCTTCAAAACCGTCGTCCTCGCACCCAGCAAGCTTGAGAATGTCACCTTCATGCTCGACCAGCGCTCACGATCGATCTGGGACGTTCAGACCATCCGCTGGGCCGAGGTGGTGGGCACGTTCGGGGTAACTGTCGGCCTCTCCTCCCGTGACCCGAGGGCGCTCAAGGGCTCGTTCTCCGTGGCGTGAGCATGTGATGCGGCCTCTCACGGGCTCCGTCGGGGGCTCTCGATCTCTCTGGTGTCACTCTCTCTGAATCAGCCTTCGACGAGGCGATCTCTGAACTCAGACCAGCCAATGGCGAGGGTGGTTCGTGCCTAATGCTCACGAAAGGCGTAAAGTACCTGCACGCATGAGGACCGAAACGAACAAACACGACCGCCGACAAAATCACTTTGTCACTCCAATGTCTGCACTATTTCACTGTCGAGAGTCGTGTGTAGAAGTGTTGCAGGCACTCGACTCGTACCATAATCTCGTCACCACTGTCATCCCCGCCCGCCGAACCCAGTGGTCCGGTGTCTTGGGTGTCGAATTATAATCATTGACTGTGGCGTAGCGCGCCGTGCAGGCGAACGGCACCCGGTTTCGGCCACACCTCCGTCCATAGTGATAGTGGCTCTCGTGCTTGGGGGTCCGGAGCGTGTGCGCGTTGTGTTGAGCAGCAGCAGCAGCAGCGGTTTCGTTTGCATGCACCTTCGGGGTGTGCACCACAAGCGGATGGTGTGCTCTCTCTGTGGCGAAGCCGGCCACAACCGCACCCGTTGCGCAGGTGGTGGAGCGATCAAGAAGAAGAAGAAGAAGTCAAAGCCGCAGATGTTCTGGTGCGCCCCAGGCATGGTGCCCGTGAAGCGCGATGGAGTGGTGGTGATGATGAGCGAGACAGAGCTGTACGGCGACAAGATCCAGTGCAAGTGCGGCGGATGGCATCTTCCGTGCGGCACTGCGAAGGGAGCGGCGTCGTGGCGCGCGCACCAAGACACACAGCAGCACATCAAGTGGCAAGATGCAGACATGGCGCGCTTTGATGCTGAAGAAGAAGCCGCTCGCAACAACCAACGCAGCTACGCCTACGGCGGGGGCGGCTACATGTACGGCGGCGGCTACGGCGGCTACGGCGGCGGCTACGGCGGCGGCTACGGCTACTGAACTAGTCACTGACACTGTGTGGCGAGAGACATGTTGATGAGATGTGAGTGCAGCCAGAGCCACGGGCCGAGGCACGGGCAAGTGCCTGCGGTGCGTGGTGCGTGGCCTTGTGCTGCTCTCGGCCTATCGCCTCTCGTGTGTCAGTGCGTCTCCGCGTGTACTGGAGGAGATTGCCCTCTGCCGTGCGGCACTGTGGTGTCCATTTGTCGGTGTTCGATGGTTTCAATTCGTCGGTCTTCTAAACACCAAGACCCATAGTCGCCGGCCGGGCCGACTGCGCAGGTGATCGAGGACACACGGGAGGATGCGGCGATGTGGCAGTGAACGGGCGGAGCGCGACGGCATCATCGCGCCCGAGCGGCTCTGGCGCGAGGAGGTCCTCATTCTCCGCCAGCGCGGCGGGCTGCCTCGCGAGCCTCGGCGGCGGCGTCTGGCCGAGCGCCGCGCACGCCGAGAGCGGCGAGACGACCATCGCCCCAGCATCTGCCGACGACTTTGCTCGAGGGCGGCCGCCGTGGAGTGCTCGCGGCGGCTCCTGCCAACTCACCCCTTCGTACGAGAGGCCATGCAGCACGCGTGGTCGAGGGCTGCGGATTTGACAAAGTAGAGGGAGCTCGACACGGATCACCATGTGGTTCGGAAGTCCTCCCTGGAGTCTGAGGGGCCATCCTCCTCTCACCTGTGGGGAAGGAAGGGGAAATGTGGTGAGCACTTGCATGCAAGGCGGCCCATTCGGAGGGGCCATCCTCCTCTCACCTCCTCTTGCGCTCCCAGCTGTGAGGGCTCGAGGGCTCGCGGTGACGAGAACGCCTTGCCAGGGGTGGTGCTCGGCCTCGCACGCTCCCTCTCCACACACGAAACCTCGCGCAGGCCACTGAGCGCCGTGACCAGATGCGATCGCAGATGGCGCAGCGACTCGAGAGCGCTCGTGACAAGGGCCGCGCGCTCATGCTGTGCCTCGAGCTTGAGCTGGGCGATCTTTGCACTTCCGATCCCATCGGCGGAGGTGAGCTGGCACTGGAGCTTCTCGAAGGCGTCGCGCGTTGCCCCGAGCGCCGCGGCGGAAGCCTCCATGTCGGCACGAACCTGTTCGAGCATGGCAGCCGCCCGCTCGACGCGGCGCGTCAGATCGGAGGCGGCCGTTGGGTCTGATCCCCCCTCGTCTGCTGCCGCGTCGGCTGCCGCGTCGGCTGCTGCGTCCCGGCCGCCGCCGCCACCGCGATGCCCATGGACACGTCCATGTCCTGGCGGGGTGCCGAAGGCAGCTCGAGGCGGGGTGCTGAAGGCAGCTCGAGGACCGAGGGTCGTCGGCACGAGCACAGCGTCCAGCTTGGAGCAGCAGAGGTGCATCTCCGACCGCAGCTTGCCCGCCTCCGCCTTCCAGTAGGCCAGCTGCGAGTGAATCTCGGAGTGAATCTCGGCGTGCGAGTTGCGCAAGGCAGCGAGCTCTGTCATGGTCTGTTCGAGTGCGAGCATCAACGCCGTCGAATGCGATGTGAGCACCTCCACACGAGCCTCGAGACTCAGCTCAGCCGCCGCCAGAGATCCCTCACCTTCGGTGGCTTCGGATCTTCTCATCTCGTCGCCGCCGCCCTTGGCGGGCTCCCCTTGAATCCGCCACCCACCTGGAGTTGCCCCTTGACTCACTCGAGGACTCACTCCTGGACTCACCCCTGGACCCGCCCCTGGGCGGGAGTGCATGGCGCGGCCCACCTTGCCCGTGCCTCCGGCCGCCGGCGCGCTCAGCCCAAGCCGCTCAAATCCGTCCTCCAAGGTCGCCATGGCGCTGTTGATGACGCCCCTCATGCTATTCACCATCCTCTGCATCCCTTCAAGCCTCTCGCCCTCGCTACCTCTTGAGCGGCGCATCTCCACCAAGTCCGCCGCCGCCGCGTCTGCCCGCGCCGCAGCCTGATGACTCGCTTGCTGGCTCTCACTCAGTAGCGCACGCATCGTGGCGAGCTCAGCCGCAGCTCCACGGAGAGTGCCGAGCTCCGCACGGGCGGCGTCGAGTTGGGCACGCCGCTCGTGTTGGGCCTCATCCAGTTTGGTGAGGGTGCCCTGCAGTATGCGTGACCTCTCAAGCAAGGCATCACGCTCCATTCGTACAACTTCGCCATCCCCCGTCTGCGCGATGAGCATCTTGATCTGGTCGGCAAGCGACGTGTTCTCCTCGATCTTGATCCCGAGCTCGGCGAGCGCACCGTGCAGCTGACCACGTGCGTCGAGACTCTCCCGACGTAACCTGTCCGACTCGCGCACCACAGCCTCGACAGTCTTCGAGAGCGTCTGGTTGGACCCGAGCCTCACCTGATGAAGGAGGCACGTCATCAGAGGTCATCAGAGCGTTTGGTCGGACCCGAGCCTCACCTCGAGGTCCGCCAGGGCGCGCTCGAGCGTCGCGTGCGCATGCTCGAGCTCCTCCTTCAGCTCCTTTGCATGCTCCTTTGCATGCCTGAGCTCCTCCTCCGCGTCGGCGCCACCTTGCTCACACACGCGAAGCATCCCCTTGAGCATGCTGATCGCTTCGTCTGCGCCACTGACTTTGAGCTTCAGCCTCGTCATCTGCACGCGATCAGGGAGCGAACAGGAGGCGATCAGCGTGCACGCACTCGGGGTGGTGGTCAGCATGTAACGATGGAGCCCATCAGCACGCAACGCGCCGCTCGTGTGAGCTTCCCCCGCGTCACCTCCTGTTGCATGATCTCAATCTCTCTGTGAGCCGCTGCAAGGAGATCGCCCTCGGCGCCCTTGAAAGCCTTGAGCGCCTCTTCCGTCTTGCGGTGCATTGCCGCCTCCATCTCGGCCGCCTGCGCCTCGAGCATCACCGCTCCCGCCGTCCGAGATGTTTCAAGCTTCATTGCAAACGTCGCCGCCTGGACCTTCAGCGCCTGCCGCGCAGCCCTCTGCGCGCCCTCGATGGCTGTCTCGAGCTCTTCGGCCAGGCAGCCCGCTAGCCACTCGTAGGCACCGTGCACACCGCCGTCCAATTCCTGACGTTCCCACTCGCGCAACTGGCTGCGGCCAGGAATGGCCGCGAGGCACTTTTCCGCGCCCTGGCGCAGGATTGGATTGATGGCAGTCCAAGCCTTCTCGAGCAGCGCGGAGTAGCGAACCTCGGTTGCGTCTTTCGTGGGGTCCTCTGTTGTTGAAAGATGCTTGGCGCTTCTCTCCATATATCTGGTATGACGGTGTGTCGACGCTCCTTGGGGCCTTTGCGGCACATGAGCGTCGAGGAAGGCAACTATCGCTAACGGTGAGCGAAAGTGATTTGTGAGATTCTCCCTTTGCATGCACGCCGGAACGAAGTTTTCGGTCACGGTCACACACACTGTTTGGCGTGTTTGCGACAGAGGCCTGCACACGCGTACACAGTCGAGGACAGCTGTACTCTCGAAGCCAGCAGAGCGCGAGGCGGCCTGTATCTCCGATCTATCCCTCTACATATTAACGTGACTATCCCCTTCTCTCATCGTCCCACTTCTGGGCGACAATCTATCCCCATTCTCCTCCAATCTTCACGCTGAAGAAGATCCGAAATATAGGAGGCGGTGTGTTTGTGAGAGGTGCCCCGACCGCCACCACCTCGAGAAAGAGAGCTTGCGTCGGACAGACGGGGCGATTCGCGGTGGGGCGCTGTAGTACTTGGTGTAGCGCTTCTGCTGCCCCGACCGCCACCGCAGACAGAGAGCGAATTTGCGTCGTGCAGAAGGGGCGATTCGCGGTGGGGCGCTGTAGCGCATCGTGCAGCGCTTCTGGCCTTGTCGATCGAGACCACGCGATGCCAAACCGTGTGGTATCTTGTGGTTTCGTGTTGCCCGACACGGTAATGCATGGAGCTATGCAACCTGCCTCGACGAGGTGAAGTACGGCCTGGGCTGTCTCCAGCCGTTGAACGGAGTGAGAAGCTCGAGGTGCTTGCAACCGGCGACAGAGGTGGCGGGCTCACGCTGCCCCGACCCCCGCCGCCTCTGGAGAGAATGTTTGCGTCGGAGAGACGGGGCGAAATGCGGTGGGGCGCTGTAGCAGCCCTTCGTGGCGGGCTTGAGCTGCCTACGAGTACGCGTGGCGACACGGGAGCGACGCGCAACAAGCTGCCTGCACTTGATGGCAATACGGGAACGAAGCGCAAGAGACCGTTCGAGTAAACTGGCACATGCTGCACATGCGGTGATGCAGCACGAGAAGCCTGATCTACGAGTTGGTCCGTCCAAGATGAACCACTGTTGAAGGGATTCTCGAGTACCTCGCCCCATTCAAGCTTCTTGAACCACAGGCGCGATTCAAGATTCTTCTGCCATTTCTGGGCGGGAGTAAGCTGGGCAGCATCTGCTGCGCGTTGGAGCTGCAGCAGATGCTGCGCGGGAGTATTCTTCTGGAGAAGATTCTGCGTAGTCATCGGGTCGGGAGATTTCTTCTTGTCGTCTTCTTCAAGTGTGGACACGCAACGCGTCGCTTGTGGCGGGGATTTCGGCCTCGTCGACGCTGATTTCGTCCTCGTCGATCTCGCATCCGACAAAGATTGATCGCCCTCGACGTTAATGGCTGCATTGCCTAGTGTCGCCCCTGCGGCGGTCCCGGACCCGGGACGCCCGGCTTCAATACTCTTTGGACTCGTTGGCATCATTGGACTCTTTGGCATCGTTGGACTCGTTGGCGCGGAGACGGCGGCGCAACGCGCCCACGAAGGGCGCAGATGCGGAAGCTCGAGGCCAACGGCTGCCCCTGACGTGCGCACCTCGAGCTGCATCTTGAGAAGCTCGATGGAAAGTCGCCAAAGAGCGTTGGACATGCTTGCAGCTAGCTCTTCCTTCAGAGCTTTCTTCACACCGTCGCTGTAGTCAACGTGACTGAGGTGGAAGGCGAGAAACTGCTCCGCCTGGCATCCGCGCAGCATCTGATGCAGCTCCAACAGCACATTCAGTATCTCTTTGACATGCTGCTCGCAGATATTGTAATGCGCGCGGAGCGATGCGACCTGTCGAACGATACCCCTGACCTTTTCATTGACATCTCGCCACTGAGGCTTGAGCTCGACGACCGTATCAAGGAGCGGCAGCATTGCATCCGCGTAAGCAATCTCACAGAACGCCATCAGTGGCTCACTCAGCGTGGCAACCGTCCGAGAGGGCGCATTCTCGCCATTGAGAGTTGGGGTGCCCACGATTGCGTGCAAGACGTGATCAATGCGAAGTCCGAAGACTACACCGCCTCCGCCACCATCACACCCCATTTCCTTGTAGAAGCTTGCCAGCACTGAGCCCGATTCCTTCAAGCCGGGAATGTTCGGCAAGCGGGGCACGTCGTAAGGCACCGGTGCCATGGCTGGTTCTGATGCCTTCTCAGACTTGGGCGGCGGCGGGATTCCATCGCCCCCCCAGACGTTTCTGCTCGGCACGTTGCCGATTCTGTACCAGACCCCAGCACTCTGATCGGTGATGTGCTGCGGGAGGTTCTTGAAGTATTGCCTCATCACATCTTCCACTGACTGGTCCACTTGCTCCTTTTTCTTTTCCTTTCCTTGCCAACGAGGAAGTTTTACCTCGTTTGAGTATCTAGAGGGTCTCGCCTCCTCTTCCGCCCAGCACCGAATCCTCAGGTAGCCGAAGAGTGCTGGATCCACGGGCAGCGTGTATGAAAGGATGGGTCCGACGCCCTGATCCGTTGCGCCGTCCTTCGCTACCTTGCTCTCCTTGGCTCGCTTCTTCTTCTCCTTCGTCTTGTTTTTCTCCTCACCTTCCTTCGTCATCATCTCCTCACCTTCCTTCGTCTTCTTCTCCTCACCCTCGTTCATCTTCTTCTCCTCACCCTCATCGGCGCCTCCCTCATCTTTGGCGGCACCGCTCCTCTTGCCTTCCTCGAGTTGGAGTCTCTCGATTGTGGCAGTGTCACCGCTCTTCTTGGCCTCTTTCATAGCTACGATTGCACGAAAGTCTGGGGACGCATGGCCTGCGCCACACCAGACCTCTGTCCAGGGATAATAGGTGCCCGAGGGGGCTGTCGTTGTAATTTCGATCGCGTAGTGCGTAATCTCCGCAAAATCGCCATCACCATCGCCATCGATGACCGTTGGCTTCCTCCACTCGAGCGTGAAGTCGAATGGCCTTCGATCCTTGAGACTGAGTACGGGCGCGTTGGGTCGCACCTCATTCATGAGGCGCACGGCAAAGGGGATCTCGTACCCCGTTTCGGGGATGCCCGCCCGCTTGGAAACGAGCCGAACGCGCGACGACTGCTTGCCCTTCCCTGGAAGGATCTCAACGCCCACGGCGCCGCGGAGGATCTCCCTGTCGTCGGGATCGTCTTCGGGCGGCTCCTCACCCTTGTCACCCATCTTTGGGATGGTGAATTCGGCTGTCACCCGAAAGCCCATCCACACCAAGACGTGCTCCTGCGCTTGGTACGTGAACTTGAGAGTGGCGCCTTCGAAGAGTTTGAGGACGGGTGTGGAGCCGATGCATTTGCTTGCGCCCCACTCGGAGGTCTGAATGAGCTCCATCTCCTGCGTCTGATCGGGAAGATGCAGGCAAATATGCAGACGTAGAGTGGAACTTTCATCACGCGGCAACTCTGGCATCGAGAAAAGAAAGATGCGAACCGCAGCTAGATCTTCCATGGTAGGATTGGTGAAGACGCAACAGAGGCCTGCATATGGCATCATGGCTCTCATCTGATCCTCTTGAAGCTCCAGCATGGGCCCCTCAAAGTTTGCGGTTGGGCTCGAAGGACGGCTAGAATTTGGGCTGACGGCGTGCGGTGCTTCCCATGTCATGCCGCCATGCGGGGCGCTAAGAAAGACGCACGACTGCATACCATCAGCCGGGTCGAAGCAATGGGGCATGGTCAGGATGAATGGCGTCTCAAATGGCGGCGCAATCGGGCCACCCAGATCGGGCGGCTCCTCTCCATTCTCAAACGCGGGGAAGTCGATCCGCACGATGGGTGAGAAGATGAACTCGCTCTTTGGCGCACCCGGGCTTTCCCCCAGATGGTACACATTCGGTGCAGAGAGGGTCTGCAAAGCAATCTTGGCACCGGGGTGCCGTGCGAGCATGCTGGCGGGAATCTCAACGCGAATGCCGAACACGTTTGTCTCAACAATCGAGACTGATCCTCGGCCGTCCGCTACCGGTACAGGAGGTGGCGGATGGATTGGCAGCAGCTGCATCTCGACGGCCTTTGCAGCAAGGCCCGAAAATGTGCTCTTGGGATTGACAAACTGCAGGAGCTCGCTGCGCATCCATCGGGACATGGCCGTCACGTATGTGGTGAATTCACTCAACGAGACGCCCTCCGAACCTTGATCGAGATCAACGAGCTTGAACTCGCCATCTAGGAAGCGCTCCATCATGAGAGCAGAGCAGTCGATGTACCGATCAATCTTGAGATCGTTGATTAGCAGCCGCTTCAGCTCGAGCTTCTCCACTCGGCCGTTGCCGTTGAGGTCGTACCGTGCAAAGAGAAGCTTGGCCGGCTCTTGGAGAAGAATGGGCTCAACGTTTGCCTCTGGTTTGGACATTTCCTCGTCTCGCACGTGAACAACCAAGGGCTGCTTACACCACATTGTGTTCACGAAGCGCTGGAACACAATCTGGTTGTCCAAGTTGACAGTCTCGCCATGTGGCTCGAGCCAGAGTACTTGAGGCCGCTTAGCTTTCAAGTTGCAGCGCCGCTGGAGCAGGCTCCGGACCTCGTCGAACCGGATTGAGCCCGTAACCTCTTCGAGGAAAGCTTTTGGCGGGAGCCCGCCTTTGCGGTGCACGAGAGCCCTCAAAGTGATCTGAGCGTTGCATTTGCGCATCTGGCGCGCCTCAAGCTCCTCGTGCTCTGCCGTACGCTGCTTTTTTTCGAGGAACTCGATGGCATTGTGAACCACCTTGCCAAATTCGATTTCCTGAACCGTGAGCTGGGCAGCTGGGGCAGCGTTGGCACTCGACGACTCCGATTCGATTTTCGTGCGAGGTGACGCCTCCGCCTGTTTCTTGCCGGTGATAAGCCCCCTTCCACTCTCAAAGGCATCCGCCCGTGCATTCGTTGCCTTTGGCATGGCGCGGCTTCACTCCGCTCCACCTTAAGCACCACGTCTATGGGCGGTCGTAGCGTTACACACGCTACGAACACACGGGCAGCGCTCGCGTCGACTTGTACCGACGAGATAACCGAATAGTCCCGCGAAGCGAAACTTCCAAGTTTGTCAGGAGCGTTCATTCAGTTTTCCCAGGAAGAGGATGTAGAGGAGTGAGCGGTGCTTTGTGGCGAAAGCTGCTTACAGTACAGTATTAAGGTGGTTTTCCCACGAGCGGGGGTGGCGGGGACAAGTTTCGGGGGAGGGCCTACAAACGTCAACACGAGCTGCGCAAACGCGAGCGTCGTGCTGACCAACATGGAGTTGTGCGAGAGCGGTCGCGTGTGTCGGCGATCGCGATGGCGACCGATGTGTATGAAGTCATCGTCGTCGGTGCTGGCACGACCGGCGCTGCAGCGGTCTACCACCTTGCCGACGCGGGGGTGAAGAACATCCTGTGCCTGGAGATGGGCACGCCCGGTAAGGGACGCAGCACAGCGGGCCACGTGCCTGGAGGAGCGCCGCTGATCGCTGGTGAGGAATCCACCTTCGAGCCCGAGAATAGTGGTTCGGCTGTGTTCGAGGGTGGGCCGTATGGACCTAGCGCCATCAAGATGATCGTCACACTCCCACCATACCTCATGCTGGATGGGTTTGCGGAGCATCATGGCTGGGATGGCGTGAAGGCTTACCTCGACCTTGCGAAGCGCGGGCTCAGGATTGAGCTTCAGCTTGCGTCGAAGGTGCTCCCTCGACCCAAGGAGCAGGTGAAGCAGCTCGGATCCCTGATGGTTTGCGAGGCGGACAAGGTCGAACGATTGAGGCGTGAGTTCGACTACCTTCGACGGCTCGGCTGCGACTGCGAGTGGTGGGACAAGGACCGCGTGGTCGATGCCCACGGTGAGGCAGCTAGCTTTGTGGCGGGCATCTGGTTCCCCGGGGATGCGCGCATCGACTCGGCGAGCTACGCACGTGCCCTACTCGACGCCGCTTCAAAGATGGGCGCGGTCAAGCTCAAGGAGAACTGTGCGCCGATGAAGAGCGTCACCACAATCCACGTCGGCCATGCCGGTCATGCGAAAGGAGCCGAGGATTACGCCGAGATACGGCTCGAGGACGGGCAGGTACTCCGCGCCAAGAGGGCGATTGTCGCGACGGGGGCTATGTACATCGATGAGCATCTGGCTGGCCTCCTCACGCCTCGCTACAGCTACCTTACCGCCTTGCCGCATCGCGAGGCCGGTCCAGTAGGCGGCATGGCTGCCCCCGACTCGCCCAACTTCTTCACCTTTGGCTTCAGTCATGATTGGTGTGTCGAGGACGACTTTGTGCGCATCAGCGGCGAAGACCACTTCAGCGGTCTCAAGAGCCCCAAGGCCACCGAGCGCTGCGGCAACCTAGCCAAGTGGGGCTGGCACAAATACCCGTACTTGGAGTTTGGAGCCACGTACCCCCAAAAGTACGGCCTCTACTCGGAGACAGCGGACCTGATGCCTCTCGCGGGCATGCCGACGGCTTCGAGCCGTGTGTGCTACATGGTCGGGTGCAACGCGTGGGGTCAGGCCTCACTCTCCTTCGTCGCTTCCCTGGCGCCCGCCCTGCTCGGCTATCGCGAGCTTTTACCCCCAGAGGAGCCCGGGGCCAAACTTTGCTCGATTCGGCGCTTCACGGGCAAGGCAGTGGTCGCATCGGCCAGGGTATCGCACTCTACGCAGAGTAAGCTCTAGAACGGCCTTCGTTGCCTTCCATTCCCTTCTGTTGGGTGTGTGATTGACGGACGTATGTTCGATTGTCGGGTGGGGTGAGGCGCGACGAGGGATGCGCGTGCGGGTCGTCCGCTCGGGCTTGTCGCTTGAGGCTTGAGCGAACGGCGTAACTGTAAGATCCTGACGATACACCGTATGTGTGGGTACGTCCTTTTCGTAACTCTGATAACATCAAACATGCGTACGGTTGAGATGGTCGGTCCGTTGCAGCCGCGCCGGGCGGGGGCGGGCCACAGCCCACACGACAGACGACTGACACGCACACCGGCCGCACACGGTCAACGCGCGGCGACGGACGGGACTGTGTCGTACATGGTGCTGCAGTCCGGAGCGCGAGCGGAGTGCTGTCATGAGTGCTGTACAGGCGTCTCGATGCGGTCCGGGCTGGGGCGTGCAGATCCCTCATCCTCGGCCACGGTGCTCGGGCTGGCTGTGGCTCGGGCGTACGGGCAACGACACGCTACATGTCGGTGATCATGTCGGGGTGGCGGGCGAGCCACACCCGACCAGACACCCGGAACGCTACACTCACTAGCACTGGCCTCTTAAACTGCTGCTTCTGGTGTGCTGCTTCTGGTTCTGGTGCTACTGCTATACAGTTAGGCGAGGTGCACCATGCTAAACGAGGAGCCACAGGTGCACACAGCATGCGTAGTGGAGCCACAGGTGCACACAGCATGCGTAGTGGAGCCACAGGTGCACACAGCATGCGTAGTGGAGCCGCAGGTGCCCTAGAGCATGCGTAGGCAGTGAGCAACTGCTGCTGTAGCTCCACTACATAGCTCCACTACGTCCAATCTCGACCAATCTCGACCAATCTCGTCCAATCTCATGATTGGAGCTAGAGCACCAGTGGAGCTACAGCAGCAGACGACTGGTACTCGCTCGGGAGGTCCTTTGGCTTGCAACCATGGCCAACCCCGACGTACGTGCACACGATGCCACAAGCGCCGAAGGCAGCACAGAGCGCCATGATGATCTGCACCGCCGCGTTCTCCGAGCCGCCCACCTCGTACTCGAGGAGCGCCTTGAAGAGAGTGGAGCCCAGGATGGCGCCCACCTTGCCCAGCGCGGCGCTCATGCCGTTCATAGTCGAGCGGATGGACGGCTCGAAGGCAATGGTGGCCATGATGTAAGTGGTCACGTTGGGCGCCCAATAAGAGCCATAGAGCAGTGCGTACAGCGGTAGCAATACCGGCGCTCCGACGCCCGCGTCCTGGAAGAGGCCCCACGTGAACCTACGGTGGACAGGCGCGTAGCGAAGCATGAGGGGGCAGCGTACGCGAGGGGATGGGGGCAGGGGGGTGGGTTGCTCACGCGCTTTTTTCGTCGTCGTCGTCGTCTCTCTCTCTCTCTCTCTCTCTCTCT
>Ga0209550_10003551_pt1 | contig 14861 bp, 12 predicted proteins | sample LauGreSuBDMM15SN_2_FD_187567 | JGI IMG/M metagenome (GOLD analysis project Ga0209550, IMG submission 187567) | Freshwater lake microbial communities from Lake Michigan, USA - Su13.BD.MM15.SN (SPAdes) (version 5) | ecosystem: Environmental > Aquatic > Freshwater > Lake | place: Lake Michigan...
GCTGATGCCCAAGCTGTTATTACATCTTCTGGGGCACTTGATGCAGATGCGATTTCACGTGCAGTTATTGCTGCTGGATATCGGGTGAGTGCGTAGTTTGTGATCTAACCCCTTTTAGGTGTGGCTAGGTCATTCAACTGCTTTTACCCACACATTCCTGGGCAGTCCAAGGTGGTTGACAAATTTTCATAGAAGCCTACATTTTATCTATGAGTGAAAAATGGGAATATCAGATAATCCAGAATATGGCCCTAACTGGGGGCAATAAGAAATTAACACCTGCGTTGAATGAGTTGGGACTGGAAGGCTGGGAAGCTATCAGTGTTAGCTTTAAACCTACTGGCAGTATTGAATATGTTTTACTGAAGCGCCACTTGTAAATCCATTCATTGGTACAAGATTAATAAGAGCGAAGATTTACGACCTCTATAATATTTCTTGAGTTCTACCAATCACTGTGTGGGTTTTCGGCATTCCATGTTGGGACATCAGTTGGGACTTGGTAGTTGACTTGCTTACGTCCCCAGATAAATGTTGGAATTAAGGCAAGCGCCGTGATAATCAGAACAATGTTTTGAGTTGTTGGAAGTTTTGCTCCCCAAACTCCTAGTGTGAATCCAAACCCATTGATAAGTGCAAGTGAAAATGTTCCAATTAAAAGTCCAAGCCATGCTGGCTTACCTAGAAATGCAAGAATTGCAGTAACAGCAGAGAGGCCTGCTTGAATTACAAGTGGAACTATTACTTTAGAAATATCTAGATAACTTAAATCGCCAAAGCTCCATGGTGCAGCCCAAGCCGCGGCTAACCCTGAGACGATGATGAATGGCAGGATCCATGGTTTTGCCAGAGTGAAAGGTTTTCCAGCACCGTTTTGGCTCATATCGTTCTCCTTTTGCTTATTAATCCAAAGAGTTCACCCCTAATTGGGTCTATCTCAAGGCCTACATCTTGTCAGGGGGTAACCCCATAGTCCAGACTTCACCTACGCTTTTCATCAGCGTTTTTAAGAGTGCTATCAGAGATGGGGTGAAGCTGTGGCATCACAAGGCGCCAACGCTGCCCCTCCTAAGCCAACCTTTATCCCAGTAATTATTGGTTCAGTATCAGTTCTTTTCAGTTTGATCATCGTTGCCGCATTTCGCACAGGCAATCCTCTTATTTATATCGCATACCTATTTACGCCTTTTGCTCCAATTGGGGGATTAGCGCTCGCGCGTGCAACAGATATTAAAGGCCGCACAAACATTAAGTTTGATATAGCAAAAAGCGACAAGGTTGTGAAAACCTGCGGAATCATCGCAATCGTTGGATTCATAGTCGCAATCGCAGTTATGTATGAAATTGCGAAGAGACACTCCCAAGTATGAAAACTACATTTAAGAAGCTACTTATCACCTCAGGGCTATTGCTTTTCTTGCTTTCTTTCTTGCCAATAGCTAGCGCGGACCCAGCTGCCCTTGGAATAAGCGCTCGCGGCCAGAAGGCAATTGAACAGATTTCAACCTGTATTAACAGCGAAGGCAAAGACACGCTCAACGTTGTCTACTTGGTTGATGAGTCAGGAAGTTTAAATCGCACCGACCCAAATGGGCTTCGTGTGGGTGGTATTCAAGCAAGCCTTGAGCAGTTCAGAAATGTCTCTGTTGATCGTCCCTACTTCACAGTTAACCGCTCCATCATGACGTTTGGTGATTCAGTAAAGATACAAAAGAGCTGGGATGTCCTAACTGAGAGCCGTCTGAATGATGACTTGAATTGGATTAAGAAAACGGTCCCTACATTGACTAATGGAAAAGCAACTGATTGGCGACTTGCTCTTAACTCTGCATATACAGAGTTTGAAAAGAAGCTTTCAAATAGCTCTTGTAATGTCATGGTTTGGTTTACTGATGGTGCAATCAACGTTGGTGAAAGTGGTCCTGAAACTCAAAAGGCAATGCAGGAGATTTGTGGTGTGGATCCAGTATCTGGTGCAGGCTCAGGTTCATCGATAATCAACAAATTCCGAACTGCGAACATCAATATTCAAGGTGTTCTTCTCAAAAATGAGGAGTATCTCAACGACCCCGGTAAATATGGTGCAACAAAGGATGATGCAGACCAAGATAGAGCGGGCATGACTTTCTTCTCCCCAATTCTTGAGTACACGGGCGAAGTAGATAAGAGTTATTTTGGCGGAAAGGGTACTAATGTTCTCAACTGCGGCTCTGATACTGGTGCTGCTGGAGTGGTTCAAACAATCGGTGACCCATTAGACATCATTTGGTTTCCTGTTCCCTTTAACTGTCTAGCTACAAATGGGCGAATCCTCCCCGTTAAAAATGGCAAAGTAACCATTGATCCCGGAATGACCCGATTCAAAGTAACAACACCTACCCAGGGATTTTCACTTAAAAATGCAAGTGGTGCAGAGATTGCAAATGGCCAGGGCGCTGTTAAAGGTGATGTAGTAACTCAACCACTAGGACAGTCACAATCAATTATTTCGGTGACTGGTCAGATATCTGATTCAGGAGTTACTGCACCTGGTGTTTGGAGCTTTAATACATCTCAACCTGATCGAGCCGTCTTTTGCGGATATTTAGATTTACAGATTGAGATTAAGGGTAAGACTTGTTACCAAAATGAAGCATGTGATTTCAATGGAAGAATCTCAAGAAATGGTCGCCTTGTAGATTTCACTATTTTCCCTTCAACCCCAAAGCTGAGCTACAGCGCACTTAAACCAGATGGGGGAGAAAGCGGACGTAACTCTCTAACACTCAATACGACAGATGGAAGTTACAACGGTTCATATTCTACAAATGGAGTCACTGACGCCACAGGCTTATCAAAGCTAAAGATTAATTTGAACGTTACGACAAAATCTGGGTATGAGTTTTCAATCTCTGCTATTAAAGACTTTGCAGTAGTTCCTCCAGGTCTATATCCAGAAGTAACACCCAATCCAATTCTCAAGGCAAGTTTCAAACAAGGAATTGTTGGTAAACAGGGTGAAGCCCTTGCAGATGTTGTTCTAACTGGTCCTTCCAGAACAGATGGAGAGATTTGCTTTGGTGCCCTGCAAGTTCGTACAGATCCATTACCAAAGCGCATCCCTGATTACACCAGCGCTTTAGCTGGTAAGGATCTCTCTTCAAATCCATGTATTACTTTGAAGGCGGGGGAGAAGCTCCCAGCTCAACTGAGTATTAAGAACAATCAATCAGCCAAGGGAACTGTTTCAGGATTCATCAATGTAACCTTGAAAAGTGATGGTCAGCCAAATATTTCAAGTAAGATCGATGTTGAGTTTGATACTGATGAAAAAATAGATGCATCTAGGTTCTGGCTGACCTTCATTCTCATTATGCTCTTGGGTATTGGAATTCCTCTTGCTCTCTTCTACTTAGTTAACGCTTTAGGTGCTCGTATTCAGCTTTCCACACTGAGCATGGCTAGCGTGCCAATGATTTTGAGCGCATCAGGCGGATTTGTAAATATGAAGCGCAAAGAGCCAGGAAAGACTAGTGGCCTACTTAATTACGATGACTTCGATGGATTTAAGCACACTACTGAAAAGGTCAAAGAAGTAAATATCGGTTCTGAGAATTTAAGAGGTCGTGCTCCTAGGAATCCATTTGGAAGAATCCGTGCGATTCTTACAACCGCCCCAGGTTATGTGGTGGTCTCATCTGAATTGAGTACCCATGCAGGTAAGGGATTACTGCGCAACCAGACCGATGCAGCACTGAATCCTTCAGGTAAAATGCATCTTGCATTGAGTGAGACTGGCTTAGCTGCACTTAAGAAACAAAATCAAGGCCTTGAAACAGCTGATCAATTAATCGAAGCTAACCTAATTGGGGTTATGGGCTTCACAAGTATGGATCCAAATCAAGAAATTGAATCTTTAAACATGGCCTTGGCATCACAAACAGGATGGCTAGATAAATTACTTAAGCTTCCTGAACCAGTTGCGCTTGCTCCTGTTAAAGAAAAGAAGGTTAAGAAATCTAAGGGCGATGACGGCACTGCCGGCACTGTTGGCGGCGGCGCACCAGTCGAGCCAGATGATTGGGGCTCACCTTCTTCTCCTGCACCAAAGGCCTCACCAGGAGCGCCTGCAGCAGCTAAACCTGCTGCTTCGGGTGATGACTGGGGAAGTGCGAGCCCAGGAAAAGATGATTGGGGAACAACATCAGGTAACTCTGATTGGGGTTCATCAAGTGGCGGTAAAAGTACAAGTAATGATGGTTGGTAACAAAATGACAAGTAAATTGCTAGTCATGCCCAAGAAAGGTAATTAACAATGCTCTCACCATTTCTTATCATCGGAGTTGGCGGATCAGGCGGAAAGACAATTCGCGCTATGCGCCAGACATTGCTGCGCCGTTTGCGCGCAAAGGGATGGAAAGGTGAATTCCCCGAAGCATGGCAGTTTTTAGAAATTGATACGGTTTCAACACAGGGCGGTGGAAACTTCACTGCTCCATTGTTGCCACCAAATCAGTTCTTGGGATTGGTACCACAGGCCGTTGATTACCTTGGGCTGCGTAAGCAACTCACTGGTCGCATGCCTCGTGAAGAGCAAAATGATGCACTGGGTGGATGGCTGCCAGAAAATACTGCCGTACCAATCCAAAAAGGCGCTGGGCAATACCGCACACTGGGCCGTGCTGTAGTAGCCGCTCAGCTGCCACAGTTACAACAGGCACTGGTTCGTTCTAATAGTCGCATATCAGCGCCAGGTGTAATTGAAGAGTTAAAGGAAGTTTCTCGCACTCTTTACGGAAAAGCTGAGGGAACTTCACCGCTACCAATGGCATTAGTGATTAGTTCAGTCGCTGGTGGATCCGGTGCTGGAATTTATCTTGATGTTGCAGAGGCATTGAAATCAATTTCTAATGATTTTGAGAAGCGTACTCAAGTACTTCTTTTTGGACCAGATGTATTTAACAACATCCCTGCAGGATTACGTGACTCCATTCCTGCTAATGCCATGGGTGCAATGAATGAAACTCTTGCAGGAATGTGGGCCGCCGGCCCAGGAGTTGGTTCCTCATCACTGTTTAATAGTGCGGGTCTAAATGGCCGCGGCGATAGTGGTTTCGGTCCACGTAACACGTATCTAATTGGTGCTTCTAACGGTCAAGTTTCATTTGGTGACCAAGACTCTGTTTATCGCGCAGCCGGTGAATCTCTAGCGACACTTGTTTCTGATGAGGCTGTACAGACCTGGATGGTTGAGTATGCAATCGTCAACGTTTTCGTTAACTCAGCGAACCCAATTATTTGTAACGACGTATCCATGCTCAAGGGTTCACAGAACGTATTCCACTCACAACCTCTTGGCTCTATGGGTGTTGGTCGAGTAAGCCTTGGCTTAGATCGATTCTCTGAATATATTGCTGAGGGTTCAGCACGTTGGACAGTTGAGCGCCTACTATGGCCACAATTCGTTCCTTCTAATCCACAAAATCCTCAAACACCTCAGCAGATTATTGAAGAAGCAGTTGATCGCTCATGGTCACAATTCTTAGATGACAGTGGGCTCGACGAGCGTGGTGAATGTAATGATGTTATTAATGCACTCATTGCCCCAGGAGTCGAAGATCGACGTCGCACTTTTGCACAAAATGGAATCACCAAAGTTTCCTTCAATGTGCCACCAGCTGGACTTCCAGCTAACCAATGGATTAGTGCAATTGGTCAGTATTTTACCGCGCAACGTAAATCTTTTGAAACTGAAGAAAATGCAGAGATTTATAAGGTTGCACAAATTTGGTCAACTGACATCCAAGATCAAATTCTAAAAGCCGTTTCACTTATTGCAGCGCGCCAAGGTCTAAATGTTGCCGCCAGACTTGTTGAAAAGCTACGAGAAGAAGTCAAGTTTGTAGCAACACAAGAACTCCCACTTGAGTCATCTTCAGAACTTCGAAAGCTTGATCAGATTGCTTCAAAAATTGCATCAGGAATGCCTCAGGGACTTAGCTCAGTGCAAACAGCCGCAATGAGCGAAGTTGCTGGACCAATTCTTCTCAAAGCGAGTGAGTTCATTACAAATTCACTGCGTATGAATTTAGGTGCTGAGTTAATTATTGATCTAGATAATTCATTCCTACAACCTCTTGAGATGTCACTAAGAAACTCTGTTTCTGAACTTTTAATTTCAGCAACAAGCCCACAAAATCGTGCGGGAGAGAAGAATCCATTCCCTGACTATGCAAACATCACAACAGGAGTAATTCCAGAGCGCTTTAATCCAAGCGTTGTTGAGCGCTTGCTCATAGATGTTGCAGAATTTCCAAGCCAGTTGCAATTACTGGTTCGTCAGAGCTTGGATGATTCACTGCAAAACAACTGGGAGAACCGCTTTATTGAGCGAGTGATCCTCGGGACTCACCTTGATTCACGCGGAGATAATGAAACTCCATCGATTATTAATATGCGTGCTACATGGGTTCCTCAGAATGCATCAGCTCGTCGACACTCAGAAGGTGCACAAAAGGCACAATTTGAAATGATCACTGATCCTGACCAATTTATTGAACGTAATCGTGATTGGTTATCTGATCCAGTAACAGCACTTGGAAAATTCTTAGTTCAAGATCTTGTGGAGTACCTCATCCACCCAGATCCAACAATTCAAAATAAGCGCAGAAATGCTTTCTCTGCTGCATTCTCATCAGCTCTTAAACTATCTGCCCCACTGTGCGCACTGAATAAAGCCCTCATTGGCCAGGTTCACCAAAATGTATTGGCTAAGGGCGATCGCTATGTCCACATGAGCATGATTCCATTTAAGAATCAGGGTAATTTGAAGGATCTTTATGATCTAACAGTTGCAGAGATTCAGAAGGCCAATCTTTGGGATCCAAGTGAATCTCCTAAGAGCTTCCAGAGTGTTGGTGGAATTCAGCAAATTGATATCTTCTCAACCTTGACATCTGCAATGAATCCAATGGTTTTCTCTTCTCTGATGGGTCCAATTACAGAGTCATGGTCAAAGAACAACAGCTCAAAAGAGCTGCGACAAGGTTTTTGGACAAACCGTCGTTCACGTCCACTCAATGAAGCAATTCCAATGGCTCCAGAACAAGTTGCAAGATTGGTTCGTGGTTGGTTTGTGTCTCAGATTTTGAATCTTCGCAAACAAGAGGCTCAAGCCGCAAAGGGTCCAAAGATCTCCGTGTGGGCTAAAGAAGACCGCAAGTTTGTTGATTTCCCACATCCATTGCTCGGACTGAAGAGCGAAAGCGTTATTTCAAATCCGGACTTGCTGCCAGCAGTTCTTGAATCGATTGGTCTAGCAATGGCTAACTGTGATCAAGTAAGTAATCTTGAACCACTTCAGGCATATTGGGAAATGATGAATATCGGTGAAGGATTCCAAGATATATTGGAAAATTGGGTTCGCCGTGGACAGTCATTAGATAGTGCACCAACCCCAGATGCCCTTGTGGCTGGTTCAGCACAGGGAACATTTGATGAACGTAAAGCGGCCATCCTTTCGGCGCTAACAAAAACCCAAGCATTTTTGGATTCAATCGTTAAGGGCGATGAGCGTAAAGATCCTTGGGAAATCTCACGAACTACTGAGATCAGCGACTTATGGGAACATTCAATCTCTGAGGTCTCCACATTCCTCAATTCAATGGTCGATGAAGCTGGAAGCTTGGTTTAATGACAAAGCGTACGTGGCATGAAGGTGCTGCCTCCATCATCATTCTTCCTGGAGGAGAAGATGGGGAGCAGCTACTTAATATCGTCCAAGAATGGACTCAGTGCTGGATGCTTAAGCCAGCGTTCTGGGTTCGCAGCGACGATGTTTCAACCAACGTACAAGAGCAAGCACGTGTAGATGCAACAGTCATTGCTAGAAATGGACGTAAAGTCATTGATTTATTGGACTACCTAAGCGGCGTTGATTTGAGTCAAGTTCGTTTGTTAGCCGTAAGAACCGTAAATAGCAGTAGTGAGCATGATCATGCACAGGATGAAATCGTTAACGTAATCAACCATCTCCTAAGTCAGTCACGGCCTTACAATGTTGTTTCAGACGTTGATGCAAGAGATCAGACTCACTTAAGGAAAATTAACTTAGTCTTTGCACCTTCTAAGCGTAAAGGCGCTTCTTTTAGTCATTTGCTTGAATCAGCTTGGGATATAAATCTAGTAGTCGCTCCTGAAGATCGCAGCACTCCATCACGCTTTGACAAGTCAACTCGTGATTCGAATGATGCAGATAAAGATAAGTGGCTGCGATTCTTGATTTCAAACACGGCAGTAGCTGCAGGCATCTGGGCAGGACAAGAGAAGAGCATTTTTGAAGCTGCATCTCAATTTACTGATTTATCACCAGTCCAAGGACAAGTTCGTGTGATGAGGACATTCGTCCGAGGAATTCTCAGCGAAGGCCTGTCTACTCGTGTTGCCGCAGATGCCTTAAGTCGAAGCGGAAAAGCTGAAACCTCCAAAATTGATGGCCTGTTACCTTTCCCAAATCAATTCTTGGAAGCTTATGAAGGGGAACGAATCGTTGAAGTTATTGATGAAATGGTAGAAAAGACAATTGGCTTTGCAGGCTCGCGTTTGAGATATGACGAAGTTGTATTAGTTCCACCTCCAGATCAAGAAGACACTGGTGTTATTGCAGGCCTAAAGTATTTCTTTAAAACTACTTGGTCACTATTTAAGGTTTTGCCACTTTGGTTCTTTGCTGCCATTTGGAATCAAATCGCAATCTTTTTCTCCCGCCTCATCTTTGGCAATAAGGGACGCAAACGCATTGTTGGCACCATAGATTTTCCTCGCACAAATTTGGACAAGGATGCCGAAGCAGAGCTCGAAATGATCCAAGAGCGCCGTAAGAAAATTCTTGGAATTCTAGAGAAGTGGCCAACAAATGTGGTTCGAAAATCAGAACCAATTCTTTGGAGCGAAATGCGTAAGTTGATGATGGGTCGCCTTGATGCCTCTCCACTTCCATACGGTGTTGAACAAGAAAACGGAACCAATGGGAAGATGGTTATTGGAGACCTCAATGCGGTTTTGCCAGATATAAATGAGCGCTGGGAATTACCTAGCGATATTGAGCGAACTGTTTCTTCCCAGGCGCGTTCAACTAGTTGGCAGCAAGTTGAAAATATTGAAGACTTAGCTACTTTCTTCACTAATTCAGTCTCACTCTCTGAAGCAAGCATGCTTGCGCTGAGTACCAAAAATGAAAAAATAGCTACAGATAAAATTGCAAAGGAAGCAGAACTAGATTCAGTTATTAACCAACTTGAGGAGCTGCGCAGAAATAGCTTGCTTGCGGGAGTAATTACCGCACCCTCTGAGGGGGTTTCACAATGAGTGAAGAGTTAAAAGATCAATCTTTAGATGAAACGAGCGTGACACCATCTCTAGATACCGAAGTCGAATCACTTGATACACCAGTTATAGAAGTGGAGACTGATATTTCGAACGTTGAGTCCGAGATAGAAACTGAGCCAGATCAGGAAGAAGAAGTTGCACCTGTTGAACAGGTTACAGAAGTTGAGTCTGAAAATGAGGAAGTAGCTGAGGACGATGAAGAAATGGTTGAAGAAACCATCGAATCACAACCAGCTGCCCAGGAAAATGTATCTGAACCTGTTGTCGCAGTTGTTGAAGTAAAGAGTGAGCCCGAGGTTGTTGCACCTGTCACGGAAGAGCAACTTCTCAAGAGAATTGGTGAACTTCGAACACAGATTGATTCATATATATTTGAAGTTGATTCAACTGACGATGCTCTTGAAAAGGCTCAAGATAAGCATGACCGAGTTCTTGCTGTGCAAGAGGAGTTTCTTGACTGGGTAGATAAGCGCAGAGCAAGCTATGCATGGAAACTAGTTGAACTGCTTCGTGGCTATAGAGAAAAGTTGAATTCTGATGAAGCTTCTATTCGCGCATTTGCTGCTGAGAAAACTGAGCTTGAGTTTGGTTTTGCAGAAAAGACTCGTAAGTGGTTTATGAAGCGCTTCATGCTCAACTTCACTATTTCTTGGATCACAATCATTATTTTGTATCTGTTACATCTCTCTGCCGACTCAATTTCAACGTGGGTAACGGAGAATGTGAGCAATGGAGGATTCCAGAATTTCTTACAGCTTTTGATTCAACATCTAATTGGCCCTGGCTTCTGGAATGTACTTGGATATATTTTTGCCTTATCTCTTGCTCATTTTATTGGCCTTTTATTTGCTTACAGCCGCCGTAATTCAGAGTACTCTCAACACGTAGCTGAGGAATCAGCTCGCACATTAGCTATGGATAATGGCATTCACGACGTGCGCGAGGCGCGCGAACGAATTGACTCATTACATCCTCAAGTGCCTCAGGTTCTAGAAGTTTTGTCTTTAGGTCTTCACAATCCATGGAAAGTAAATGAAGAAGCATTACTCTTTAGTGGATCTATACCGGATGCATCAAAATTGCCTGCATCTGTAGAGATCGCTGTGCCAACTATTTCTAAGTCAAGCCCTGTTTATGAAGAGTTGGTCTACAAGACTATGAATGAAATTCAAATACCAGGATGGCGCTCGGAGGCATTTACCCGCGTAATTCAGAAGCTATCTAGTTCTCTGGGCTTTGGCCATAACAATATGGCGCTGCGTGAACTTGATGAGGACCAACGTCGAAGTGGTAAACGCCAGCTACTTTTGAATATCGCGAGTGAAAAAGAAGTATTTGAACTAATTGGTGATGAGTTGGTTGAAAACTTAACTGCGACAACGCAAGAGAAGATTCTCCCAACTGTTCAGCCACTAGTTGCAACTTTGAAACCAAATCTTCTAGCTGATTTAGAACTATCTGGCTCACTCCTAAAGGATGATTCTGAAGAGATTTCAAGATGGGAAGTAAAGCTTTCTGAAATCGCTGGACATGCTGCTCCATGGTCAAGTGAAACTTTCTCCATTGCAGGTGCTTCAAACAAGAAGCATGAAAGTTTAGAGTCTGTCTTCTTGGCATCTGAGCGTGTCAAAGGATTGGCTGCAAAGGGAATAGAAGCTCACGCTGATGTCCGTCCTGGAAGTCGTCCCTTTGAAGTTGCTATCCGTGTTGATTTAAGTCAATGGTGCAAGCCAAATGAGGTTGCGATATTCGAAGATTTCCAGCCAACCTCTGAACAACTTAAGCGCTGGAATAGATCATCATCTGAAGAGCAAAGTGCAAGTACTTCAGAGACACCGCCAGAGGCACCGCAAGGTTTAGTTGTTTAGTTTCTAAGCTTCATTAACAACGAGAGTTTTAACAAAAACATCTCGCAGTGTGCGGCCTCCCTTAGTGAAGTACCAAACTATTTCCAAAACATACCAAGCGATTATCGCTACGCTGCCAAGAATGCCGGCGGTAAGTAAATTCAACATTCCTACACCTAACCCAATTGCTAGCATCAAAAGAAACTCGCGTATTGCCATATGCCCCCAAGTTGCTGGGCGCTGGGTATCTGCTGCATAGACACGTATTTTAAGGATTTTTTTAGCTGGGGTTTGTCCATCTCCCCAAACGATCAAGCTCCAAATCATCCAACCGATTCCTAGAGTGACCATGATTAACACAGTATCTAATGCAAGTGCCCCAAGTCTGTGCTGAAAAGTTGCTAGACGTAGATTCTGATTACTGTTTACTGCCCAAGTATTAGGGCTCTGGTCAGATGACATATTGATAACCTCACTTAGATTCGGTGCTTAAGGATAAGTCGAATATGTGATTGATACAAGAATAACCCTTAATGGATAACCGTGTTTCGATGGATTCAGTCCTCAATCCGCTATTTTTAGGTATTGGAACGAGCAGAAAATAGGTTTAAGGTGAAAATCACCCAGTTCAAGCTATTAATCTCGTCTTTGTGCACCCTAATTTTATTAAGTGGCTGTGCCAAAGAAGAAATAACCATAGAGAGAGTGATTGATGGGGATACGCTTGTAACAAATTCATCTGTGACCGTGCGCTTAGTTCAAATTGATACGCCTGAACTGAGCGAAGGTGAGTGCTATGCCGAAGAGGCAAAGTCTGAACTTATTGCCATTCTTGGAAAAAACCGTGAAATTCCAACAGGGATGAGCAAAGAACTACGAACATTTGATGGTCTTTATCTTGAGCAAGATCCAGTGAGTGATAGCAAAGACCAGTATGGGCGCGAACTGGCGTATGTCATTAAAGGGGATATGAACGTTAATTTAGAACTGGTAAAACGTGGTGCGGCCGCCCCATATTTTTATAACGGGGAAAAAGGTAAGTATGCACAAGAGTTAATTGCCGCTGCTGAGCAAGCCAAGGAAGAGAAATTAGGAGTGTGGGGTGCATGTCCTAGTGCCGTTCTTGATCCAACAGCAGCCTTCTCATCTGGGTCAACACTTGTAGCAGTTGATTCAGATGATTCAAACTTAACTGTTCTCCCTAATGCCGGAGGAAATTGCGATCCAAATTACAAGGGTTGCATTCCGTTGTATCCACCTGATTTAGATTGCGGAAATATTCGTGCACTTGGTCTTGCACCTGTGTACCGCATTGCTGGTGACCCCCACAGATTAGACAGAGATGGCGACGGAGTTGGGTGTGAATAGCTGTAGAGGTATATTCGATTAATGAAGACGTCCCTTGCACTCTCCGTTGCAGTTCTTCTGCTCACCGCTCTACCCATCTCCACTTCTAGCGCGAATTGGTCTGCAACTGTCAGCTAAAACTGGCCGTTATCTAGCCCTACTTGTTTGCTTACTTGTAGGGCTATTGCCTCCAGCAACGGCTGAAGTTGCACTCGCGCCGCGGCTAGTCATTATCGATACAGGCATCGATTCTTCAATGCCACTTTTTACTAATCACTTGGTTCACGAAGTGTGCATCATGGATTGGTATACCTGCCCTAATGGAACAAATTTCCAAGAAGGCCCGGGCACGGCAACGGTGCCAAGTTCGATAATTAACTTCAACGGCTTTGATCACGGAACCCAGATGGCTGCAATTGCGATGAATGAGAACCCAAATCTGGAGTTCATTTTCATACGCATTCATGGCAATAACCGAAATGGTGCCCGTCTGAATGTTTCAGAGAACACGGTAATGAATGCTTTGGATTGGGCAAAGCTCAATGCCAAGAAATACAACATCAAAGCTGTCTCCATGTCACAAGGTCACCATATGTTGAAAAGTGGCAGCAAATATTGTCCATCGACCAAAGTATTTGAGAAGAAGATACTTGACCTAAAATATTTAGATATTCCAGTCTTTTTCCCCACCGGTAATGCGGGAGATAAAAATAGAATTGATTTCCCAGCCTGCATAGTTTCAGCTGTTGCAGTGGGGGCCCTCAATGAGAAAGATCAAATCACTTCCTACTCAAATATGGATCGCACGCTTACTGATTTCTATGTCTTGGGTGATATTGCTACCGTGGGACCGGCAGGGGCTTATAGATTCGCCTCTGGCACATCTGTTTCCACCCAAATTGCTGCAGCAAAGTGGATAGCAATGGTTTCGGCATATCCGACTAAAACCTATGGAGAGATCTATTCAGCATTTAGAACCAGCGGAGCAATAGTCTTTGATAAGAGCTATAAATACGGGCGCAAGATGGAGCTAGATAAGGCCATAGCACTCTTTGAGCCTCTCACGCCTTAGAGAGGGAAGAGTGGCTTTTGCTTCTTAAGCAGACTGGCAATTGTTGTTACGCCAAGAATAGAAACAATTACTAGCAAGCTCAATTCAGGAGATTTCTCAGCCAAAAATGTATTGGCATACTGCGAAGCAACCTGGATGATTACAGGCGTATCAGCTGGTTTGAAAAATACCCAATCAAATAAATCTGATTACGTTGATGGTTGTGTGGATGGCCTAGAGGGCTATCTTTAGACTGTCTCTTCCAAATACTCCAAAATATCTTCCTTCATCATCTCTAGATTATTGGCAGTGATTTCAAGTTCAAGCAGTACATATGCGCCAATTACTGACCCACCAACTCCGCCGGCCCACACGCTATTAAAGCCCTCTGTATTTTGTAGCGCAGTTCCAATTGTGTGTGGGATTGTTCCAACAACTTTCCAACCACTCAATCCTGCAACCCTCACACCGGAATCGTCGTAGGGGCTAATAGGAAATACTGTTCCCGTAATCTCTGAGTCAACAGAAATGTATTGAGAGGTGTGAAGAAAACAAGGCAAACCACGCTTAACATCGACTTGAATTCGCTCGAACTCATCTTTGATTGTTTTTTGGCGTGCTTCCTCGCGCTCATGTTGCACCACTGCAGCTTCTTGCTCCTGCGTATTTTGGCGCTGAGTGATGCATGCAGGACATTCTTTTGTGAACATCGCAACTTTGGTACCACACCCGCTGCAACTTGCCACTTTGAACTTCCTTATTCTTTAGAGAAGATCAGATGAACTCCAACAAGATTTGCATAACAGATACTCTGGCTATGGAGCTCCCAGCCGTCGGCTGAATATTTATTCAGGGCAGGCTGAACTGCTTTTGTTACGTGCTCAGATGTAATTCCACCCATCATTCCACTTTCAGACCAGACCATGACGCTCTTATATTGCACGCTCTTCCCCTCTCGGTAATGAGAGTAATTTATGGGTTTCGGAGCAAATTTGGAATACCCCCACGTGGGTCATTGAAATCAGGTTTACCTATTGCCCCAGCGTTACTACTCTCATCTCATGAGCGATGAGGCACTTGGCTTAGATGAGGCTTACTCTGTAAAGACCCCTGAAGATAACAAGCGCTTATATGCAAAGTGGGCCGCTACGTATGACTCATCTTTTGTAGATGCCAAGCAGTATCGCTATCCCAAGGCTATAAGTGAGGTTTTTGATCAGGTTGTAACAGATTCCGTTACTCGGGTTTTA
>Ga0209550_10003552_pt1 | contig 14857 bp, 15 predicted proteins | sample LauGreSuBDMM15SN_2_FD_187567 | JGI IMG/M metagenome (GOLD analysis project Ga0209550, IMG submission 187567) | Freshwater lake microbial communities from Lake Michigan, USA - Su13.BD.MM15.SN (SPAdes) (version 5) | ecosystem: Environmental > Aquatic > Freshwater > Lake | place: Lake Michigan...
TATTATGCACAGTATTACGTTAAGGCGAAAGTACGGAAAATACCAACCGATCGACTTCACCTGCAGTATTTAACCTTAAGCTGCAAAGCGTGTTTGGGGGAGAAGAAGTTGGCAGCGTGGGCGGCGCGACACTCGCGACGGTACGCGCGTATGTCGATGCGCAAGGTACTCAGCCTGCAATACCTATCAGCCCTGCAAACTGCCAGCATTGCTACGGTCGACGAAACAATCAACTTTGTTGAGTTGAATAAACTTTACGATTGTGGCTGTGGTGCGGTGGATATGGCCTTGCTTGCCTCAACGCTCCTCACAAAAGACGCTGAGCTTTGGACGTTAGACAAAAAACTCGAGGCCTTGGCTAAGAAACTGAAAGTGTCTTACCGGCCTTCGCTACATTAAATGTTTTACGGATTATTATGACTGCATCTTCTGCCCCACATTCAACGCTCACTGCGCGATTTCGCCATAAAACGACGGTTGGTTTACTGGCCGCATTGTTTGGCTGTGTCGGCGCGCACTGGTGGTACTTGGGGCGGCGCCACGCCTGGATGGTCAGTATGCTGGGTGTTGCGCTGATGATTGCTAGCTCTTTTGCCGATATCTGGTACGAGAACCCGGCATTTTTCTTGTTGTTTATTCCGATTCTCGATGGCTTTATCGAGGCAATTGTTTTATGCCTGATGAGCGATGCGAAGTTTGACGGCTTTTATAACGTGGGTTTGGTGCGAGAGCGCCCAAGCGGTTGGGGTGCAGTGTTGATCGCGATTTTTACGCTGTTGATCGGTACCGTTGCTTTCATGTTTGGTATCGCGATGATCGTGATGTATGTCTGGACTGCGCTTGGGTGGCTGGATGGCTTTAACTTAAATTCGGATTAACGCAACTCATTTGACTACAGTGGTGAGCAGATAAGTTGTTGCAGTCGTCGCTGTGGTGGCTGCAATCAAAACCCCAGTGATCCAGCGAATGATTGTCCAAGTCTGAGCATTCATGTCACGCTGAAGATCCTCTTTAGTCGCAAGAGTCGGGATGACTGCTTCAAGTTTTGTGAGGCGAATTTCCATCTTTTGGTTTCCTGTTGTGCTAAGTGACGAACGCAGATTCTACGCACCTTTATTATGCGCCTCAAGATGGACAAATTGTGCCTAGACGAGTCCGTTGCATGTAACAGTTGTTACTGCGTGCGTGTGACCCTAAGATGTAATAGCTGTTACTGCGCACGCATGACCCTACGATATAACAATCATTAACGCGCGCGCATGATCGCCTCGATCTCGTCTGCTGCAACGGGCACCCCGCGCGTGATCAATTCGCAACCTGTTTCGGTTACGACAGCATCGTCTTCGATTCTGATTCCGATGTTCCAGAATTTTTCGGCAACGTCTGGCGCGGGGTGCACGTAAAGCCCCGGCTCAATTGTTAACACCATACCGGCTTGCAACTGTCGCCAAGGGCGTTCTTCGGCTGACGCTGGGGGGCTACGATAGCTGCCGACATCGTGCACATCCATGCCAAGCCAGTGGCCAGTGCGGTGCATATAAAAAGGGCGGTAGGCCGCGGTTTCGATGGCTTGCGACAGCGTGCCTTTTAGCAAACCTTCGTCTAGCATCCCTTGCGTGAGCACTTGCACCGCAGCCTCATGGCCCGCATTGAAATGATGTTGCGGTGAGGTTTTTTCGTAAGCGGCTTGTTGTGCTGCCAACACTATGTCATACAAGGCGCGCTGTGGTCCAGAGAATTTGCCATTCGCCGGAAACGTACGTGTGATGTCAGACGCATAGCCGTCAAGCTCACAGCCGGCATCGATTAAGACAAGATCACCCTCTTGCATCACGGCATTGCCCGCACGATGATGCAAGACGCAGGCGTTAGCGCCCGCTGCCACAATGCTGTCATACGCCACTGATTGCGCACCGTGTTTGCGAAAGTGATACAGCAGTTCGGCTTCAAGCTCATACTCGTGGCAGCCGGGGCGAGCCGCCTGCATCGCGCGAACGTGGCCTTGCGCAGAAATCGCCGCCGCCGTACGCATGGTGGCAAGTTCAGAGGCATCTTTGACCAAGCGCATCTCGGCCAACACGTCGCTGAGGTCTAGCCATTGATGCGGTAACGCACGGGTGTCGCGCACACTGTGTTGTGCGGTAACAAGCCAGCCCTGTAGCTGTTTGAGCAAATCGGGCTGAGCCGAGCGTGACAGGGTGCTGAACAGGTTGCGTTGCCCGACCAGTCGTTGGGGGATTAGCGTGTCGAGCTCTTTGGCGTCGTGCGCCTGCTCAAAGCCAAAGTGTTCGGCCGCCGCTTCGGGCCCCCACCGTACGCCGTTCCAGATCTCGATCTCTGGATTTTTGCCCTCGCAAAACAAAATACTTTGGTCAACGTCGCCCGCTACCAAAACTAGCCAGGCGTGCGCCTCAGAGAATCCTGTTAAGTAGTAAAAATCGCTATCGTGGCGGTAGCTATGGTGGTTGTCTCGATTGCGCGTGCGTTCAGGAGCGGTGGGCACGACTGCGACCCCGCCCCCGAGGCTGTGCATCCAGGTCAGCAATTGTTGACGACGAGCGGTCAGGCTCTTGAGATTGGCTGTTGCAAGAGGCATATGGGTATCGCACGTGGTTGTTGAACACACGACATACTACAATCTCTGCGCGGCTTCTGTATCAGAGTGCCTCACTCAATAAGGGTTTGTGATGGATTGGATTGGCTGGCTTGAACCCTGGGAATTTTCTCCCACCCTGCTGCTCTGTTTTCTGGTCTGTGGCGTGTTGTTCGTGCGCGGCCAGCGCGTGCATCGGGTGGCCCGCGTCAGGCAATGGCTCTTCTGGAGCGGGATGGTGATGTTGTATCTGTCGCTTCATACCATGCTTGATTACTACGCCGAGCGGATGTTTTTTATGCACCGGATTCAGCACTTGGTCTTGCATCACCTTGGGCCTTTGGTGGTGATGGCGGCCTACCCGGGCCAAGTCATGCGAGCTGGATTGCCGCTGATGTGGCGGCGTTGCTTGAACCGCTTTAACCAAACTTGGCCGGGGCGTAGTCTGATCGCGATCCTGACCAACCCTATCATTGTGCCCGCCTTGTTCATCTTTTTGGTGGTCGTCTGGCTGATCCCGTCAGTGCAGTTTTATTCAATGCTGGATTGGCGCTTGTATCGACTGATGAACTGGTCTGTCGTGATCACCGGGTTTATGTACTGGAATCTAATTCTTGATCGGCGCGTCTGCCCGCCCTCGGCCATGAGCCCCGGTGGGCGGGTGATTTCGCCCGTCGTGACGATGGCTCCACAGATGGTGGCCGGTGCCATTATTGCCTTCACCGAACGCGATTTGTATCCCTTGTTTGACCTTTGCGGTCGTGCCATCCCGATGGAGGCGCTCACCGATCAGATGATCGGTGGTTTGACCATGTGGATTCCGGCGGCGATGACCGAAGTGATTGGTTTAATCGTCGCGTTGCGCACGCTGATGCGCTTGTCAGCCAAGGGGCGCTGGGGCGAGGCAAAACCTCGTGCTCAATGAAGTGTCTGCTGATTATCTCAATGAAGTCTTTGCTGATTATCTCAATGAAATGTCTGCTGACTATCGCGCCGACATGCGCTCGAACGGTTAGCGCATGCCAGGGCTTTGAGGGTTAAGGGATGAGATTGTGATATTTGCGCCCAAGTGCTACGTTCGCCCTGAACCAGCCTTCTTTGTTGCCGCAGTCGTAGCGCACGCCTTCATAGCGGTGAGCAAACACGGCTTTTTCTTTCATGAGTGACGCGATACCGTCGGTGAGCTGAATCTCGCCGCCGGCGCCCGCCTGAGTTTGGCGCAAATGCGCAAACACCCGGGCATCCAGCACGTAACGCCCAACCACAGCGAGGGTCGATGGCGCGACGTCTGGTTTAGGTTTTTCAACAATATGGCGCACGCGCTCTGTGCGCGCGCTGACCGGGTCGGTGGCGACGATGCCGTACTTGTCGGTCTCGTTGAGCGGCACCTCTTGCACACCCAAGATGCTGCCTTGATAGGTTAAGGCGGCGTCGATGAGCTGACCGATGACCGGACGATCGGCGTCGAGCAAGTCGTCTGCGAGCAAAACGGCAAAGGGTTCGTCTCCGACGATGGGTGCCGCAGTCAAAACGGCATGGCCCAAGCCCAGCGGCGCAGATTGACGAATATAAATACAACTGACATGCGAAGGCAAAATACCCTGAACGATCGCAAGCAGCTCAGCTTTACCTTTGCGTGCTAATTCAGCCTCCATTTCGGGAGCTGAATCAAAATGATCTTCGATGGCGCGTTTATTGCGGCCTGTCACAAAAATTAGGTCTGTAATACCGGCTGCGACGGCCTCTTCAACCGCGTATTGGATTAAGGGTTTGTCAATAACGGGTAACATTTCTTTTGGCATCGCCTTGGTGGCGGGCAAAAAACGAGTACCTAGACCGGCGACGGGGAACACTGCTTTGCGAACGGGACGCATAATTTATCCTGAAGGTAGGGCCGCACACGTGCGGAACCAAATGTAACTACAGCTATCATAAACGTATGACTCATGACAGTTTAATGACTTCGCTGCAATCGATGCCTAAAAAGTGCCTGGCGGGGTTACTAGTGCTAACAATCGTCTGGCAAAGTGCCTGGGCACAGCCGTCTTCTGCGCCCTCGCTTGGGCCAGCGTCAAGCTCAGACCTGTCGCCGGCGCTTGAGCGGCGCCTAGGCGAGGCAATCATGGTAGAGGGCCGCCGTGACCCAGAGTACATCAAGGATCCTGATTTAAATCAGTATTTGAATGCGATGGGTAAAAAACTTGCCGTCCATGCACCGGGCGGAGCACCAGATATTGAGGTGTTTGGTGTACGTAACTCTGCCATCAACGCGTTTGCGATGCCAGGTGGGTATATCGGGGTACATACCGGTTTGATTGTGACCTCAGGCGCCGAGGCTGAGCTCGCCGGGGTGCTCGCGCACGAAATCGCTCACGTGACCCAGCGGCACATTGCCAGAGGGCTGACCCAGCAGCAGCAGAGTGGGCATCTTGCAATCGCGGCGCTTGCGGCAGCGATTCTTGCCGGGTTGACGCCTGGCGGCGGGCAGGCTGCGATGGGGATCGCGGCCTTTGGTCAAGCCGCTGCCATCGCGCAACAACTTGGGTTTTCGCGCGATGCCGAGCAAGAGGCTGACCGTACGGGCTTTGAAATGTTGCGTAAGGCGGGTTACGACCCGAACGGCATGGCAGTGATGTTTGGACGCTTGATGCAGGCTTCAAGCTTGAATGAGGGGCGTGGTGGTGGGGTGTATGTTTCAACCCACCCGCTTAGCATTTCGCGCATGACTGACATGCAAAACCGGATACGGCAGTTGCCGGTTGCCAATTATCAAGCCTTGGATGAGTTTTGGTTTGTGCGAGCCAAAGCTCGGGTGTTGCAGGCCATCGACCCGCGGGTTCTGGTGCAAGTGGTTGAGCAACTGCAAGAAGAGGTGCGTGTAAGTGCGAAGGCCGGCGCGACAACAAGTGGCAGTCAGGCTAAGCAGGCTGCTGCCTGGTACGGTCTCTCGCTTGCCGCGACGGTGCGTAAAGATTTTAAAACCGCAGCGAGCACGCTAGAGCAGGCGCAAGCGCTCATTGCAAACTCGCCCTATCTCGATTTACAGCGTGTCGAACTTGAGTTGGCGCGCAAGCAAGTGGCTCAGGCCTTAGCTGCGGCACAGGCTGCGCAAAAGCGCTGGCCTGAGCGGCGCGCGTTTGCGTTAAAGGTGGCAGAGTGTTTGCAGCTGCAAGCGAAAGACAAAGAGGCCGTCGCGTATCTACAAGAGCAAATCAAACGCTGGCCAAAAGGTGAGCCTGACTTTTATAAAATGCTCGGTACGAGTCATGATCGCTTGAACGAGCCAGTGCTAGCGCGGCAGGCGATGGCGTCCTACTATGAACAACTTGGGGCGCTGTCTGCCTCGGTTGCGCAGTTGCAGCAGGCGCGTACCTTGTCGCAAGATTTTTATGTGCAGTCACAGATCGATGTCAGGATCCGTACCTTAACGGCCAAAATCGCCGAAGACCGCAGATTACTCGAGCGCTTTAAGTCGTAGAGGGCGCAAGCAACTGAAAAAAACCGCTTAGTCGTTCGGGCAGCCAGTTTAAGTGGCCAGGCCAGATGCCCGTCACAAACCCGACATGGCCGCCTAGCGCCGGCTGATGCAAAGTGATGGCCTCGCTGCAATCGTTGGGGCCCACCAGTGTGTGCTCAGGTAAAAACGGATCGTTTCTGGCGTTTAGCACCAGCGTTGGGGTCACAATTTTTTTGAGCCAAGGTTTGCTGGCCGATTGAGTCCAGTAATCGATGGCATCTTTAAAACCGTGCATGGGTGCGGTATAAGCATGATCGAACTCTCGCAAGTCGCGCGCCTGATTGACCTTGAAGGTATCGATGACGCCTGGATATCTGCGCGCTTTCTCAAACACTTTGGGTTTGAGCGAACGTAAAAAATGACGCGAATACACTTCGCGGTTAAAGGTGTTGTCTGACAGGTGATTACCTGCAGCGACTAAATCGAGGGGCGCAGAAATCGCGGCAGCACCCACAAGCCAAGTCATCTGTGCGGCCTGTTCGCCCAAATACTTTAACAACGCGTTACCCCCAAGCGAGACGCCCGCTGCATGCCACTGCGCCTGCGGAACTTGTTGTCGCACTGTTTGAAGAATGAAACCGATGTCGGCAGAGTCACCAGAGTGATACGCGCGTGCCAGACGGTTGGCAAAGCCAGAGCAACCGCGAAAATGTGCGACAACCACGAGCCACTGTCTGGCTTTAAAGTAGGCGGCGATTGACTGTGCGTAGCGGCTACCGCTGCTGCCCTCGAGGCCATGAAAAAGCAGTAAGGCTGGTGTTGACGGTGCGTCGCGCAGTTGCTGTTGCTCTGTGGGTGTGAGCCAGCGCGCTGCTGCGGTGTGGCTTAACGAGCTATCTTGGGTGCGCGGGTAGTGAGTGGCGACGCTTGAGTATGCCCAATCCAAATCAATAAAATCGCCATCGGGCGTATCGACACGTGTTCGGGCGAAACGCAGACGGCTTGTGGGGGCAACTAAGGCGCCAAAGAGCGTCTGGGTGTGACGTTCGGGCAACCAGGTCGGAGCAGGGCAAGGCGAAAGGTCGAGGGAGGCTGGCACTATGCTGGGAGGTTAGTGCAAAAGCCCTGGGGCGTCGTGTGAATCGAGCAAGCCGGTTTGTTCGGGTGCGGCCGAGGCGTGATGCATCACCATGCGCCACCCCGTTGGACCTTTGTGATAAACATTGGTCGCGTAGCAGTGGGCAACTTCGGTGCCTGCTTGGCTGCGCACTGTGACTTGTTCGATCAGCGAATGTACAGTGCTCATCATGCTTTGAGTTGTCACGAGTTTTGCTGGGCGAATGTGCAAGGCGCCTTGTGTCAGGATCTCTTGCCAAGACTCTTTCACCGCATGTAAACCTACCATGCGCAAACCACCTGGGTGCACACAGATGATCTCTTCGTCGTCAGACCAGACTTGCATCAAGCGAGCCAAGTCAGCCCGTTCGAGCGCATCATAAAAAGCCAGTTCAGCTTCTTCGGGCGTTGCGAACATCACCGGCATATGCGTGGCCCTTAATGGCCGTGCACAACAGTGCCCGCAGCCAACTGATACTGAGTGCCACAATAAGGGCAATTGACAGCGCCAGTGCGTGTCACGTCAAGAAATACGCGCGGGTGCATGCTCCAGAGGGGGGCGCGTGGACCAGGGCAATGCAGGGGCAGATCGGCAGCGCCGACTTGCACCGGAACTTGATCTTTGCCAGAGGCGGGGGCTTGCGTCATCGCGAATCTCAAAGAAAAAATGGATGCGATCAGTGTACCAAGGGCGCGGTCTACAATAGCGGCAATTGTTTCAAACACGCAAAAAATTGTTGGATCTGTTGACGACTCCCACCTCCTTGAGCTCTCTGCGCGAGCAAAAACGTGCAGCGTTTTTACTGGGTCTGCGAGCGATTGCACCAGGTTTGGTGGCGTTGACCATTTGGGGAATCGTCACAGGTGTTGCGATGTCGCGCTCGGGCTTGACCGACCAGACTGCAGCGGCGATGTCACTACTGGTGTATGCGGGCTCGGCGCAATTGACCGCGTTGCCTTTGATGGCTGCTGGGGCGCCTTTATGGCTGATTTTTGCTGCGGGCATTATTGTGAATTTGCGGTTTGTGATTTTCGGTGCGGCCTTGCATCCTTATTTCAAAGATTTGTCATGGCGTAAGCGGTTGGTCATGGGGTATTTGGCGGTTGATATTGCTTTTGTCGCGTTTATGCCTCGTTTTCACGACGCGCCTCGTAAGGGCACGCTCGAGCAACACTGGTTCTTTCTTGGGGCAGTGATTCCGTCTTGGTTTCTGTGGCAAATCACGTCTTTGATCGGTATCAGCTTAGGGGCGGTCGTGCCAGATTCTTGGTCGCTCGATTTCGCTGCCACGCTGGCTCTGCTCGCGCTGATGTTGCCCTTGGCCAATACCCGACCAATCATCCTGTCTGTGTTGGCCGCAGCGGTGATGGCCTGGGTGGCGCAGACCTTACCTTTGCGTTTAGGCCTGCTGGCGGCCGTCGTGGTGGGGATCTTGGTCGGCATGTGGGCTGAAACGAAGCAAAATCCGCGTGGGCGGGCCTGATGGGTGACACGCTATACCTGTACTCAGCGATCTTGCTGCTCGCCTTGTGCGTGGTGATCTGTCGAACCGGTTATATGGTGTTCGGTCATTATTTTCCGCTACCACCCAAATTGCGCAGCGCGCTACGCTATGCGCCGCTCGCGGCACTGGTGGCAATTATCGTTCCTGATGTACTACCTTGGACGCAGCAGGCAGGGCCTCAGTTTGACCTTAAGTTTGTGGCCACGGGCGTGTCGCTCTTGGTGTTTTTAGCCACTCGTAATGGCTGACTCGTGATTTCGTCAGGGATGCTGGCGTTGTGGTCGCTGCGCGGATTATTACTGTTGTTTTAGGGTCGCAAACAGCCGTAGATTCGCGAGTGAGCTAAGGGGAATCCCGAACGCAGGCGCGTGACTGGAGTACACTAGCTCACGTTTCCTTAAATATTTCAACGACTTCAATCATACAAACTACTTGATCTCTACTACTCAACCAACCGATACACCTGTCGCAGCAATCCCAACTTTTTCTGAAATTGGATTGCATCCAGCGCTGTTACAAGCCGTGCTTGATACCGGCTACACGATACCCACTCCGATCCAGGCGCAAGCAGTTCCGCTTGCTATGGCCGGGCAAGATGTCATGGGCGCCGCCCAAACAGGCACAGGCAAAACTGCTGCGTTTACGTTGCCGATTTTGCATCGTCTGATGACCTTTGCTAACAGCAGCGCTTCGCCTGCCCGCCACCCTGTACGTGCTTTGATTTTGACGCCAACTCGCGAGCTTGCAGACCAGGTTGCTGACAGTGTGAAGCGCTACGGCAAGCTCACGCCGCTGCGTTCGACGGTGGTATTTGGCGGGGTGGATATTAATCCGCAAAAAGAGGCTTTGCGCAATGGTTGCGAAGTGTTGATCGCGACGCCTGGGCGTTTGCTTGATCACGTTGAGCAGCGCAATGTCAATCTCAGTCAGGTCGGCATTTTGGTCTTGGATGAAGCCGACCGAATGCTAGACATGGGTTTTTTACCTGATCTCGAGCGAATCATCCGTCTGTTGCCCACACCTAGGCAAACGCTGTTGTTCTCGGCCACATTTAGCAACGATATTCGCAAACTTGGTCGCACCTATTTAAATAGCCCGATTGAAATTGAAGTGGCAGGTCGTAATGCCACCGCCGACACCGTCACGCAAATTGCTTACGCCATGTCGGGCGATTCTAAGCGTGCAGCCGTGGTGCATTTGGTGAAATCGCGTGGCCTGAAGCAAGTGATCGTATTTTCAAACACCAAAATTGGTACCGGTCGTTTAGCGCGACAACTCGAGCTCGATGGGGTACGTGCCGAATCGATTCACGGCGACAAAACTCAAGCCGACCGAATGAAGGCGCTTGAGGCCTTTAAGGCCGGTGAGCTTGAAGTGTTGGTCGCCACTGATGTGGCTGCGCGTGGCCTTGATGTGGCAGGTGTACCTTGTGTCATTAATTACGATTTGCCGCACAGCGCCGAAGATTACGTTCACCGCATTGGCCGCACAGGCCGCGCGGGGGCGTTGGGCGAAGCGATCTCATTGTTTGCTCCGTCCGAAGAAAAATATCTACTCGACATTGAAAAGCTGATTAAAAATTCGATCGTCCGTGGCACGCTCGAAATCCCAGGCGAGTTACTAGCCCGGGGTACTTCACGCGACGAGTCACGTACCGGTCGTTCGAGCTTTGGTTCAGAGCGTAGCTCTGGTGCCTCGAGCTCAGAGCGTAGCTCAAGCAGCCGAAGCGCTCAAAGTGATCGCGCAGAGCGCGGCGCGCGTCCAAGTCGTTACAGTGCGCCAGCCAAGCCGCTTGATGATTTCTTTACAAAACCGTATCAGCCCTCGGCTGCCTCGTTGGCTGCCGCTGCACAGGCACCCGTGGCGTCTGTGAAAAAGCATTCGTTGTTAACGAAGCGCCCGGTGGGCTTGCTGCTCGGTGCTGCGCAAAAAAAGCCTGATTAAGCGCGCGCTTTAAGATTGGCTGAACGAAGCGATAGTTAAGCGTCGTTTGAAGTTTGATGGCACCAATCGATAGTTAGCGCCATTTGAAGTTTGATGGCACCAATCGATAGTTAAGTGCCGTTTGAAGTCTGATGGCACCAATCGATAGTTAAGCGCCGTTTGAAGTCTGATGGCACCAATCGATAGTTAAGCCACAGGTTGAAGTCTGACGGTACAGGTCGATGGTTAAGCGACAGCTTGAAGGCTAAGCTTCAACGTTGAAATCAGGTTTTTTGACTGAGAGTTTTTAACTGCTCAATTAAGTCTTCGGGCAAGCTTGTGCTTTGCGGCTGACCCGGTGCGTGCATTGTCTCAATCAAGCGGTTTAGGTGCTCGATATGAGGCAGCAAGGTCCCCATAAAACGAATCTGAGCCTCTTGCACAATTGCGATCGTCGGAAAATTTTCAACGTCTTCATCACCCAGCAATTCGGGATAATCTTCAATGTCTGCCCAGATGAAACAAACGTTAGGTTGTTGTTGGCCGAGCGCTTCGAATTTTGGTTGGTAGGCTTTGCAGGCATCGCACCAGGCCGCACAAAAACACAAGACGATGGTGAGTTCGGGCCGCTCAAGGGCTTTGGCAAGTGTTGGCGAGTTTGGAAGAAACACGTTTTTGGCAGCACAAAGGATCAGGTTTGTCTATGATAGCCTCGTTTGCGCGCCTGATCAGGGCCGCCGGCCTGGTGCGGCTGCCCGTTGCACCATCTGTCTCTCGGAGAATTTCACTTTGAATCCAACCCAAACAACCCAGCAACCCCAAATTATTCAGCAATCGGTTGGCTTACAAGGGGTGGGTCAGGCGTTTGGTCGCGCAATGGCTTCGCAATGCCACCCTCGCATGTTGTTCGCCATGTTGATGCCTTTTTTGATTATGCTGGGGGCTGTGATTGTGTTGGTCTCAGTGGCGCTGGGGCCACTCACTGCTTGGTTGAACCAGCAAGTGACGGACTCTAGTCTGCTGATCGAAGCAAATGAATGGCTCGTGTCGCTCGGTTTATTTTCGTTATTGTCGGTCAAGGCTTGGTTGCTTAGCTTGACTGCCCTCCTGCTGCTGTTGCCCGCTTCGGGGATTTTGGGCCTGGCCGTTGCTGCTGTGTTTGTGATGCCCTTGGTGGTTTCGCATTTATCGCGCCACCGCTATGTGGATGTGGCCAAGCAGGGCGAATATGGCTTCGTCGTCAGCTTCTGGAACGCACTATGGGTGAGTGTGGTCTTTATGTTGGGCTGGGTATTAACGCTGCCCTTTTGGTTGTTTCCACCTCTGGGCTTATTGGTGTCGCTTTTGTGGTGGACTTTTGCCTTTTCGCGCATGATGCGGCTTGACTCGATTGTCGAGCACGCCAGTGCTGCCGAGCGAAAAATTCTGTTGGCACGTCACGGCACTGGCTTTTGGGTGATTGGCTTGTTCTGTGCGTGTTTGAATTTGTTCCCTCCGGCCTGGGTGTTTCTGCCAGTCTTCTCGGGCCTGATCTACACACACTACGGGCTAGCAAGCTTGCGCCAGCTCCGCAGCGAAATGCAGTAAATGTTTGCGGCTGACCCGCCATAAGTCGACCAAGGCTCTCTCATTTGTGCTGAAATGTCGACTATTCTTAAACTCGATTGACTTCAATTTTTTCTGGAAACATCATGTCTGCTTCTCAAGACAACGCGCGGTTTGGGTTGATTATCGTTGGTGACGAAATTCTGTCAGGTCGCAGGCAAGACAAGCATATGTCTAAGGTGATCGAATTATTGAGCGCGCGTGGTTTGCAGTTGTCTTGGGTCGAAGTCTTGTCTGATGAGCGTGCCTTGTTGACCGCGGCCCTTGAGCGCAGCTTTGCGTCAGGCGATATCGTGTTTAGCTGTGGTGGGATCGGTGCCACGCCCGATGACCACACCCGTCAGGCGGCCGCTGCCGCGCTGAAATTGCCTCTGGCTTTGCACCCCTTTGCTGCCGAGCAGATTGGCCTGCGAGTGGCCGAAACTGCAGCCAAGGGCGGGGGTAATCCTGATATCAATGCACCTGAAAATCAGCAGCGCTTGCAGATGGGCTATTTTCCGCAGGGTTGTGAGGCGGTGGTCAATCCGTTTAATCGAATCCCTGGGTTTTTCATTCAAAACCATACATTTGTGCCAGGGTTTCCGGTGATGGCCTGGCCGATGCTTGAGGCGACGCTTGATAGTCGCTATGCGCACTTGCATCATAAAAACCAGCAGGTCGAACATTCATTCTTGGTCTATGGCATGCCTGAGTCGCGCATTACCCCTGCACTCGAAGCACTCGAGCAAAAATGGCCAGGCGTGCGCGCCTTTAGTTTGCCTTCTGTGGGTGAGGGTGGTGGGGTGCCCCACATTGAGTTGGGCGTAAAGGGTGATCCTGAGCCGGCTGCGTTAGCGCTTGAGTTTTTAAGGGCTGAAGCGCTGCGTTTGGGGGCACGTTACGAGCCCGGTGTCGCTAAGTAGCTAGCAGGTTGTTCAAGCTCGTCACGATTTCTTTTGAAATCACCTTGTTGCCTTAAGCATATGCCCCATCGTCTTGAGGTGTTTGCGCTCTTCAGTGCTGATGTAGCTTCTCTAGAGCCATTTCTCTGAGTTTGACGCGCTGAAATTTTTGGCCGTTGGCACTGGCTGTTGTTGGAAACTCGTCAACAAACCAAAGGTGTGCGGGGATCTTAAAGGCAGCGAGTGTCTTGGCGACACCCTCGAGGGTTGCACGCGTATCTGGTGGGCATTGCTTATTTTTTGCGATCGCGAAGGCCACGGCACGCGGCTGACCGTTGATCTCGACACCCACCACTTGTGCGCTTTCAATGTCGGGTTGTGCAGCTAAGACATCTTCGATTTCAGTTGGGTCTACTAAAAAGCCACCCAGTCGCATCGTGTCGCCCATGCGTGATTGATACACAAAACTACCATCACCGCGCAGGTAGCCTAGGTCACCCGTTTTGAAGTAGCCATCTTCGGTAAACGCTTGAGCAGTGGCTTCGGGGTTATTGAAATAGCCTTTGAATAAAGTGGGTGCCTTGATCTCGAGTTCGCCCGAAAGGCCTGCGGCGCAAAGTTCTAAGGTGTCAGGGTCGCGTACTCGCACTGACGTGCGCGCGCCGGCCGCTGGTGTGCCTCCGCCTAGCACGCGCTCTTCGAGGGGTAGCTCAGGGTGCTGTGCTGAAAATAAAGAATGCACTTCGCTCGAGCCATAGAGGCCTCGCATCGGAAACCCTCGTGGGATTAACTCTTGGGCGAGTTCAATGAAGCGTGCACTAAAGGCCGCAAAACCAAACAGCTTCAGTGAGGTAAAAGCAACGGGCTCTGGGTTTTGCTCGGCAAAGCGACGCAGCATTTCGTCGCTACCAAAAATATGTGTGATCTGGTGCTGCTTGATTAACTGACTAGCCGCGGCAACGTCAAAAAAATCCATCAACACGACTGGCATTCTGGCTGCAATGGCAGCCAACGCGCTATCTAGACCGTACACGCCACAGAGTGGCAGCGCGGTCAGTAACGCATCGCCGGGTGCGCCGAACTGATAGCCCGTCGCGATGTGTCGTACGTGCTCGCTGAGAGTCTTTTGCGTGTGAACGACAAGCTTTGGGCCTTTCGTAGTGCCCGAGGTTGTGAAAAAAATAACGGGCAGATCTTCAAGCGCTGGGGATTCACGATGGTCTGGATTTGGTTCTGGTTGTGCAAACGCGTGAGTATCGGGCTGCGTCTGTTCGAAAGAATCAACCGTTGTGCGTTGCTGTGATGCGTCGCCGAACGCTTTGGGCGGATGACTCGAAGATCTAGCCGACGGTTTTGCGAGCATGGGCAAAAAGTGGATAACCGGTCGGCCCAACAGAGTCGTGGGGGTGTTGTCATCGGCATCGACCATCATGATCGTTTTGAGATGCGTCAAATGACTTGCATCAACACCTTTAATCACCTCGGCAAAATCAATTTTGCGAAAATTCAGCTGCAGGATTAAAAACTGTGCGTGCGAATTCGCCAAAATGTAGTGCACTTCGTGGCTACGGTATTTTGTATTGACGGCAACTAGTGTGGCACCCAAACGCGCAAGCGCAAAAAAGATAGCAAGCCATTCAACGCGGTTGATGAGCCACACGGCAACACGATCGCCTTGCTTAACGCCCTGTTGACCGAGCCATGTTTCAGTGTCTTGTACGAGTTGTTCAAACTGCAAATACGAAATGTGCTGACCCTCTTGGATCAGCATGGTCGC
>Ga0209550_10003553_pt1 | contig 14853 bp, 8 predicted proteins | sample LauGreSuBDMM15SN_2_FD_187567 | JGI IMG/M metagenome (GOLD analysis project Ga0209550, IMG submission 187567) | Freshwater lake microbial communities from Lake Michigan, USA - Su13.BD.MM15.SN (SPAdes) (version 5) | ecosystem: Environmental > Aquatic > Freshwater > Lake | place: Lake Michigan, USA...
CACTTTTGGCTGGTTGATCGATCGTGGGTCTGAGGCGACCCTGAAGCGCGCGCTGGGCCAGATTTTGGACCAGGAGCAGGCGGACGTAATCCGGCGGACCAGCGATTTCTTCGTGGAGCCACTCCGCTTCCTGCAATGGGCGACGACTGGCTTGGCAGGGGATGGCAAGGGCCGCCCTCCGGTGGAGTCGTTTCGCGGACTCCTGCAGATGCGACAGGTCGACGCGGCCGGCTGGTTCGATGCGGGCACGGGCGAGGTGGCGTCGTTCACGCCGAATGCGGCGGCGCCGCTGACGAATGGAGATCCCCTTGATGTGACGAATCTGCGCGACCTGAGGTTGGGGAATCCAGCGGGTGTGACGGTGAGGTGGTCGCTGCCTTACGTCCGCGACCGTGAACGGACGGCCGTCGCGATGGCGACGGTGCGCGTGGGTCAGTCGTCGCTCTGGCTCTGGTGTACGCTTCACCTCGAGGAATTGTCGAGCCACCTCGATTCCAGCTAGGAGCAGTCGACCTTGGTCTACGTGGTTGATGAGCGCGACCGACTCATGGCCTTTCCTCCGACCATCAGCCGATCGCGTTTTGGCTGGCAGTTGTCGACGGCTGCTCCGGAAAAATGGCTACTGCGCCCCACGGCGGAGCTGGAGGATCCGGCGGCGCGGATGTTTCTCTCGGGGTTGAGACGGGCGGAGGTCGCGAAGCAGCAGACGGACTCGCTGTCACCCACGCGTTTCCTTTGGGAATCGCCGCAGGGAAAATATTTCGTGTCCGCCTTCGAGATTGCGCAGCCCAACGGCGCCCGGCTTCGAGTGTATGTGTGTGCAGACTACGAACCGCTGATTGGCCCCATCGTCACTACCTTGAAGCGGGCGCTCGTGTCTGGCGTGGCCATCCTCATCTTATTCACGGGGCTCGCTGTCTGGCTGGGCCGGCGGATCGATAACGAAATGCTGCAATTGAATGCCGAGATGGAGCAGATCACGCAGTTCCGCCTCGAAAGCCGGCGGCTCAATCGTCCCTCGCGGCTGAAGGAGATCGCCGAGCTGCGCGACGGATTCGAAGCGATGAAGACGGGGCTTCGCTCTTTCCAAAGGTATGTCCCGACCGATCTTGTCCGTGACTTACTTTCCTTGGGCGAAGAGGCGCGGATCGGCGGCGAGATCCGGCCGATAACCGTGATGTTCTGCGATCTGGCGGGATTCACGCGGATGGCTGAGTCGCTGGGACCGGTCGAATCGACGGCCCTGCTGGCGGATTACTTCAATCTGACTGAACGCCAGATCACCGCCCAACAGGGCACCGTGGACAAATATCTCGGCGATGGCGTCATGGCATTTTGGGGCGCTCCCCGGGCGCACGCCGAATCGAGCCGGGCGGCTTGTACTGCGGCCCTGGGCATTTTGCGTGAAGCCGCCCGCTCGGGCGGGACACTGAAGATTCGGAGCGGGATCGCGGAGGGGCTAGCGCTGGTGGGCAATGTCGGCACAGCGGTCCGCCTTAATTACACCGCGATCGGAGATCCGGTGAACCTCGCGAGCCGGCTGGAGGGTCTGGCGAAATATTACGGGGCCGACATTCTGCTGAGCGATGCCGTTGCGCAAAGCGTGCGCGACCACTTCACACTGCGGGAGCTCGACCGGGTCGTCGTGCAGGGGCGGGAAAAGTCCGAGGCCGTTTGGGAACTGCTGTCGACGAAGGATGATCCGGGCTACGCTGAAATGATCGCTAGTTATGACGCGGTGTTGCGGACCTATCGTGAAGCGAATTTCAGTCGCGCCCACGCCATGATCGCCCAACACCGCGTGGCCTTTCCGCTCGACCGTGCCGCGGCGACCTTGCAGCAGATCATCGCCGCCGCCGCGAAGCAGCCGCGGCCGGACGTCTGGGATCCGGTGACGCGGATGGAGCAGAAGTGAGCCGCCCGTTCGCCGTGCAACGATTGCGTTAGCGTCGCCGGCGCCACGCGGCTCACTCCGGCGAGCAGGATCGCCGCCGGCAACGAGCAGCCGCGACCAAACGACTGCGCAGTATCGTGGGCTGGTCCTGGACGATAAGTCTCAACGTGAAAGCCATCCAGAATGAGAACGGGAGCGTGAACACTCGCTGGTTGACAGCGACCAGCCGGAGGTCTGTTCCTCCGCATCGTGATTATCGTGACCCTTGTACGAATATCCGCGAACCTCTCGTCGAAACCGGACGAGTTGTTGAGTTTCCGTTTTGGGGTCTTCGTTAACCGGCGCTTCCCGCCGCTGGCCGGTCAGGCGGGCTTGAGGATGTGGGGACTAAAGGGGGCCGCTGCAGTGTTAGCACGTCCTTCTCCCCTTAAGGCTCTCTGGGAGGAAAGCCGATTTTTTATCCGTTGCTCCAACGGTCGCAGGCACGACGGCCGCTCGGGGCCATAATTCGCTCCCGATGACCGACATCTCCATCGGCGAGAAGATCGCGAGGCTCCGCCACACGCTCCTGTTCGGCGATATGTCGCCGCAGGCGCTGCGCTCGGTCGCCTTGTCCGCGGAGGACGTGAGCGTCGAGCCGGGAGCGACGGTGGTCCACGAGGGCGAGCTAGGCGACGCGATGTACGTGGTGACCCGCGGCCTGCTGCGCGCGCAGCGCCGCCTCGAGAGCGGGCGCGACGAGGTGCTCGGCGATCTCAACAAGGGCGGCTTCTTCGGCGAGTTCGCGTTGCTGGAATCGCGCCCACGCACCGCCACCGTGCAGGCGGTGACGGCGTCGCAGCTCCTGCGCCTCTCGCGCGCGTCGATGCAGCTGCACTTCGCCGCCTATCCCGAGCTGGCCGCGCGCGTGAAGGCGACCCTCGAGCGGCGGCGCAAGGTCGAGCGGCACCCGTTTCGGCCGCAGCGCGAGGCGATGCTCGACCGGCTGGTGGCGCTCCTCGCCGGCGTGGAGCGCTCCGCGCTCGAGGCGCTCGGCAAAGAGATCGAGTGGCTGTGGCTGCCCGCGGGTGAGACGCTGTTGCGCGAAGGCGAACCGGGAGACGCGGTGTTCTTCGTCCTCGACGGCCGACTGCGCGTCTTTACGCGAGGCGGGGGCGGGGCGGTGGTGGCCATCGGCGAAGTCGGGAAGGGCGAGTCCATTGGCGAGATGGCGCTTCTCTCGGGCGCCCCGCGATCCGCCTCCGCCAGCGCGGTCCTCGACACTCAACTCCTGCGCCTCTCGCCCGAGGTCTTCGACAGCCTGCTGGCGGACCACCCGGAGGTGATGGACTCCTTCCGGCAGGTGATGCTGGCCCGGGTCGCGCTGCGTGAGCGCGCCGAGGCGCGCTCAGCGCGGTCGCCGGCGCGGCGTCCGGTGACGCAGGAGGATTGCGAGCAGGTCATGCGCACTCGCGACCTCGTGCTGCGCAACTTGAAGATCACTCAGAGCTACCATCGGCTGGCGCTGGACCTGATTGATCTGCTGGGCCCGCAGGACCTGAACTGGCTCGCCTTCGGAGCCCACGCCTCCAAGACCGCAGGCTACGCCATCCGCAAGGAGGAGGTTCCGGGCTACGAGCTGTATGGCGCCCTCGCCCAAGCGAGGTACCTGGGGCCGGTCTTGCAGCGCGTTACCCGTTTCGTCGGTGAGTCGTTTCTGATGCGCAACGTGGACCGCGTCCTCGAGCGCACCAGCGCGGCTATCTCCGACGGCAATCTGCGCATCTTCGCTGATATGGCGCCGGTGATCGTGCGCTTCATCGAGCTGGTGCGGGGAGATGCGTCGTTCGACCAGCCCAAGATGGATGCCTTCCGCGCCACCCTCAAGCCCGGCCCCAGCGACGGAGAAGGCCAGGAGATTCTGGGGCTGGCGCTCGCGGCCTGGTACGAGGCGGCGCACGAGCACGACCCCAAGCGCAAGAGCGAGCTGGTGCTGCTGGGCAACGCCCGGGTGGGCTGGCACGAGCAGATCCGCGTCCAGCCGGACATCGTGGAGGCGCTGGGGTCGCCGTTGCGGATGCGTCTGGGGGACGAGCTGGGCCAGGCCTTCGACCAGCGGTTGCGCCTGCTCCCCGCGCCGCTGCGCTTCACCCTGCGCCGAGGCGCGAATGCGCTCGAACCGTTGCTCCTGGACGCCGCGGCCAGCGCGCTGCGGCGCATCATGACCCGGCGCATGATGCGTCTGCGGTTGCCCTACGAGAGCTTGCGGTTGGGGGCCGACGTCACGGCCGGGCGCGGCAAGGACCTGTACCCGCCCGAGCTGCGCGAGCTCACGCACCCCGATTTGAAGGCGCTCATGGAGCGTTTCGCGCGCGCCGACGCCTCTGCCCGCGGGAGCGGCGCGGCCGACTGGACGAGCCTCGAGCAGCGGATGAACTACATCATTCATTTCTTCCGCTCGCGTCAGAAAAGCCTGGAGCTGTTCACCGCGCCCCTGCAGGCCGACCAGCTCGCGGCGATTGACGGGGAGCCGGAGTGGGGCTGCGCGCGGCCTGACGGCGCTTCCGCGGACAAGCTTGGCGCGACAAACGTGGCGAGGCAGAAGCGAGATTGAAACTGTGGAGAGGGCGGCTGCGGATCGGCGGATGATCCGCGAACGGTGCTGACTGCTCACCCGCGGCATCCATTGCAGCCCTACGGCGAGCGTGATTTAAAACCTGATGTTCCCCGCCCAAAACGTGGACTGACAATGATCCGCGCATGTGTTTTCATGATACAATCCGTCAGTCAGTCGCATCCCCAATCCCGACCCCAGCGCCCCCATGTTACCACCCGCTCCGCTCCATCGCCTTCTTCGTTTCATATTCGTCGCGCTGGCCGCTGGCTCAAGCGCTCTGCTCGCGCAAACCCAGCCGGCCAGCGCTGCGGGGCAAATCGCGGGACAGGTCAGCAACGGCGCGACGCGGGCGCTGCTCGAAGGTGCGGCGATCGAAATTCCGGCGCTCGGTGTGCGCACGCTGACTGACTCACAGGGGCGCTTTCGGATCGAGCAACTCCCGGCGGGCAACCATGCCGTGGTCGTGTCGTATACCGGGCTCAACCGCGAGGAACGCCGGATTGCGGTCGCGGCCGGCCAGCAAGTGTCAGCTTTGTTTGACCTAGGCTCCGAAGTCTATCGGTTGGAAAAATTCAGTGTGGTGGGCGAGCGCGAGGGCAATGCCGCCGCTCTCACTGCCCAGCGCAACGCGGCCAGCGTGAAGAGCGTCGTCGCCCTCGACGCCTACGGGAACCTGTCCAACAGCGAGGCGGGCGAGTTACTCATCCGCCTTCCAGGCATCGCCGGCTCCCTCAACGGCGAGGGCGTCGTGAGCGAGGTGATGGTCCGCGGCACCAATCACACGCTCAACTCCGTCACCGTCGACGGCAACAAGATGGCGAGCTCCGGCGGCATGAACCGGAATTTCCGCACCAACAGTATCCCGGGCGCGTTCTTCGATACGATCGAGGTCACAAAGGCGGCGACGCCCGACATGGATGCGGACTCGCTCGGTGGAAACATCAACATGAAGACGCGCTCGCCGCTCAGCATGAAAGAAAAGCGCCGGATGATCTACCGCCTCGGCGGGAAGTGGGCGCCGCCGTTCTACGACCATAACCCCGCGACGCGGAACCACTCGCTTCACCCGATGACGTCGTTTAGCTACCAGGAGGCCTTCGATGCCTTCGGCGGCGACCGCAACTTGGGCGTGACGTTCAGCATGTTTTACAGCGAGAACGCGGTGTCCGCGATTCAGATGACGCAGGACTACGCCTTCGTCACCACGAGCCCCGCCTACGTGTGGGATTATCGCTCGGCGGACATCTACAACAACCGCCTGAACAGGAGCGCGACCCTGAAGCTCGACTACCGGTTCAGCCCGGCGCTTCGCGTTTTTCTCAACGGCATCTACAACGACGCGCACGAGCGTTCGTTCGAGTATCTGCGGACGCGCGCCTTTACGTCGCGCACCCTCGCGGCGCTCAACGCCGCCGGCCAGCCCACGGGCAACAACGCGATCCTCCCCGACTTCACCGACAAGATCACGCGCGTGCGCGCGGTGCCGGCGTCCACCTTCGAACTCCAGACGGACGGCAACCGCTTCGAGGATTCGCAACGGCAATTGCACGCCGGGGCCGAACACACCTATGCGCGCTTCACGCTCGACTACGACGGCGCCTACTCGGAGAGCATCGTGCGGCAGAACGACGGGCACAACAGCCCCAAGGTTGGCTCGGGCGGTTTCTTCCGTACTTGGCTGACAGGTGTGGGCTGGACGCTCGACAAGACCGGCAACGAGATGCGGCCGAAGTTCACGCAGACGGACGGGCCGAGTATCTTCGATCTGAAGAACTACACCAACAGCGAACTCAACAAGCGCGACAACGAGCGCAACGGCACGCTCGAGAGCGTATCGACTAATGCCAAATATTTCCTCGATGCGCGCCGGATGAACTACCTCAAGGCCGGCGGGCGTTTCCGCCGCCAGGCGGCGGAGGAGGTCGGCGGTGACCGGCGCTGGCAATACGCGGGTCCCGACGGGATCGTGGGCGTCAATCCCGCGACCGGCCGCAGGGACGACGATCTGAGTCTCTTTCAATTCAACGGCGTGCAGACGACCGAGAACCTGCGCAACGGCCCGATCCCCTACACGCATGTCGGCTACGTGGCCGAACACGTGAAAAAAAACCCGACGCACTGGTTCGAGGATCGTTACTACGACGAATCGCGAAAATATCTCGGCACGCGTCGGGTCGTCGAGGATGTCACCTCCGCCTACTTCATGGCTGGCACACGTTGGCAGCAACTGCGGGCGGTCGGCGGGCTGCGTTTCGAGGAGACGGAGGTGGCGGGCCGCGGGTTTGTGCGGGCGCGGACTCTGGCGACGGCCGCGGCGGTTCCCGATCCGGTGGCGCGGGCGCGCCTCGACTACAACAATCCGCGGAGCATCGAGGGACGCTACAGCAATACTTTCCCCGGGGCGTATCTCACGTATAACTTCTCGCGGTCGTTTCTCGCCCGCGCCAATTGGTCCAACAGCATCGGCCGCCCGCCCTTCGCCAATCTGGTGCCGCGTGAGGACGTCAACGACCAGACGCAGACCCTGACCGTCGGCAACCCCGCGCTGAAGCCCCAGTTTGCCGAGAACATCGACTTCACCCTTGAATATTATTTCGAGCCGGTGGGCGCACTTTCTGTCGGCGTGTTTCGCAAGGAGCTGAAGGATTTCATTGTCTCACTGGGAGGCCAGACGGTGCCCGACGGGCCGGCCAACGGCTTCGGCGGCAGCTACGGCGGCTACAACCTGATCACCGATCTCAACGCGGGGCGGGCGCGCATCAATGGCATCGAAATGAGTTATCAGCAGCAGCTCGCATTTCTGCCTGCGGACCTGAAGCGGATGAGTTTTTTTGCGAACTACACGCGACTCACGACGGAGGGTGACTACGGCACGACGGGACCGCGCACGACCAACCTGGTGCCGAACTTCGTGCCGACGACGGCCAACGCCGGTCTTAGTTTCCCGTGGAAAAAATTCAGTGCGCGCCTGCTCGTGAATCACACGGGCGAACACCTGGTCGGCTATTCTACGGATCGCTCGCGCCTTCGTTACAAAGTGGCGCGCACGGCGTGGAACATGAACCTGAGCTATCGATATTCACCGAAGCTCGAGTTCTATTGCGACGTGCAGAACATGTTCAACGCCCGTCAGGAGTGGTTTTACTTCGAGCGCAGCCGACTGCAGGCGGACTTCGATAACGGTGCCTTTGTAAACTTCGGTATCAGTGGCCGCTTTTGAGCGCAGAGCGCCGACGTTCCACCTCGCCTGCCGCCATTGCCTCGGCCACTCGACGACGGGCCTGACCGGCGTGGCGCTGGGGCGGTTGTGCACGCACGAACTGGGTCGCGGGCAATACCGGCGTCACCGGGATATTTCGTGGCGAGGCCCTCGGTGGCGCTGAGTGGCCCGACGATCAGCGTGGGCAGCAGAACCCCACGTGCGGCCGATGGAAGGGCAGTGAGGTCATGCACGGTCTTCGTGTAAGTTCGATTCGGACTCGATGAAATGGGCGTCGGGGGCGTCAGCGGGCAGGCTATCCTTTTCTCGGCGCGTTTCCCGCCCACGGCGCGATGGGGATGAAGGGAGTGCTCGTGGTGACGACGTGAAGTTTAGTCACCGCGGCGTTGGCTGGTCTGAGTGACCCCGGCAAGGCCGCTTATCTGTCGTCGTCGTCGCTGTCGGGTGCGACGGCCCATTCTGGATACGGGATGCGGCTCCCTTTCATAGCGCGCCAGAGGATGCGGTTGAGCGGATCCTCGGGGGCTTTGTCCACTTCGCGGAAATTCATCCGGGCGGAGGCGATCGCGTCCTGGCGCAAGATCGGATCGGTGATCGTCACGGGGTCCGGGTTCATCTGATCGAGCGGGATATTTGCGGCCAGGGCAGTGAACGGCGTGAAGTCGGGTGTTTCCGTGAAGCAGTCGGCCATCGGCGTCGCGCTGGCATCGAACTGGTTCATCACCGGGAGGCCGAGGATTTGCTCCAAGGTACGGATGATGCTCGTCGTGTTGTAGTGGGTGCTGACGACGCTCTTTCGTTTCGCGTACGGGCTGATGACGTAGGCGGTGGTGCGGTAGCCGCTGACGTGGTCCCAGCCGGCTTGGGGGTCATCCTCGATACCGAAGATCGCCATTTCTTTCCAGAAGCGCGAATGGCTCAGGCCCTCGACGATACGGCCGAAGGCGAGGTCGTTGTCGGCCATGCAGGCGGCGGGGGTGGGCGCGCCTTTTTTCGTGCCACTCGTGTGATCGTTGGGGAGGCAGATAATCGTGAGGGCGGGAAATTCGCCCTTGGCTTCGAAGTCGCGCAGCTCGCGCAGAAAGACGTCAGCGCGGTATTGGTCGGGGACATTCATCTCCCAGCCGACATAGTGGGTTGGCGAGATCGCGCGGATGGTCTCGACCATCGGGTAACTCTTAAACACGGCCGCGTCGCTCGTGCCCTGCCACGTGCGAAAACACGTGGTGAAATCGGGGGTGCCCTTGCGGCCGTCGCGCCACGTGACGGCGGGGGCCATGAATTCGCCGTAGTTGCGGATGCTGACGCGGTGCTTGAGCGCGTTGTCCCAGATGAACCCGGCGGGCGAGTAGGCGAGGGCATCCTGGCCGTCTTCGCCCATGCCATCGGGATAACTGCGGGGAAAGCCGGCGAAACTTTTTTCCAGGTAGTCGGTCGCGAAGGCCGTCGTGCTCCACTGGTGGCCATCGGCGCTGAGGATGCCAGCGCAGTAGGTGTTATCGAGCAGCACGAAATCGCGCACGAGCTGGTGCTGATTGGGCGTGATGCGCTCGCCGAAGATGCAGAGCGAAGGATCGCCGTTGCCGGCAGGGATGTCGCCGAAGACTTGGTCGTAGGTGCGGTTTTCTTTGATCACGTAGACGACGTGTTTGATGCGACTCGGCTCGCCAATGCGCTCGGGGATGGCGCGCGGGAGTTGGCCGGGGCGGGCGGGGAGGCGGGCCGCGATGACGGCGTCGCGGCGGAGATTCCGCCAGACGGTTTCGGAAAGTTTCGGCAGGTCATCCGCGGTGGGCACGGGCACGAGGGAGAGCGAGCCGGAGTAGTGTTTTGAGTTGAAGCCCATCGCGCCGGTCTCGGCTTGGCGTTTTTTAATTTCGGGCAGGCCCTTGATATTCGCGACGGCGATCGTGCGTCGCGGTGCGTCGAAGACGAGGGCGCCGGGGAACCAGCCGACGGGGAAGAGACCCTCGAGTTTGGATTCGCGATCGGCAGGATCGAAGCGGACAACGGCGATGGCGTTCTGGGTGCCGTTGGCGACGTAGAGTCGGCGGCCGGACGGATCGAAGGCGAGGGCGTTGGGCGAGGCGCCGAAGAGATCGCTGGGTTTTGGTTTTACCCAAATGGTTTCGACGACGGTATCGGTGCGCGTGTCGATGACGCTCAGGGTGTCGGCGGCGGCATTGGCGCAGACGACGTAGTGGCCGTTTGGTGACACGGCGAGGGCACTGGCGTGGAGGCCGGTGAGGATTTCGGTGGAGCGGGTGGGCGCGGCGTTGGTGGTGGCGAGGGGGAGGACGGTGACCGAGCCCTCGCTGGCGATATGTTTTTCGGCATCGACGCGCACGACGGTGCCGCGGCCGGCGGGGCCGGTGAGATCGCCGGGGCCGGGGCGACGGCCGCCCCAGTTGCTCACGTAAGCCTTGGTGCCGACGAGGACGACAGCGTAGGGCGCAACGCCGACGGGAAACGTGCGGAGAACTTGGCCGGTGGTGGCATCGAGCTCGAAGAGCTGGTTGGAGAGATTGCCGCAGACGTAGAGACGCGCGCCGTCGGGGGAGAAGGCGAGGCCGCTGGGGATGTCTTCTTTGCGGCGCGGGGCGTTGGCGAGCGGCAGCGGCACACTGTGCGAGGGCGTGACAGTGCCGTCGGGCGCAACCGCGAAGACCTTGAGGCTGCCGTTGACATTGCTCAAGACGAGGCGGCGTCCGTCCGGTGCGAATACGAGGCCGGTGTAGCTGACCTGGCCCTTGGGGTCGGGCTCGAGAATCTGGGGTGAGACGACGGTGGGTTGGGGCTCGCCTTGTTTTTCGTTCGGCAGAGCGACACGTTGACGGACGGTGCCGGTGGCGGGATCGACGACGACGATTTCGCTAGTTTTGCCGGAGGTGACGAGAATGCGGCCGTCCGGCGAGAGGGCGAGAGCTTGGGGGCGAAGGCCGGGGAGTTCGACGGTGCGACCCAGCGGTGTGAGCACCTGGTTGACGGGAGTGACGGAGCGATTGGCGCCGCTGCGGCCCACGCGCTCGTTGGTGGCGGGTGTGGTGAAGGTGTCTGGGATGGCATTGGGGTGGACGCAGCTCGCGAGGAGGGCACCGAGCGTTAAGGCGGTGAGGCCGGTCAACGTGGCAGCGATGGAAGAGCTCGGATGTAATGCCATGCAGGAGTGTGGGGCGAAAGGGATGGGGGACGGCAAGCTTGGGCCAGCGCGTCGCGGGTTTGGCGCAATTCTCCTGCGGATGGGCTGATGAATTTTAGCAGCTATGATTCCGCCACTGCTGCCGCCATACAGTGTGATTACTCTGCTTGCGCGGTGCGCCAAGCGTCGCCGAGGCCGAGCTCTGTGACGGCACGGTCGAGGAGAGCGCGGTCGATTTCATCGCCGGAGACGGCGAGCATGCCACTGATGTCGCGCAGGTGTTTTTCGCTGCCGCCTTCGCGGTAGAAACGGAGTTGGTGGAGGATCACGGCTTCAGGAATTGCAAACCACAGTTTTCGCCCGCCGATCTCCAGGGTGCGACGACGGGAAACCCATTCCGCTTCGCTGGATGACAGAGGATAAAAATCGGCCTTGGTCATACTCGCCAGCGCGATGACCTTGATGTGTCCGCCGTGGGGGGCGACCGAGCTTGATCGCGATGACTTCGGCGGGCGGCACGTAAAATTGTTCGGACGGAAAGGAGTGCACGAGTTCCGCGGCGTCGTTGCGGCGACCTTCAGCGTGGCGGTCGGAGACCGCGCACCCAAGGGCTCAGACGAGGCAGGCCTTGAAGGCTTCGGTCAGCGCGGAGCGGTCGAGGTTTTTGCCGATGAAGACGAGGGTGTTGGTGCGGGGCTCGGCGGACTTCCACTCGCGGTCGAACTTGGCGTCGAAGAGCATGTGCACGCCTTGGAAGACGAGGCGCTTGTTGCTACCCTTCACGGCGAGCACGCCTTTCATGCGGTAGATGTCGCCGCCCTTTACGCGGAGGAGTTCGCTGATCCAGTCGTTGAGTTTTTTGCCGTCGAGGTCGCCGGGGGTGCTGATGCCGACGCTGGTGACGGCGTCGTTGTGCGTGTGGGCGGCGTGGTAGTCTTGCTGCCAGCAGGGCTTCGCGGTTTCGCCCATGACTTGGATGTGGAGCGGGTGTTCGCCGCAGGCTTCGAAGACTAAGTAGAAACCGGGAGCGTCGAGCTTGAGGATAAACGTGCCGTTGCCCTCGGTGAGGAGGAGACGGTGGAGCGTGGCGCCGGGGACGACGGTGTCGCCGTCTTTGAGGCGGGCCTCCCAGTCGGCGAAGACGTGGACGGCGGCGTCGCGCGCGGTGGCGATTGCGGCGAGGGCGGCGGGGGTGGTGAAGTCGCCGTTGGCGGTCAACTTCACGGGCATGACGACGACATCGAGTTCGTTCTCGTTGCCGTGATGGTGGTGATGGTGGTCGTGATCGCCGTGCGCGTGATCGTGGCCTTCGTGGGAGTGGTCGTGACCGTGATCGTGGTCGTGATGGCCGATGATGAGTTCGTGGGAGCCGACGGGGAGGGCGTAGGCGCCGGCCCATTCGAAGGGGTATTCGGGCTCGAGGAACTTGGGGTCGACGTCGATGGCGCGACCGAGGTTGAAGCCGCCGACGTTGAGGACGTGGTCGAGAGGGACGTCGGCGTTTTGGGCACGGTGGATTTTCGCGACGGCGTTGATGGCGCGTATCCGGAATTCGAGGGCGTCGAGTTCGGCGGGGGCGACGAGGTCGGTCTTGTTGAGAATGATGACGTCGGCGAAGGCGAGTTGTTTGACGGATTCGTCGTCGGTGCCGAGGTGTTGGAGGATATGTTTGGCGTCGACGACGGTGACGATGGCGTCGAGGCGGAAGTTGGCCTTCATTTCGTCGTCGGTGAAAAACGTCTGCGCGACGGGACCGGGATTGGCGAGGCCGGTGGTCTCGATGAGAATGCCGTCGAGCTGGTCCTTGCGCTTCATGAGGCGGCCGAGAATGCGGATGAGATCGCCGCGGACGGTGCAGCAGATGCAGCCGTTGTTCATCTCGAAGAGCTCTTCGTCGGACTGGATGACGAGCTGGTTATCCACGCCGACCTCGCCGAATTCGTTTTCGATGACGGCGAGTTTCTTGCCGTGTTGCTCGGTGAGGATGCGGTTGAGGAGCGTGGTTTTGCCGGCGCCGAGGAAGCCAGTGAGGACAGTGACGGGAATGGACATGGGCGGAGATCGTGAAAGTGAGAGAAAAAGTGAGAGTGAAAGTGAAAGTGAGAAGCGGGGTAGAGAGGCGGCGCGGTGGGCGCTAGTTGTTCATTTTTAAGAGGCCGTCGCCTTCGAGCTCGTAGATCGTGGAAAGCAGGCCGTCGTCCCACTGGGCGCGAACGCGCAGGCGGCCGGCGAGCAGCATGGGCACGTCCTGCACGGGGGGCAGTCCTTCTTTTTTCATTTTCACGGAAATCCACTCGTTGACGATCGGCGTGACGCCGTAGCAGCAGAGTTGGGAGCTGCTGAGAAAAAAGAATTCGGTGGCGAAGCCGCCCTCGAGTTTGGTGGGCAACATGAAACCGGTGAGCACGACTTTCTTGCCGTCGAGGCGGCGGATGGAAGCGGGGACTTGGGCGAGGACGTCGGGGGGCGACGTGCCGGCCGGGAGGGGCTGGGGCGGAGCGTTGAAGGTGAAACCGGCGAGTTGGCTGAAGGCGATTTTTATGTAGCCGCTTTGGGTTTCGAGCGGGCCGTCGAGGGCGGAGAGGGGCGGGCCGGGCAGGCGCAAGATGGGGCGGGCGGGCGGCGGCTGGGGGCTGCGGGCCCCGGGATGATCGGGGTCGGCGCTGCCGGGGAGGGCGGAGGATTCGGAATCGAAAGACTGATGGTGGAGGGCGACGGCCTTGGCGTAGGCGGGATCGGAGAAATCGAGCGGGCCACCGTCGGCGCTGATCGGGATTTTCAGTCCACAGCAGAGCGAGTGGTCGCGAGGGCCCTTGCCGAAGGGAGGCGCGGCGAAGGCCAACGAGGCCAGCACGGTCGCTGCCGCGAAGGCGTAACGAACGGTTCGGCCCCGAAGGGAGGACGGGAGGGGTCCGGCGCCGGACATGAGGAGCGGCGAGGGTTAGCCTTGGGTGAAAGTGAACGCGACGCCCTTGAACGCGTTGTCGCGGATCGTGAGCGACGTGATCACGCCGTCGAAGGTGGCGGTCGTTTTCAGCCAATCGGCGGTGGCCTCGAACTGGGAGGTGGCGCCGACTTTTTCACCGGTGGCGGCGTTGGCGACGGCGACGAGGGTGAGTGTTTTTTTCGCGCCCGCGACGGTGGCGGTGATTTCGAAGGAAGGAGCGGAGATGCGGACGAAACTCTCGGCGTGGCCGTCGAGGAGGTAGGCGGTGAGTTTGCCGGTGGCGGCGTCGCGGACGAACTCCAGGTTGAAGGCGTGTTCGCCGAGCTCGATCAGCTTGCCACCGTGGGGGGCGGTGTGGACGTGTTTGGCGTGGGCGGAATGATCGTGGCCGGCGTGCGGATCTCTCTTAGCGCAGGCGGCGAGGGTGCAGAGGAGGACGGTGGCGAGGGTGGCGCGGAGCGAGGACGTCATGGTCTGGAAAGTGAGTGGACGGGGCGAAATGGCGAGCGAGCAGTGGAGAAAGTTGGGGCGAGGTGTGCATCCGAGCAGGAACGAAACTTGACGAGCCTGGCGCCATCGTCCGAATCGCGCGGATGTCCGAACATGATTTTTCGAAGCGCGCGGAGGGTGGTTGGCGGCTGGAGCATTCTTATGCGCAGTTGCCGAGTCTGCTGCACGTGGCGGTGGGGCCGACGGCGGTGCGTGCGCCGCGGATGGTGGTATTGAACACAAAATTGGCGGAGGAGCTGGGGCTGGATGCCGAGGTGTTGACGGGCGCAGGCGGCAAGCGTGGGGCGGCGGCGGAGATTTTCTCGGGGAATGTGTTGCCGCCGGGTGCGGTGCCGCTCGCGCAGGCTTACGCGGGGCATCAATACGGACACTTCACGACGCTGGGTGACGGGCGGGCGATTTTGTTGGGTGAGCAAATCACGGCGAGTGGAGCGCGGTTTGATGTGCAGTTAAAAGGGGCGGGGCCGACGCCGTATTCGCGGAGCGGTGACGGGCGCGCGACCCTCGGCGCGATGTTGCGCGAGTATGTGATCAGCGAAGCGATGCA
>Ga0209550_10003556_pt1 | contig 14850 bp, 10 predicted proteins | sample LauGreSuBDMM15SN_2_FD_187567 | JGI IMG/M metagenome (GOLD analysis project Ga0209550, IMG submission 187567) | Freshwater lake microbial communities from Lake Michigan, USA - Su13.BD.MM15.SN (SPAdes) (version 5) | ecosystem: Environmental > Aquatic > Freshwater > Lake | place: Lake Michigan...
GGTGCGAAGGGCGGGACTCGAACCCGCACACCTGTTACGGCGTCAGGACCTAAACCTGGTGCGTCTACCAATTTCGCCACCTTCGCAGTAGCCGAGCATTGTAGCGCACCCTGTTGAGGTTTCCCGCCCCCGTACTGCTGCCAACTGGTTAAAATACGCAAATGAACCCACGCCTCGACACCTTACAGCCCTATCCGTTCGAAAAACTTCGCCTATTGTTGGCTCAGGCGGGCCCCGCGCCCGCCGGTCTGCGGGCGATCAATCTGTCGATCGGCGAACCCAAACACGCCGCCCCACAATGCGTCAAAGACGCAATGGTGGGCGCGCTCGATGGCTTATCTGTCTATCCGCCTACCAAGGGCGACCCCAAATTGCGCGAGGCGATCAGCCAATGGATTGGCAAACGCTATGGCATTCCCTGCCCAAACCCTGAAACACAGGTATTGCCGGTGTTGGGCTCGCGCGAGGCTCTGTTTTCCTTTGCCCAGGTCGTGCTCGATTCGACAAAAAACGGCATTGTGGTGTGTCCAAATCCGTTTTATCAAATCTATGAAGGTGCGGCTCTGTTAGGTGGCGCCACCCCCTACTACGTCAATTCAGATCCGAAGCTGAATTTTGGCTGCGACTGGTCGACCGTACCCAACGAAATCTGGTCTCGTACCCAACTATTGTTTATCTGCTCACCGGGTAACCCTGCGGGCAACGTCATGCGCCTCGCTGAATGGCGAACATTATTTGAATTGTCAGATCGCTATGGTTTTGTGATCGCCTCTGACGAATGCTATTCAGAGATCTATCTTGACGAGATCAATCCACCCTTGGGCGGTATGCAAGCGGCGGTCAAGCTAGGGCGCACTGATTTTCGCAACTTGGTCAGCTTTTCGAGTTTGTCCAAACGTTCAAATGTACCTGGCATGCGTTCAGGGTTTGTAGCGGGCGATGCCGGGCTCATGGCCAAGTTTTTGCTCTATCGCACTTACCACGGTAGCGCCTTGTCGCCCGTTGTATCGGCGGCCAGCATCGCCGCTTGGCAGGATGAGGCCCACGTCATCGACAACCGCCAACAATACCGCGCAAAATTCGATGCGGTTTTACCAATTCTTCAGCCGGTACTTGATGTCACACGCCCCGATGCTTCGTTTTACCTTTGGGCAGGCACCAAAGGCCCCGATGCAGATTTCGTGCGCGACTTGCTGACCCACACCAACGTGACGACGCTGCCTGGTAGTTTTGTTGGGCGCACCGTCAACGGTGTGAATCCAGGACAAAACCGTATCCGGATTGCGCTGGTCGCGCCGTTAGCCGACTGCGTCGAAGCAGCACAGCGCATCGCAGACTTTGTGCGTAAATCGTAACCCCTCAGCCAATCAATCTTAGGTTTTTACTTCGGTCAAACTATCCAATCATTCTTAGATGTTTACTTCACTCAAACTGCCCATTTATCCAAAGTGCTTAACGTTCACATATCAACAGTGATTCTGTCATTTCTGCCAATCACCTAGCTGGCGCTGTCAATTATCCTGTGATGTGTTCAGTCGTTCGGTCATTTAATCATTCAGTTAACCATTCGTTACATTCACTCTTCAATTTTATAAAGGCCTGCCATGACCTTAGATTTGCAAAACACCATTGAAAGCGGTTGGGAAGATCGCGCCAACCTGTCACCTAAAGCGGCCAGCGCAAGCGTGCGCGAAGCCGTCGCCCACACGCTCGATGCCCTCGACACTGGTAGCCTGCGCGTTGCCGAAAAAATCGACGGCAACTGGGTTGTGCATCAATGGATCAAAAAGGCTGTTCTTCTGTCGTTTCGCCTGAACGACAATGGTGTCATGGGCCAGGCTCCACTGCAGTTTTACGATAAGGTTCCACTTAAATTCGCCGATTTCAGTCAGGCAGATTTTCAAGCTGCCGGCTATCGCGTTGTGCCCCCTGCTGCGGCACGCCGTGGCTGCTTTATCGGTCGCAACGTTGTGCTGATGCCGTCTTACGTCAACATTGGTGCCTACGTCGACGAAAACACCATGGTCGACACCTGGGCCACCGTGGGCTCTTGCGCGCAAATTGGTAAAAATGTGCACCTGTCGGGTGGAGTCGGTATCGGTGGCGTGCTCGAACCTCTGCAAGCCAATCCAACCATCATCGAAGACAACTGCTTCATTGGCGCGCGCTCTGAAGTGGTAGAAGGCGTCATCGTCGAAGAAAATAGCGTCTTGGCCATGGGTGTGTTTTTATCGCAAAGTACCCGCATCTATGATCGTGAAACCAAAGAGATCCACTACGGGCGTGTGCCGTCTGGTTCGGTCGTTGTACCTGGCTCGCTGCCTTCGGCCGATGGCACACATAGTTTGAACTGCGCCATCATCGTCAAACGAGTCGATGCACAAACGCGCGCCAAAACCAGCATCAACGATTTGCTGCGCGCCTAAGGCAAGCATGGACGCCTCACGCGAAGCACTGCAAACCGTACGCGACTTAATCCGCTACGGCGTCTCGCGCTTTAATCAATCCAAGTTGTCGTTTGGCCATGGGTCAGACAACGCTTGGGATGAGGCCGTCTACTTAGTGCTCAGCGCCTTGCATCTGCCCCCCGATCAACTCGAGCCTTTTATGGATGCACGCGTGTTGCCCGAAGAAAGGCAACACGCGCTGCGGTATATCGATGCCCGTTGTGACAAGCGGGTGCCAGCGCCCTACCTGACGCACGAGGCATGGCTGCAAGGCTATGCGTTTTATGTCGATGAGCGGGTGATCGTACCGCGCTCGCCGATTGCCGAATTACTCATGGCGCAACTGAGCCCTTGGGTACTTGACCCCTACGAGGTCACAAGTATCCTAGACGTGTGCACGGGTTCGGGGTGTCTGGCCATTATTGCTGCACACCAGTTTCCCGAAGCTTTCGTTGACGCTACAGACATCTCGGCGCAGGCTCTTGAAGTCGCTCAGCGCAATGTCGCCGAGCACAGCCTCACCGATCGGCTAACGCTCCATCACGGTAGTTTGTTTGACCCTCTGCCGGTGTCGGCTCGTTACGACTTGATTATTTGCAATCCTCCGTATGTCAATAGCCGATCAATGCGGGCACTCCCACCCGAGTACCAGCACGAACCCTCGCTGGCTTTAGCCGGCGGTGATGACGGTATGGATTTAGTGCGCATCATTCTCGAGCAAGCGCCCGCTCATTTAAACGACCAAGGTATTCTTGTGCTTGAAATTGGCCACGAACGCGCGCATTTTGAAGCCGCCTTCCCTGAACTCGAGCCCGTATGGCTCGATACTGCGCAAGTCTCGGATCAGATCCTACTCCTGACACGCGAGCAATTCTCGTCGTGATCCGTGCAACTGGCTTGACCGTTAGACGCGGGGCAAAAGTACTGGTAGATCAAACCGATTTTGTTGTTCATCCAGGCGAGCGAGTTGGCTTTGTGGGTAAAAACGGGGCCGGCAAAACGACCTTGTTTGCCTTAATTCAACACGAGATCGATGCCGATGCCGGGCGACTAGATTTTCCGGTGGGTTGGCGTATTGCGAGCGTCAGACAAGAAATCGCTGACAGTGCTGACGCCGCACGCGAGTTCGTGATTGATGGCGATGTGCATCTGCGTCAGCTGCAGGCCCAACGCGCGCTGATTGACGACACTGCACATACTAGCGACGCTCATGCGCAAGAGCAAGGCTCTCGCATCGCAGAGCTCGAAGCCGAACTGATTGAAGCCGATGCCTGGACTGCCGTATCACGCGCCGAGCAACTCTTAGCCGGCTTGGGCTTTACACCAGAGCAATGGTCTGAGCCTGTGGATAGCTTTTCAGGCGGCTGGCGCATGCGCCTAGCCTTGGCGCGTGCACTGATGGCGCCCTCTGATCTATTGCTGCTTGACGAACCCACCAACCACCTAGATCTTGACGCCATGCTTTGGCTTGAGAAATGGTTAGGCGCCTATCAAGGCACCGTGCTGTTGATCTCGCACGATACTGAATTTTTAGATGCCGTCGCGCAAACGATTTTGCACTTTGATCAAGGCAAGCTAGTTCGTTACAAAGGTGGCTACGAAGATTTTGTCACGCAGCGCGCAGAGCGCCTGAGGCAAACCAAGATCGCCTTTGATAAGCAAACACGCGAGTCGGCTCGCCTGCAAGGCTTTATTGACCGTTTCAAAGCAAAAGCTTCAAAAGCCAAACAAGCACAAAGTCGCGTCAAAGCGCTGGCGCGTATGGATTTAATGGCACCAATCCGCGCCGAATCCGGTATCGAAATTCGCATTCCCACGCCTAAAAGCATGCCCGATCCCTTACTGGTGCTCGATGATATGCATGCGGGTTACACCACCGATAGCGGCAAACAAGTCGCCATCTTGCGCAACGTGAAGTTAATGGTGCGCGGCGGCGATCGCATCGGTATTCTGGGCGTCAACGGCGCGGGTAAAAGTACCCTGGTCAAAACGCTCGCCGGCGAGCTTGAGGTGCAAGGCGGCACGCGCTTAGCATCGCGTGGGCTTGAAGTGGGTTATTTTGCGCAGCATCAGCTTGATATGCTGGATTTAGCTAGCAGCCCCTTGCAACACCTGATGCGCATTGCGCCCGGCACACGCGAACAAGAACTACGCAATTACCTGGGCGGTTTTGGTTTTGGTGGCGATCGCGTCACCGATACTGTCGAACCCATGTCAGGCGGTGAGAAAGCGCGCTTGGCCCTGTCATTGATTGTCTGGCAAAAGCCAAACTTGCTGCTGCTCGATGAGCCTAGCAACCACTTAGATGTTGAAACCCGCGAAGCCCTCACGACTGCCTTAGCCGAGTTCGGCGGCAGCATGCTGTTGGTGTCGCATGACAGGCATTTGTTGCGCACCACCGTCGATAGCTTTTGGATTGTGGCCGATGGCGGCGTACAAGAGTTTGACGGCGACCTTGAAGACTATCGTGACTGGCTCGCACAACATCAGGCACGCGCACGTAAGCTAGAGGCGGCGGCACGCACTGCAGATCGTACCGCTAACAAAATGACAGCGGCCGAACAAGCGGCTTTAGCTGCACAGGCAGCTGCCCAAGCCGCAGCCGACGAGGCAAAAAAATCCGCGCCTTCAGCACAAGAACGCAAGCTTAACAAGCGCGAAAATGCCGAACAACGACAGCAGGCCGCCCAACTGCGCAAACCGCTCGAACAACAAATCAACAAACTTGAAAAAGAACTTGAGCAAGTGCAGACCAAACTCAAAGGCCTCGATGCGTTAATCTCTGATTCAGATTTGTACAGCGAGGCCCGTAAAGAAGAATGCGTGCGTGTACTGGCCGAACATGGCGAACTTACCAAACGCGCCGCTCACCTTGAAACGTCTTGGCTTGAACTACAAACGCAACTCGAGGCTTTTGCTTAGAGTATTTAACTAAATGCGCGGAAATCCTCCCCGTTCAGGGGGAAGATGAATAGTGCGGACACCACAGGTGTGCCGTCTTGCTTACTGTGTTGATCGAGTGCCGGCCGCTAGTTTATCACCCTCTTTGAGTGATGCTCTGGCGATCAGGTTTAAAAAAGCGGTAGAACTGCATTGAACTAACATCAACAACGCAGCTTTGGCCACGTTGTCCCTCTGACAAGATTGGCCAAGGCACGTCCCTTAAAAAGCAGAGCAATTGATACTCAACACACTCGGTCCAATCATCGCAACAGCCATATTTAGATTTTTCGCCTGCTTGCCCCTGCCCGTCCTTCAAACCTTGGGTTGGGGCGTGGGTTGGTTAGTGTGGATGTTGCCAAGCCGTTACAAACGGCGTTCAGCTGAAAACTTAGCCATCGCACTACCCGAGGCCTCAACGAAAGTATTGCGCGGATCGCTTATTAGCGCTGGGCAATTGTTCGTAGAAATGCCTTATTGGCATATGCGTCGGGATGAAGCCAAATTAGCTAAACAGGTGCAGTGGGATGGTTGGGATGAGTTTCAAACCGCGCTTGCGCTAGGCAAGGGCTTGATACTGCTAGGCCCTCACTCAGGAAGCTTCGAACTACTCGGGGCCATCTACACCAGCAGATTTCCAGCGACTGTGTTGACTCGTCTGCCTAAACAGCAATGGTTACATGACTGGATCATCAAAACCAGAACCAGAAAAAACCTCACAATGGCGCCGTCAAATCAGTCAGGTCTGAGAACCTTACTGAAGGCGCTGAAACGTGGCGAGTCGGTCGGCATACTGCCAGATCAAGTGCCGTTAATGGGTGAAGGCGTTTGGGCACCCTTGTTTGGCAAACCAGCGTACACCACCAAACTTGTGCAAAGATTACAAAGCATGACAGGCGCACCCATATTTATAGTGGCTGCGCAACGCAATGGCATCGGCAAAGGGTTTACAGTCAGGTACCGAGCCTTGAAAGAGCCCTTATCAGACGATATTGACCAGGCTGCCGCACAAATGAATCGGGCATTAGAAGACATGATTGTCTTGATGCCAGAGCAGTACCTATGGGGCTACAACCGTTACCGTATCCCCCGTGGTAAGCCCAGCACAAAAGAGAGCAAGTCGATCGGCCCTCAACCAACGCCGTGACACGAGTTGATCGTGCACAGCCTTAGCCAAGCGACAGGCAACAGTCCAGACTAGCTTTGTGTGATCTCAAGCTTGGCCACGCCAAGCGCAAGTGTCTTTGAACCCACGTCACGAAACTGAATTTGTGCTTGTGCGTCGAGGCCGCTGCCCGATAAACCAATAATCGTGCCTTCGCCGAAACGACCGTGTCGCACACCTTGGCCAATGCGAAACTGCTGAGCCCCAACCGTCACACCCGTGGTGACCGAGCGTGGCGCAACAGCAGCATGCGCCGCTGACCCTTGCCGCCCGTAGGTTGCACCGCCGCTATCACCGCTTGACTTCCAGCGAGGCTCAGAATCCACAAAGCCTTGTTTGGGCGTCAGCCATTTGAGATGCGCATCTGGCACCTCAGATAAAAACCGCGAACGCATTGCATAACGCGTTTGACCGTGCAACATGCGACTTTGCGCCAAACTAAAATACAGCCGCTCGCGTGCGCGCGTAATCGCCACATACATCAAACGACGCTCTTCTTCGAGCCCAGATTGTTCGAGGATACTGTTTTCGTGCGGAAACAGCCCCTCTTCTAGGCCGGTGATAAAGACGGCGTCAAACTCAAGCCCTTTGGCTGCGTGCACCGTCATGAGCTGCACTGCGTCTTGACCGGCTTGCGCCTGATTGTCACCGGCCTCAAGCGAGGCGTGCGACAAAAAGGCGGTTAGGGGCGACAAGCCACCGAAGCCGCCTTCGAATGATGCGAAGGAGCCTACAAACTGCGCTGAGGGCTCGACAAGCCCTGACTCAGCGGGTGTTGAATCAAGAGTGGTTGTCTGCGCATCAGACACGATCACAACACCTGCCGGCAACCCTGCAACGTTTGCCTCTGAGGCAAAGGCCGCTGCCGCGGACACGAGTTCATTTAAATTTTCAATACGATCAGCACCTTCGCGATCTTGCTGGTAATGTTCGATTAAACCGCTTTGCGCAATCACGTGCTCAACCATTTCTGGCAAGGGCAATTCACGCGTTTCTTGGGCCAGGCGCTGAATCATCAAGGCAAACTGGGCTAGATTCGAACCACCTTTGCCTGCCACTCGCGCCACGGCACCTGACAAACTGGTATCGAACGCTTTGGCCTGATCGCCAAGTTGTTCAAGCGTGCGTGCACCAATCCCGCGAGGCGGAAAATTCACCACTCGCATGAACGAAGTATCGTCATTGGCGTTGGCCATTAAACGTAAATACGCGAGTGCGTGTTTGACCTCTTGTCGTTCAAAAAAGCGCAACCCACCGTACACCTTATACGCGACACCCGCTGAAAACAGCCCATGCTCAATGACGCGCGACTGTGCATTGCTGCGATAGAGCACGGCGATTTGGCTACGATCACGCCCGTCAGAGATCAGCCCTCTGACCTCATCCACCAGCCAGCGAGCCTCAAGCAAATCAGTCGGTTGCTCAACCACCCTAATCTGTTCACCCTCGCCTTGCTCGGTCCAGAGGTTTTTGCCTAAACGCCCGTCGTTGTGACTAATCAGCGCATTCGCAGCATCTAGGATGTGACCAAACGAGCGATAGTTTTGCTCGAGGCGAATGACTGTGCCATGTGCATAGTCGCGCTCAAAGTCAGCCATGTTGCCGACATTGGCACCGCGAAACGCATAAATCGACTGATCATCATCACCCACCGCAAACATGATCGCCCCGCCACCGGCTAACAGCGTGAGCCATTTGTATTGCAAAGTATTAGTGTCTTGAAACTCATCCACAAGCACGTGAAGAAAACGGCGCTGGTAGTGCGAGCGGATGGGTTCGTTGCGTGCCAGAAGCTCGTAGGCGCGCAATAACAACTCAGGAAAATCTACCACCCCCTCGCGCTGACATTGCGCCTCATAGAGTGTGTAGATCTCAATCATCCGTCGACGAAAACTATCAAACGCCTCAACATCGCCCGGGCGTTGACCGTCTTCTTTAGCGCCGTTGATAAAACGTTGCACATCGCGCGGTGGATACTTTTCATCATCAACCGCATTAGCTTTTAACAAGCGCTTAATTGCAGCGAGTTGGTCGGCGGTGTCTAAAATTTGAAATGACTGAGGCAGACCGGCATCGCGGTGATGCGCCCTGAGCATGCGGTTACACAAGCCGTGAAAGGTGCCAATCCATAAGCCGCGCGGATCAATCGGCAGCAACGCTGATACCCGCGCGAGCATTTCGCGCGCTGCTTTATTGGTAAAGGTGACGGCCAGCAGACCTTGTGGGCTGACCTGACCTGTTTGAATAAGCCATGCCATGCGTGTGGTTAACACGCGAGTTTTACCGCTACCCGCACCCGCCAACACTAACGCATGCTGCGCCGCAAGTGTGACGGCCTCGCGCTGAGGTGCGTTAAGTTTGTCGATCATGCCGCATAGCGGCGTAGGCGTAAGGCGAACTCTTCAAGGCTAGCGATACCACTTTGCTGCGCGCGCTGGCACCAGTTTTGCAAGTCGTGCAGTAGTTGCTCGCTTGAGGCCGTCGAGCTATCCCAAAGCTTAGCCAGATCGTGACGCATTTGCACGAGTATTGCCAGCGAAGCCGTCTGTGATAAGGCTTGATCTATGCGCGCACGCTCGACTGCAGGCAGGGTCTCGTCGCCGCGTCCAAGCCAATGCGTGGCGGCAGCAAGTGCCTCGGTGTGACTGGTATCGTGGTTGTTGGCCGCTGAAGTTTTCAAGCGCGTGAGTTCAGCACGACAAGCCGTCTTCATGATGCTGGTGTAGCGCTCAAGAATCTCAAATCGATGGGCAATCACACCTTGCAAGGTGCGTGCATCAACCCCAGTTTTACCCGTCGCTTCAAGCCTCAAACGAGGCGCTACTTTTTTAACTTTGGCCAGACCAACGGCTTGCAAACCCAAGATGTAAATCCAGCCGATGTCTAGTTCGTACCACTTGCTTGAGAATTTAGCCGATGTACCAAAAGCGTGGTGATTATTATGAAGCTCTTCTCCGCCAATCAAAATGCCGATCGGAAACACGTTGGTACTGGTATCTGGCGAAGCAAAATTGCGATAGCCGAAGTAATGACCCACACCATTGACCACGCCAGCAGCCCAAAAAGGGATCCAAGCCATCTGAATGGCCCACACTGTCAGACCAAGCGCGCCAAAAAGCGCCACATCAATGACTAACATGATCAAAATGCCGCGCGCACTGTAGCGTGTGTAAATGTGTTTTTCGACCCAATCGTCGGGTGTGCCGTGACCAAACTTAGACAGCGTCTCGGCATTTTTAGATTCATGCCGATAAAGCTCTGCACCGCTAAATAAAACTTTATTAATACCGTAGATCATGGGCGAGTGAGGATCGCCTTCGCGTTCGCAACGCGCATGGTGTTTGCGGTGAATCGACACCCATTCTTTTGTCACCATGCCGGTGGTCAGCCACAACCAGAAGCGGAAAAAGTGCATGACAATCGGGTGCAGATCAAGGCCACGGTGAGCCTGGCTACGGTGTAAAAAGATCGTAACAGCCGCGATCGTGACGTGGGTCAGCGCCAAGGTGATCAGGGCAACCTGCCACCACGACGCCTGCAACAAACCGCCCGCGACAAAAGAAATAATTTCGTTCATAAAAATATTGACCGCCTAAGACAAAATAGTCAACGCCATTTTAGCCTAACCCACCTATTTGATACGAGCATTACCGCAAGGTTTTTGCGTTAAATCAAGCGACTAAGCCTTTTTAACCCGCCCTGCCGCCTTGCTGGCACGTGGTTTTTTAGCCGGTTTGTCGACCTTAGAATCCTCAACCTCGCCCTCATCACGATGCGTGGGGTTTAAAGCGTCTTTGGCAAGAAACGCAGCAAACGCGTCAATTGCCGAGGCCGGTGCCGGCGCAACGGTCGAAGCGGCGGTCGGAGATTCAGGTGCAATAGCCGCCTCAGGCGCAACCGTTGCTGAAAACGCTGCCGAGCCTTTTCCGTCACCCTTCTTAGCCCTCACAGCCTTCACTTTCTTCTCGCTTGGCTTCACTGAGTCCGATGACTCGACTGATTCGACTGATTGGACTGATTGGACTGATGCGACTGATGCGACTGATGCGACTGATGCGACTGATGCGACTGATGCGACTGATGCGACTGATGCGACTGATGCGACTGATGCGACCGATTCGACTGATTCGACTGATGCGACCGATTCGACCGATTCAACTGATTCGGCTGACTTCACAGATTTGACTGCTTCCACAGATTTGACTGCTTCCACAGATTTGACTGATTTTATTGAATCTTCTGCGTCTGCTGAAGCCACCCCGTCTGCTGGCTCGGCTGGATCAGCCTGTTTGCGTGTCTTTGCCTTGGCTGCCTTTTTGGGCAACTGGGCAATCTCAGAACTCTCTGCAGTCTCGGTCGAGTCTACTTTCAACGCTACCTTCGCCTTAGTCGCTACCTTCGCCTTAGTCGCTACCTTACCCTCAGTGGCGACTTTCACCTCAATCGCGGCGACGTCGGCCTCGCTTACCATCTCAGCTCCGGCTTTGCGTCGCTCAAACACGGCGGCAAAAAAACCGTCAGTGCCATGCACATCCGGCCTGAGATTTAAATAAGGGCCTTCAAGTTGCAAAGACGTGCGTGCCGCTAGCAGTTGCGCCGCATCAATCAGCTCAAAATCCGGGTGTTCTGCCAAAAATCGCTCTGCTTGAGCCTGATTTTCTTCAATCAAGACACTGCAGGTGGCATAGACCAAGCGCCCACCTGGGGCAACACAGCGCGAAGCACTGGCCAAAATACGAGCCTGTAAAGCCGTCAATTCTTGCAAGCTTTGCACCGACTGGCGCCACTTTAAATCAGGATTACGTCGCAGCGTGCCCACACCACTGCACGGCGCATCAACCAAAACACGCTGCGCCTTACCCGCCAAGCGTCGCACCCGCGTATCGTTTTCATGCTCAAGCACCACCGGCACAATATTTGACAAACCACTACGGGCAAACCGCGGCTTGGCCTTGGCCAAGCGTGTCGCCGAAACGTCCAACGCGTATAGGCGGCCGGTCGAGCGCATCAGCGCACCCAAGAGCAAGGTTTTGCCCCCAGCACCAGCGCAAAAGTCAATCACCATCTCGCCACGCTTAGGCCCCACCAACAAAGCGAGCAACTGGCTCCCTTCGTCTTGCACCTCAATTAAGCCGTGCTCGAACTGATGCCACTTGTTCATGGTGGGGCGACCTGTCAAACGAATCCCCCAGGGCGAGTAAGGTGTAGCCACAGGCGCGTGCCGCACGGCGTTGCCACGTGCCAGATCAGCCAGCATATCGTCGCGCTCAGCCTTCATGGGGTTGACTCGAATATCGAGGGCCGCAGGTTGATTCAAGGCTTGCGCCAGTTGTTCAAGATTGGGCGTGTGCTGCAAGCGTTCAAACAACCAATCAGGCAAACTCGTGCGCACTTCAACCGCCAATGATTGCTCATCAATTTGGGCGATGCGGTCTAACCAAGCAATTTCACCTGGATCCAACACTTCGCGCACCCGGCCATTGTCAATCATGACGATTGCGCCTTGAATCGCTAGACGTCGTACCGCATTGCCTACCCCACTTTCAGCCAGTTGCCGATAGCGTCGCAAATTGCGTAACACGTCATAAACCACCTCAGCCACTTCGGCGCGGTCGCGTACCCCTAACTTAGGATGCGCCCGAAACCAGTGCGACACCACAGAATCGGCCGCAAAGCGCCAAGTTAAGACCTCGTCAAGCACTTGCCGAATTTGATCTAGCCGAATCGTCATCGGTGGCAAACGGGGCTTGACACGACCCGTGTAAGTTGACTGCTGCGGTTCACCACGAGCACCTGCAGGCCGTTCACCACCAGAGCCGCCGCCCGGGCGCGGTGCACCCGAGCGCGGCGCAAAGGGTGTGGCGTTCATTAAGCGTTCGGTCGCAGAACCTTTGCGTGGAAGAGCTGTTCCGGCGGCACGGGCCGCCTCACGAGCCGCCTCTTTTGTGCCCACGCGCGAGGCACCAACAGCGCCACCGGCGTCACGTTTACCTCGGTTGTCCTGACCCGTCGCACGGGCCTGCGCAAACGACTGAATTGACCGTTTTGCACCACTTGAAGGGGTACGGGGGCCTGCTTTTTTAGAATCAATCATTGCGCGTGCTCCGATACAAATAAGCGCCTAGGTGCACCTTCAACCTGTACGCGTTGATCAGGCATGAGTTTGACGCGCGACTGCGCAAGCCAACTGGCAACTGCGGGATAGACACGATGCTCAACCGTGAGCACCCGTGCAGCGAGCGTATCGGGGGTATCGTCGGCCAACACTGGCACCACCCCCTGAGCGATGATTGGGCCGTGATCGAGCACCGGCGTCACAAAATGTACCGTGCAACCATGGCTTTGCACCCCCATCGCTAAGGCCTGCTCGTGCGTACGCAGACCAGGAAACGCCGGTAATAAAGAGGGATGAATATTGACCAAACGCGACGCATAATGCTCGACAAAGGCTGGGGTCAAAATCCGCATAAACCCAGCCAACAAGACATAATCAGGCGAATAACGGTCGATGGCCGCGACCAAAGCCTGATCAAACGCATCACGTGACGCAAAATCGGTGTGTGCGATGACTTCAGTGGCAATACCCTGCCCCTGCGCCCACTTCACGCCGCCAGCCTGTGCCCGGTTCGATACGACCCCGACAACCTCGCCCGGGCACGCCTTTGACTGGCATGCCTGCACAAGCGCCTGCATGTTTGACCCCTGGCCAGAGATCAAAATAACGAAGCGGCAGCGCAGAATTTCGGGTTCAGACATGGTTTTTCACAGACAAGGTAGTGCGAAATTGTAAACTGTTGCTCGTGAACACCTATCTCAGCATTTTCCGTCAGGCCTCGGCCCCCCTGTTGCGACGACCCACCGCGCTCTCTATCGGCAATTTTGATGGGGTGCATCTAGGGCATCTGGCCATGCTCAGCCAAGTGACTGAGGCAGCCCGCGCACGCGCGTTGGTGCCTACCGTCTTGACCTTTGCACCGCACCCGCGCCAATTCTTCGCCGAAAAAAACCGACGACCCGAGTTGTCGCCGCCGCAAATCAATGGGCTGCGCGACAAACTCAGTGCGCTGCGCGAGGCAAGCATCGAACAAGTGCTACTCGCACGTTTTAATCAAAGTTTTGCAGAAATGTCGGCACAAGACTTTATTGAAACGCTCTTGGTCAAAGGCCTAAACGCGCGCTGGTTGATTGTGGGTGAAGACTTTCGCTTTGGTCGCCAACGCTCGGGCGATGTGGCCTTACTCAAACAAATGGGCCCGCAGTTCGGCCTTGAGGTTCACACACTCTCCGAGGTCAAAGATCAACAAGGCCATCGTGTTTCAAGCTCTGAGGTTCGTGCTGCACTGGCCGCAGGCGATCTGACACAAGCCCAAAGCCTGCTCGGGCGCCCTTACGCAATGACTGGCCACGTCGTACACGGTAAAAAGCTTGGCCGCACCTTGAATATGCCCACCTTAAATATGCGTGTGACCCCAAGGTGTGCTGCCCGCTCAGGCATCTATGTTGTACGGGTACACGGTTTGGCGAAGCAAGCTTTGCCTGGGGTCGCGAGCCTGGGCGTACGCCCAACCGTCGAAGACGATGGCCGCATCTTGCTCGAGACCCATCTTTTCGATGTCAATATCGATGCTTACGGTAAACTCATCCGCGTTGAGCTTCTCAAACATCTTCGAGACGAAGAGAAGTTTCCTGATCTCCCAACCCTGACTGCCGCCATGCATGCCGATGCACAGCATGCGCGGGCTTATTTTGCGCCCCATGGACTATAAACAAACACTCAATCTGCCCGACACACCGTTTCCGATGCGTGGTGACCTGCCTCGCCGCGAACCCCTATGGGTCGCACAATGGCAAGAAAAACGCGTTTATCAGGCGATTCGTGAGGCCAGCAAAGGGCGCCCGACGTTTTTACTGCACGATGGCCCACCCTACGCGAACGGCGACATCCATATTGGGCATGCCGTCAACAAAATCCTAAAAGACATCATCGTCAAAAGCCGCAACATGGCTGGCTTTGATGCGGCCTATGTACCGGGCTGGGATTGCCACGGTATGCCAATTGAAATCCAGATTGAGAAGAAGTACGGCAAACATTTGCCAGTGGCTGAAGTGCAAGCCAAGGCGCGCGCCTACGCACTTGAGCAAATCGAACGCCAAAAAAAGGATTTTGAACGACTCGGTGTGTTGGGCGACTGGAATCGCCCCTATATGACCATGAACTTCAGCAACGAAGCGAACGAAATTCGTGCACTGGGTCGGATCCTAGATAATGGTTATGTATTCAGAGGGCTCAAGCCCGTG
>Ga0209550_10003557_pt1 | contig 14846 bp, 9 predicted proteins | sample LauGreSuBDMM15SN_2_FD_187567 | JGI IMG/M metagenome (GOLD analysis project Ga0209550, IMG submission 187567) | Freshwater lake microbial communities from Lake Michigan, USA - Su13.BD.MM15.SN (SPAdes) (version 5) | ecosystem: Environmental > Aquatic > Freshwater > Lake | place: Lake Michigan, USA...
TTTATTGCATCCGTTTCTGGTCACTGTGCAATCTGGTGCGTGCGGCTTGCCGGTGGCGGATGTGGTTCATCAGAAAAATGTAATTCTGTCGTCAGTTGTGGGTCCCTTGTACGAAATTGTGTAATGAATCGTCAAATAACCGCGTTACGCGTGCACGACGCGCGGCATCAATTGCGAGCTTGGGCCGAGATGCGATGGGAGGCAGGCTGAGGCCATGGAACATCGACAGGTTGGCCAGCACGCGCGCGCAACGAAGTACTGCGAGACAATCCCGTATTTCGAGTTGCCGGAGGCAGTACGTATAACGTTATAAAGTGATACGATAGCCCGCTCCCGCGCTCCGGCGCCGCGCGACGGCCGGGGCGCCTCGAGCGACACTACGAGACACCTGGCTCATGGGTCTTGAAGGGCAATTCAGAGTCTGAGAATGCATCGAGTCGGCTCAGTTTTCGCGGCAACGCTTCCGCACTGGCCGTCTCTAGGATTCCTAAGGACCTCTTATGGGTCGTGTTTAACACCACAACACTCATGGATCACGACTGCCAATACGCTCGACTCGCAGCAGCGCAGTGCCGTGCGTGGGCACCCTTGCGGTCACCTTGCCCCCCGTTGCATCGGGCAAATCGTGCCGTGCCCACAGGTCGCGAACAAGCGCACCCGCCATCGCCGATGCATTCCAGCCGAGGTCGGCGAAACTGACGCTCACCTCCTGCACCGAGATATTGTCGAGATTGACGAGAGCAAGGATCCAGGTGGTACCTGCTGCGTTGAGTGCGCGCCCCCAAACGGCACAGAGTGCCGGCAGTGCGCACGCGTCGGCTGCTGTGGCCAGCCGCCGGCCTGGAAGCGTGGCGGTGCTCTGGTGCACGCTCAAAATCTCCGCATTGAGAAGCGTGGCTTGTGCCAAGCTGCTCATGTTGCGCACGTCGGTTGCGATCATGAGAGGCGACTGCGTGATGGTCCAGATGGCGAACTCGGTGCGATACTCATCCTCGGTCTGGCCGGGGCAGTGCGCCGCGAGCGAGCATCCCGCGCCGCCCGTGGTGAGCACGTCCATGTATCCCCAGCCGCCTGGCAAGCTGCTTCGTGCACCTTGGTCTTCTCGGCACAGGACGTTCTCTGCGGTCGACTTCCAGCTGTCGTGGTGGTCCTCGCAGAAGCGCCACACATTGGCCACGCTGGCCACCTGTGCAGGACCCGTGAAGAAGTACCCCGCCACCACCTCAAGTATCATGGGTCGGCCGGTCGCGTTCATGGCTGTGGCAAACTCGTGATGGGCGCTTGGGCCGACCCAGGGCTCATGCTTCACGTCGCCGCACCAGTCGAGCTTGACGTAATCTACACGCCAGTCTGCAAACGTCTGGGCGTCCACATCGTAGTGGCCACGCGAGCCCGGCACCGTGATGGGGCGCCCGCCGCTCGAGCATGTCTCATTGCCCGCCGACGTGTACAAGCCGAGCAGGAAGTTTCGCTCGTGCATCCACTCGACGAGCGCAGGCATACCGGAGGGAAAGCGCGACGCATCCCAGGTCAATCGGCCCGTCGTCGTGTTGCGCGCATACGCCCAGCAGTCGTCGAGCACAATGTAGTGCCATCCGAGAGCTTGCATGCCATTTGACTGAAGTGCCAGGGCCGACGCCTTGACCTCCGCCTCATTGCACACGTCGTGACCGCATTCCTTGTCGTCCTCGCATGTGAGCCATGTGCTCCAGCCGAGCGGAGGCTTACGCGCGAGGCCATTGTCCAAGGCTAGGATTGGAACCACAAGCGCCGCGATCACGGTGAGGACGGTTCTCGTGGGGTTTTTGTCCGCCGGCATTGTGATCGGAGATGCCGCGGAACACAGTTTCGTCAACGTCGAAGCAGACCCCGGTTTGGCCAATTTACGTGTTTTGAGTCACGTACAATTGTATGCAAACGACTCCAGTTGAATGCCAACTTTGGGAAGATTGTGATCTAGAAGATTGCACACGCTTCTCGATGGCGCTCCTCCTTGCTCTTGGCAGCATCAGCTTTTACGGCGCACACCAGTCGTCATGCCTCCCTCATTACGTCCATAACCTTCCGACGCTGAGACGGGAAGCCTCGCCGACACGCTACCTTCTCAAGAGGAGCTCCTCTTTCCCCCGCACGACTGCTCTGAAATGCAATCAGCCGATGACATACGCAGAGTACCTCAAGTCGCGTGAGGAGAGTAAAGTGCGTCCGGCAGACAATGGTCCTGAGCCGCCCGTGGTCGTTGACGAGGCTGGACCGAACGCTGCGCCCACAGCAGACGCTTCGCCCACGCCTCCCCTGTCAAACGAATACACAGAGTACATAAAAGCAATCAACGGGCGCAACGGGGTCTCCTTGGACGATGCCAAAAACGCCATCCGAGATCGCTTGGACGAGTTCGACAGGGCCGTGGAGGAGGCCAAGCAAGTCATCCTGGATCGGGACGTGCTTGACAGGGTCTCCATGGACGAGGCCAGAAAAGGCTTCCAGGATCGCTTGGATTCATTCGACAGGGTCTCCGTCGACGATGCCAAAAAGGCCATCCTGGACCGCTTGGACCGCCTGCGCGGTCAGCTGACGTCCCAGCTGCCCATCGACACGGGACGCTCTCAGGAGTGGTTCGACTCGTTCGGTGGCCCCTTGGCCAGCGGGCTGCGCACGCTGGGTGCTCAGATGGACCAACTGGCAGACCGCATCCGAGAGCCAATCTTACCGGGGGCGCGGCCGCTGTTGCCTGTCGAGGAGTTCCCCAAAACCCCAGAGCGCGCGATGAACATCGTCGGAGAGCTCAAGTCCAGTGCTGCTCTGTTCGCTGCCTTCGCCTTCGGCGCTCTCAACCTGCCCGGTACCCTGATCATCTCCGAGTCTCGCGTCACGAGCGCCGCCTCGTCGGTGTCGACGTCTCGCCCGGTCCCGGACTCCGACCTACTGCAGGCGTTCGTGGTGCTCGACGTCGCCACGTTTGGGTTCATGCTCATCTGCGTCGTGGTCTCGCAACAGCTCCTCTACCGGCTGGCCGATGGCAGCTATGGCACAGTCCGCTTCGGAACGGACGAGAAGCCCAACATCCGAGACACCGCGTTGGGGCGGCTGACGACCCAGTACGGCGCCGAGTGGCGCACCGCACGCGCCGCGTTCGACCTGGGCATTGCCGCCATTCTGCTCGCGACCGTTTTGAAGACGTGGGCGGTCTTCGACAGCTCGATTTCGTTGCCAGTCACCGCCGTCATCGTGCTCTCGTCCGCGACGATCGGAGCCTTCTACGTGCGCAACAATCGCGTCTTCCGCCAGCTCGAGACGGATGCGCTGGATCTGTGGACGATGGTGGGCCCTGCCACGCTTACCACGGCGGCCATCGGGATCCTCTTCACAAGCTTGGCCGCCCTCACGAAGGTCGACGCGAACGACTTCGTCACGGCTGATGTGGCGTTCCAACGGGTGGTGACGAAGATGCAGACGGCGGCGGCGGCGGCGTCGGACGCGCAGAAGGCGGCGGCCGAGAAGGCGGCGGCCGAGAGCCTGGCAGAGGTGCGGCTGGTAGAGGCCATGGCAGTGGCGGAGCAGGCAGCGCTGGAGAAGGCGGCGGCGGACAAGGTGGCGGCGGACAAGAAGGCGGCCGCCGCCCAATCGACGATCAAGGCTCAGTCTGAGAGGTCACGGGCGGAGAAGTTGGCGGCAGAGAAGGTGGCGGCGCTTGAGACGGTGGCCAAGAATGCAGCGGCAGCGCAGTCGGCGGCCGCAACACTCTCTGCAGACAAGGCAGCGGCAGCCGCGGCAGCCGCGGAGAAGCAGGTGGCGGAGAGGGTGGCGGCGCAGAAGGCCGTTACGGCCGACAAGGCCGCCGTCGACCAGCAGGTGGCGGCGCGCGCGGCAACGGTGGCACTGACGACGGCCGCCGAGAAGACCGCCATGGAGAATGCGGTGAAGCCCGAGAATGTGGACGCCAAGAACACGTTAGCACAGATTGCCCTCAAGGAGCGATTGTCGGCCGAGCAGCTCGTGCGGAAGGCGAAAGACGCGGAGACGGCGGCCGAGGCTGCGGCGGCCGAGCAGACAGCCTCGACGCAAGCCGTCACGAGAGCGGCCGCGGCAGAGAAGATGGAGATGGAGAAGATCAGCGCGGCCGAGGCTGCGGCTGCTCGGGCGGAGGTGGAGAAGGCTGAAGCAGAGAAGGCCGCCGTTCTCAAGTCGGAGATGGCCGAGCAAGCTGCGAAGGCGGCCGCCGTAGCCGAGGCCGCAGCAGAGGCGGCGGCGGCCGAGAGCGCAGTCGCGGAGAAGGCCTTAGCCCAAAAGGCTGTGGCCGAGCGCGTGGCCGCCGAGAAGCAGGCGGCTGCGGAGAAGACCTTAAAGAAGGCGAAGGCGGCCAAAGCAGCCGCCGACCTTGTTGTCTTAGAGAAGGCACAGGCTGAGAAGGCAGCTGGGGCGCCGATGAGGGCGGCGGCGGACCGAGCTGAGGCAGAGAGGGTGGGAAAGGACCTAGCAGAGCTCAAGCGACGGGTGGAGAAGGCTGCGACGGTGCCCATGAAGGCGGCGGCGGACTTGGGCGATGCTCTAGATGACACGCCAGAGAACATAGCGAAGAGCATAGCGGAGCTCAGGAAACAGCTCGAGAAGGCTCAGGTTGCAGCAGCGCCCGTCAAGGCGGCAGCGCCCATCAAGGCGGGTGGAACATAGGCGATGCAGTGCACTACCGCGGCCGCGGCCGCGGTCAAAAAAACGTGTTTACGAGATGGCAGTGTTTCGTGAGTCAGCGGTCGAAAAAGCGTCGTTTTGAGCTGACGAGGTGACGAAATCGATGCGAGTTATTGTGTTCTCCGCTGCCACAGCCGTCGCAGGCGCCTGCGCGAACGTACCACTTACTGATGATGCAGTTGCCGCCAAGCTTAACGCCATGCGCAAGGGTCGCACGAGACGACCCGCACGTAGTGCTCAGCCCGCGCCTGTTCTTGCGGCCGCAGCACCAATTGTGCTGCCTGGCACAGAGGTGGAGGACGTGCCAGTCTGGGACGTGCCTCCGCGTCTGCGATTACCTGGTGCGCCGGCGTGCACCTCACACGGCTATCATGCTTCGCTAGACGACGTGTTCCCTGGCGTCGGCCTCGGCGAGGCGTGGGAAGGCAACTCTGAGCTCCGCACAGCACTGCGATACGCGTTGAGGCAAGACTTGTTCTTGCCGACGGTGCCAGCGGCATGGAGCGAGAAGCAATACGCCGCGGCTACAGGGCTGGATGCGGCGTGCATGGTCAGCTGGCGACGTGCGGCCACTGCCGGAGATGCGTGCGCGGCGTTCACGGCAGCCTTTCAGGCACACGGCCTAGACCTCAACGGCCGAGACTTTGTCCTTGGCTTGGGCGCGCTGTGCGGCTCGCGGCCGCACGGATCGCTCATCGACATCGTGCCACTTCAGCGACGCGTGCAGCACAGCTGGCACCAGGACGCAGGCATCTCGAGCCTCACGGTGCTGCTTGGCTTCCCACGCCGGAATGGGTACGAGGGCGGCGGCGTCTTCTCGTCGCACGTGAAGCTCTCCCACCCGCTGCGCCCGACGCAGGGCGAGACGCACGGCGCGGTGGTCGAGTACGAGCGCTTCGATCCCCCACCGGAGCCCATCCCAGATGAGTATGTGCTGCGCCCTCTCTATGGACGCGGGCGCGAGATTTGGTTGAGCGACGACTCGACCCACCTTCACTCCACGCCCGACCAACAATATCGGGAGTGCTTGTGGCGCTTCATGTGAACTCGCGTCTGACCTCTTCGTCAGGGTGATCTGAGAGCGAGTGAGACTCCTCATCGCTCTTGGCAGCGTTTCTTTGGCTGACCGTTAACTTCACAATTACTGACCTGACCTTTTTTGTGAAAAGAGCGAGGAACATGAAGAATGGCTCTTTGGTCGCCTATTCCGATAGTGAGGACGACGAGCCGGGCGCCGACAGCGCGCCGCCGGCCGTGCCTGTGGCACCACCAGCTGCATCTACCTCTCTTCCAACCGCGGCCCCCCCAGCAAAGAGGCCCCGCAAGGAGGTCGACTTGCAAGCGCTGCTGCAAAAGCACGATGTGGCCCTGCCCTTTGAGGAGGCGGCGAAGCTGCCTGCGGACTTTTTCGACAGAGGACCCGCGGCAATCGAGCCCGATGCCGGCAAAAGTGCTCCGAAGGGCGGCGGCGGCTGGTCGGCGCTGTCTTCGCTCCTTCCCGCACCCAAGAATGCTGGCAAGGTCGGGGTGAAGAGTGCGAGCTCGCTCTTTGCAAATGCGAAACCGCTCGTGCGCAAGGCGTCGGCCGCAGCGGCTGCGCCATCGGTATCTCCGGCCGAGATCGGCGGCGCCGGTCCTAGTGGCGCCACCTGGGCTGTGGAGGAACCGGGACTGACGACCGCGGCTGACGAGCCATATGCCCACGTAAGTGGCAGTCAGCTAGCGGCGCCCACGGCCGCGCCGCAGCTGCTGCGTCCGACGGTGCACACGAGCCTCTACGAGAGCGCGCCGCCCGCATGCACTGGACTGTCCTCGGCTGCGCTCACGGCCGCGCCGGACGTCGGACTCTCGTACGACGTGCCAGCAGGCCCAGCGCGCGGCCCGCCCGTCGACAGCCTTGACAGTGCCGTGGAGGGGTACGACGAGGCGGTCGCGGGCTACGGCGGCTACGACCTGAGCAATGGCCGGGTTGTCGACGTTGATCCGGCAGCGCTCCGGAAGATCATCGGCCAGTCGCGCCAGTACGACTTCGTTGCGCCGCCGCCGCCGCAAGAGACCAAAATCGCGGCCAATTTTTGGAGCCGCACCTCCGGCGACGTGGTGCAGCAGTACCAGCCCTCTTCACTGCAGAAGCGCAAGCACCAGATCAACTCGCTCGCGGCGCAGGCGGCAGCACAGGCGAGCGACGTGGCGCTCCGGAGCTCGAAGAGCATGAAGTCGAAGAAAGAGACGGCCGCAAAATACGGATGGTAATGTGTTCGCGAGTCAAAGCGTACAGCGATCTGTTCTGTAGTCGAGTGCCTGGACGATGCGCCGGTGCGCGTGTCTGCGTGCCGTGTAGCGGAGACCGGAGATAGCGCGTTCACCCTGCGCGCCCCGCATCTCGTCACGACGCGAGGTTGGCGCGTGCGCCCCGTGACGCGTGAGCGCGGCGTCGGTCATCGGTAGTAGATAAGTAGCGTGAAGTACCGCGTGTACAGCACCGGGTGGGACAACGGACATGCACATGCGACATGGCCGGCGACATCCTATGTTCATGTGTTCCCGTCCCCTCCTTATTTAAGAACCTTAGATGGTATCTCCTCGACGCACGAGGCACGCACCCGCGACCCGCGCCAGGGGCCGAACCACGTCATGGCCATGGACCCATGGTCATGGCCCGGCCGGTCACCGTCCGAGCCGAGCGCCAGACCGAGCCATCGCGCATCCGATCGGCATCGCATCCAATCGGATCATCAACGACGCGAGACACTGTGACATTGTGACATGATGTCGCATCCGTGTGGCGGCGTGTCGGGCCTGTGCGCTACGGACCGCGCTGTGCACGCTTCATTCGTTTCGCACCCCTTGCCCTTCAGCTCCGGCTCCGCTCAGGTCCGGTCACTGTGACGTCGAGAGGTCACCTGTTCCGACTGCGCGCTCCACCATCCACTGGTGTGGACCGCCGCGGCCAAAGGCCGCACAGGACGGCCTGCGCACTCGCACCTGCCACCCACCCATAAGATCATCGCGCAGCCTCACCACGTCACACAGCATTCATCATCGCGCTCGCCACATGCATCATACACTCAACACAAGCCATCCCGCGCATCACGTGCTCATGGTAGTGCATACCACACACAACTCAGCGCTCAGCGCATGATCGGCACCGTCAATGCTCGTGCCTCATCTAAGAGCCAATCATGTGCAGCACGTCGTTCATGATCGTCAAAATGCGGCAGCCGAGGCGCTTGTCTGAAGGGTGAACGCTGCCTCCAGCGCCGTTTTGGGTCGAGACGGAGTGGGCACCACGTCTCCTCGGCCCATGAACTCAGTAAAGTAGGTAGAGGAAGGTCGGCTGAGGCTCACGGCACTCGCTGAAGCCGTCATGCCGCGCTTATTGAAGACCGACGGGTTCGGCCACTGCCACTGCGCCAGCGTCGTGTTATCCCGGAGCTCCATCTTCCTAATGAGACGCTCCGACTCGTACAGTGGCAGCACCCGGCCGCCACCAATCCGGCTGCCATTATCCTCGGGGATCGGCGTGGAGAGCAGCGTCTGCCGCATCTCGTTGAGCATGCGGCGCTTGTACTTAGCGTTGTAATCGGACATCAAGAACTGCGCCTCAACCTGTCGCTGAGGTGACTTGGAGCGGCCGTCTGTGCTGAAAACGGCTGCCATGAGCCTGCGGCGCACAATGCTCGGCTTCTCGGGCATGCCCTTGCCAACCGGCGGCACGAGCGGACGCTCCAGGGGCGGGTAGATGGCCTTTGCCTTTGCTGGCGATGTGGTCGTTGGAGTTTCCTGAGCAGGAGTCGGTGCTGGGGCAGGAGCGGCGGCGGGGGCGCCCGCCCGCTGGCCCTCGCGTGAGCTCGGCCGAACGATCGTGCTCACGTTCTTCCGAACTTGTTTCACCTCGGCGCGGCGGAGGAATCTGGCCATCTCTTCTGCCACGACCTGGTTGTTGTTGTCTAAGTCCAGCGTGCACCACAATGCCTTGATGCTATTTTCCGACATGACCGATTTCTTAATGTTGAGCTTCGAACGGATCGCGTCCACCAGCTCGTCGTAGGTGACGTAACCAGATCCATCTCTGTCGATCGTCCTGAACAAGACGTGCCAGCCGCCACCGCCGTCGCCCAGCCGCTCCTTTTGACGATAGTCCTTGAGCCACTGTGTGAGGTTCTTGGCCAACTCGGTCAGCTGCTTATCCCCTGGCAACTCAATGCCTAGGGCGTCGAGCTCCTGCCGAATCTCAAGCGTTGGTGTAACCTTGATGCCGGCCTCAGCCAACTCCTTATAATCGTCCGCTGCGCTCTTCTTGTGTCCGGACTTCCACTGCTTGAGGCCCGGGGCCTTGACTCCATGCTTCTCAGCGCGGCGGAGGAATTTCGCCATCTCATCTGCCATCACCTGGTTCGAGTCGTCGAGATCGAGCGAACACCACAGCGCCTTGATGAGGTCCTCTGCCATGGTCTTCTGCCGAATGCCCAGCTTGATACGTAGCACGTTGTACAGCTCGTCGTATGTAACAAATCCTGAGCCATCCTCGTCGATCGTTCTGAAGAGAACACCGTAGCCCGTCGCCTCGCCAAGTCGTTGTTTCAATCGATAGTCCTCGAGCCAGGTGGTGATCTTTACTGACAGCACATTCAGCGTATCTTCGTCGGGTAACTCAATACCCTTTGCCTCGAGCTCCTGGCGCAGAGTCTTCGTTGGCGTGCAGTCGAGCTCCATGTTCATCTGGGCGAGCTCCTTCAACTTCTCGTCGCCGGCGCCACTCGTGCTCCATTTTCGCGCTGTCAGCCCGGCCTTCTGGCGCTCCTCAAGCACATGCTCGCCAAGCTTCAAGAACTTTGCGAACTCATCCGCGAGAACCTGGTTGGACTCGTCCAAGTCCAGAGCGCAAAATACTGCCTTCACCTTCAAGTCCGACATCATCTTGGGCCGGACGCGCAACCGACCACGGACGCATCTCAGCAGCTCGTCGAAGGTCACAAAGCCAGAGCCGTCCTCGTCGACGGTGCGGAAAAGATTGTTCCACGAGTGCGACACACCGAGCTGCTGATCGGTCCTGTAGTCCTCGATCCAGTTGATAAGCTTCTCAGCCCACGCCTTCAGCTCGTCACCCGCCGGGATAGCGACGCCAGCGGCCTCAACTTCCTGCTTGAGCTCCTTTGTTGGCGGTGGCTCGAGCGCACGATTTTTCGATAACTCCTTAAATGCCTTATCGATCTCAAAGCCACGTGCGGCCATGGTGAAATTCGCGTCCTGGCGCCTCGCGCCAGGGCCCGTGTAGTCCTTGTCCCTCTCTGCAAGCTTGAAGAACCGAGCCATTTCGTCCGCCAACACCTGATTCGAATCGTCCGCATCGAGCACACACCACAGCGCTTTCAAGTTTGCCTCGGGCATATCCTTTTTCTTGATGAGGAGCTTTCCATACACGGTGTCCAGGAGCTCGTCATCTGACAGGGATGGGCGTGAGTCGAGAGGAGCAGGAACTGTCAGCACCACAAGCGCGAGTGCAGGTGCAGGCGTCGGAACGCGAGCGCGGCCGGCGTGAGAGTGCATCGTACAGGTGATGAATCCTGAGCCATCCTCATCAAATTCGCGGAAGAGACTAGCCCAGCCGTGGTTATCCTTGCTCTCGCGGTAGCGGTACTCGCCGACCCACTCGGTGAACTTGTGCGAGAGCGACAGCAGTTCAGCGTCGTCGGGAAAGGCCACGCCAGCCTGCTCAAGTTCTGCGCGCATCTCAGTGGTTGGCTGGCACTCTATCTGCTGGTTGAGCTCGGCCAGCTCTTTCAGCTTCGTGTCGCCAGCGCCAGCCGCGGTGAAACTTTTGGCCTGGCGCTTGTAGATCTGGCCGGACCGCTCAGTGTCACGCTCGGCGAGCTTGAAGAATGCGGCCATCTCGTCCGTACTACAGTCGTTGCTATCGTTGGGATCCAGCGCGCACCACAATGCCTTGAGCTGGTGCTCCGACAACTGTTGCGGCGTGATCTCGAGCCTCTTGCGCACCACCCGCTGCAACTCGTCGTAGGTCACGTCTCCGGATCCATCGACGTCCAACTCTCTAAAGAGGTTTCCCCATCCGTGCGAATCCTTGCCCATCTTGTACCGGTAGTCACTGACCCACTCGGCGAACTTGTGCGACATATCCAGAAGCTCTGCGCCCGCAAGGACATCGACGCCCGCGCTTGCCAACTCCTCGCGGATCTCTTTGGTCGTCTGCACGTCAACCTTAGTGGCATTGAGCTTGGAGAGCTCGTTGAGCTTGCCGTCGGACGCACCATTGGTAACCATCGAATTACGCTTGATGTGATCTGCGGCGCCCGGCTTCCGGGTGGGCGATGTCGCCTTCCCCTGGCTCGGCTGTCGTTTGATGGGCGGCATTGAAACCGCTCCGGACCTGGCCCGGACGTGTGTGCGGCGTTTCAACGGGACGAGATACGCGCGGCGCGCGCGCGGTGTTTCAATAATTTCAATTGCAACGGCGACCCACCTCTTGGGAGATTTGGATTTGGAGATCCTCGAAACCGCCGCCCGTCCCGGCTACGGCACTTCCCTCCCGGTTAGAAAACACCGGGGGGAGCCGGGACACACACGGGACAGACGCCGACGGATCCCGGGCGCGGACACCCACAAGTTTCCCCACAGGAAGTTTCCCACCCTCCACCCTGAACATACACACGACACCGAGACCCGGTCGCGAACCTCAAGGACCGGACCAACTCTCACTTCTCAGTACTCAGAGTCAGACGCGGACCATGCCAATTTTGGAATGGCCAAAGTACCTCGAAGCCCGATGGATCGTGCGTGGCGATACAAAGGCATCATACGATAAATCGCGGCTCGCGAGGCATGCTCGCCGAGCAGCGTTCCTACGTCGTCTGCGCGGCATACGGTTACGGATACGCGTCCGCACAGTTAGTTTGAAAAACACTAAACAGAAGAATCGAATTAAACAATCAATTGTAAACAATCCGCGCTATTCGTGAAACGACTCATAAACCCCCGCAAAGCACGCATCGCTCGCACTTACGTCTTACCCTCATGCATTGCTCCGCCTACAATATCGACGATTCGTCCGCACATTTCAGGCCGTTGCGAATCGCCAGGAACTGAGCCATGCCCTTGTGTTGACAAGGGCTCCTCAGAGTGGACAGCACCACGTCACGAAGCTTGAAACGGGCTGGCCGTGCCTCGCCCTCAGGCTCTGCGGTCTGTCCGACAGATGCCCCCTTCTCGCGAGCATCCTGATGAGCTCCCTCTTGCATCCGGATGGCAAGCAAGCACTCGGCTCTTTGCCCTGCGCTCGGCGCTTGGAAGCGGATCGGGATGGTCCTCTCCACAAAGATGGTGGCGTTGCGCACCGAGGACAAGCGCCGAGCGGAGAAGAGGACACCGACATTCGAGAGGCGTTCGGGCCTAAGCGCCCCCAATGAACTGTGCTCGCCACACGCGCACTGGGCAAGGCAGCTGATCCATGCGGTGCCCATGTCCGGCTGCCACGAGACAAGGTATTGCAATGTCAAGTTGAACGGAATCCACTGCGATACATTCGAGCGCGGGAGCCATGAGGTGGGCAAGTCGACGAGGAGCGTAGCACCAGCGCGGAAGGCGGAGACGCCCGGCGACAACTTGTGGCTCTGCTCGTCATATGGGCAGTACGACCACGTGGGCAACGTGGGCAAGGGCGAAGTGGTGGCAGCGGGGAGGGCAGCGCGCGAGCCTGGCGTAGTACACTGGGTAGGGAAGGTCGCGTTCGGCGCGTTGCACAGCGACAGCAGCCTGTCCATCGATCTCCCGGGGGTGGACTTGGCAGCGGCAAGAATCGCATCCTCAGAGCAAATAGCCGTGCGCCACGGTAGCAGCGCTTCCCCACGGCTATGATCCACATACGTTGCGGCCGCATCCTTGAGTGCGTAACACGCAGCCACCTCCCCTTCAGGGCGCTCCCAACCACGCTGAAAAAGTGGTGAAGGTAGCGCCGGTGAGGAATCGATTGGGGAAGAGAGCTTCAGAGCTTGCCGCTCTAAGGTTGGCGCAATCACGGTGTCATCCTTGGCCGCGGCGTTCGTCAGCGCGGGCACGCGTTCGGCTCGCGCACGCACGCTGGCCTCGGAGGTCCAGTGCACGAGCATGTCGGTCATGTAGTCTGTGCCGAGGCGGCCATGCGACGGGTGCAGACAGTCACCTGCAATGTCGCCGATCTCAAAGCCAGGCCAGCCTCCGTAGAAGCCGCTCGACAGCGCGTCACGCATCGAGACGCAGCTCATGCGGTACTGCCGGCACAGATCATTGATGCCATCCTCGAGGTCATCCACGAGTCTCCAGTACATATTGGTAGTGCTATTCGCGCCGAGTGTTCGACGTTGCCACTGACGGATGAACTCGGGCTGCGTCAGCTCGGCTTCGCTGGCGTTGGCAAGGGCACCGTATGCACCTTGGAAAAAGTTGTAATGCCGCGACGGCAGGGAGCGCATGTTGAAGCCGTCCGTTTTCTTTCGAATGCTGCCGCCGAAAGTGCACCACACGTGCACTGTGACGAACACGACAGCTGGAGGCACTCGCATCGAGGCGACCGCTCGCACGAGCTGCTCAATCATGGCGGGTCTGTGCGAGAGGAACATACTGCCCGCCTCGACGATCAACAGATCTGCACCATTGCTTGGAAGATGGCTTGCCAGGCACGGCGTCAGCGAGCTCAAAGACGAGGCATCCCTCCCCGAGTTGTACAGGGTATGCGGCTGCGGCCAGGTCGTTTCCAACCACTCGAACCAGCGCACAAGGAAGCCCTTGAATTGGCGGACGCGCGGTTCTCCCCAAGATAGCGTGTCATTTACGCGACCATTCCGAAGCATGCACCGCTGGCCTGGCTGTGTGAAGCATCCGCCATTCTGGGCGACCGAGGCGCCGAGCACGGCGACGCTAATTCCTTCACCGCGGTCGAGCTTTTCAAAGAGCCGGCCATGTGCTGCGTCAGTGCCGACGTGCGCGAGGCCAGCGGCTCGTTGGTGTGCAGTTAGAGTGAAGCGGTAGTGGCTCGTCGTCATGTTGCGATTCACTGGGCACCAGCCTTCCTGTAACTGCGCGGCGCCGCGTCGCCGCCGCCAATCGTGCGCTTCTAAAATCGACGCACCACTCGCGCTTCTGTTCGCGCTACGCGTGCTTGGTATTTCGACCGGAGCGGCGAGACCCTCTCAAAACCACACAGCACAGGCCCCAGTGGTTCGCATCACGCGCGTACAAAAGGCTGTACTTCTAAACGACCAAAAAAGTGCTCGCGACGGCGGCAGCGCCCAAAATCGTGGAGGGTCGGGCTTTGGATGAAGAAGAAGGCTAAGGGCGGCACCGCGGCGAGCGGCGACGCCAAATCCCCCAAGAAGAAGGATTCACCGAGCAGGAAGAGCAGCAGCAGGAACAGCAGCAGGAAGGAGAAGGACGAAACAGTTTACCTTGCCAATGCGACAGCCCCGGCCTTGCCACCTTCTGCTCCGCTGCCAACGACCACCGAGTCTGGGCCTTCGGTGGTGGAGCTGACGCGGCGCGTTGATGAGCTCACGCGGAGCATGCGCGCCGCGGGTGATCGAGAAGACTACGCCACCGCGCTAGAACTGCAGGCGGAGAGGAACGCGCTCCGTGTGCGACTCGAGGAGCTGAGGCTATTTGGGCCAGTCGACGCCGACAACTTTCTCGAGCGGGAACGTCGGAGAGTAGCCGCCGTTCTCGCAGTCGAGGCCTTTGAGGCTGCCGAGGCGGACCTTGAGAAGGCCTATGGCATGGACCATGCGAGAGATCCGACCATTCTACCATACTCAATGTGCTCTTCAAACGCAACCCGCTCGGCCGCCAGTTACGGTGTTGGGCCCATGGAGGCTGTACGCGCTACGAAACCGCGAGCGGGAACAGTGCCGGTGGCTAGCGTGCCGGTGGCCAGACCTCGTCTGGCACCGGCGGAGGACGAATACTACAGCGTGCCGGTGGCCAGTGGCAGTTGGAATGACCGGCTCAATCAGCTGGCCGGATTGGCTGAGGACCTTTCCGATCCGAATGCGACGGCGACGCCCGACCTCGACGAGCTGCTGCGGAAGATGGCTGACGGCCACCTGCTGACCATAGCCGAGCTCGAGGCGCTCGAGCGCTTTCAGGAGGAGCAGGAGGAGGAGCAGGAG
>Ga0209550_10003558_pt1 | contig 14845 bp, 16 predicted proteins | sample LauGreSuBDMM15SN_2_FD_187567 | JGI IMG/M metagenome (GOLD analysis project Ga0209550, IMG submission 187567) | Freshwater lake microbial communities from Lake Michigan, USA - Su13.BD.MM15.SN (SPAdes) (version 5) | ecosystem: Environmental > Aquatic > Freshwater > Lake | place: Lake Michigan...
AAGCGCTCTGAAACTTTATCGATGGTGCGGTGATACGGCGTAATCAAATGCGCATTCGTTGAAATAACTAACTTTGAGCAATCAATACCGCGTTCAGTTAAACCGCGGATTTCTTCGAGTAATACACCAGGATCAATTACAACGCCGTTACCAATAACTGGAATAACGTTGGGACTTAAAATTCCAGATGGAAGTAAGTGAAGTGCGTACTTTTGATCTCCGATAACCACAGTGTGGCCTGCGTTGTTGCCACCTTGATAGCGAACAACATAATCAACACGGTCACCGAGAATATCTGTGGCTTTTCCCTTGCCTTCATCGCCCCATTGAGCTCCGAGCAAAACTAACGCTGGCATGGTGAAACCTTTCCGAAGATTGGAATTAGTGAGTAATTACTTCTTTAGTGATGTGCCGGTTGAGCGAAGATCTGCGCAAGCATGTGCAACGCGAGCTGCCATTCCTGCTTCTGCAGCCTTGCCCCACGCACGTGGATCGTAAGCCTTCTTATTTCCGACTTCGCCGTCGATCTTAAGAACGCCATCGTAATTTTTAAACATGTGATCAACGATTGGGCGTGTAAATGCGTACTGAGTATCGGTATCGATATTCATCTTGATTACACCATAATCAAGTGAGTCGCGGATCTCTGAAAGTAGTGAGCCAGAACCACCATGGAACACAAGATCCATTGGCTTGCTGCCTGCTGCAAGACCTTTCTTGGCAACAACAGCATCTTGCAGAGTCTGCAAAATCTTTGGTTGCAATACAACGTTGCCTGGCTTGTAAACGCCGTGCACGTTGCCGAATGTTGCAGCAACCATGTATCGACCACGTTCTCCGAGACCTAGAGTTTCGACTGTCATCAAAGCATCTTCAGGTGTTGAGTAAAGCTTGGCATCGTGTTTTGCTTCAACGCCATCTTCTTCGCCACCGACAACGCCAATTTCGATTTCCAAAATTGTACTAGCCGCAACTGACTTTGTAATAAGTTCGTCAGCGATCTTCATATTTTCAGTCATATCAACTGCTGAGCCATCCCACATATGTGAGTTAAAGAGTGGTCCTTGACCGCTCTTGATGCGCTGTGCGCCAATTTCAAGAAGTGGACGCATGTAGCCATCTAGCTTTTCTGCGGGGCAGTGATCAGTATGAATTGCAATATTTACGTTGTAGTTCTTAGCAACTACGTGCGCGAACTCGGCGAGTGCTACCGCGCCATCGACCATGTTCTTAACTGTTGAGCCAGATGCGTACTCCGCACCACCCCATGAAAATTGGATGATTCCATCTGATTCAGCTTCGGCGAAACCACGAATTGCTGCGATGATTGTGGAAGATGATGAAACGTTAATTGCGGGATATGCGAATGCGCCAGCTTTGGCACGATCAAGCATTTCTGTATAAATTTCAGGGGTTGCAATGGCCATGATGACTCCAAATTATCTCGGGTGTAATCCCTGACCGAGCACTTCTCTGGGCCGAATTCAGGCTTACGCCATATCCAACCACCTTCGCGGGCGGATGAAAAATCGCCATGCAGGCTCGCGCGCAGACATGGCGAATTTCACCGCTTTTGGGGCGAATTTGGCCGATTAGTGGTGCAGGGATTTCTGCAAGAAGGCGATAAAGGCAGCCAATAGAGCAGGGTTGGCGAGCAATTTGAGCAATCCAGCTATAAATGTGATGAGCATAATTTCCTTTCGATAGTTAGACGTCCATATGAAGGCGGTGATCATCTCTCTTATCTGAGTCATCACAGTCAATAAACCTTCCCCCTGTTGATATTGACTAGTAATCTGATGAGTTATGAGTGCAGAAAATATTGGCGATTCCATAGAAAATCTTTCGCGTGAGCGCCGGCAATTTCCACCGAGCGCGCAGTTCGCGGAGCAAGCCAACGCCAAAGCTGATCTGTATGCACATGCAGATAAAGATCGCTTAGTGTTCTGGGAAGAACAAGCTAGCGAGTTAACTTGGGATAAGCCATGGGGTCGCATCTTGGAATGGAGCCCTCCATATGCGAAATGGTTTATCGGTGGAAAAATAAACGCATCCGTTAATGCACTAGATCGTCACGTTGCAGCAGGTCGGGGTGAGCGCATCGCTTTTCATTTTGAAGGCGAACCAGGTGATACTCGCACGATTACTTATTCACAGATGTTAGATGATGTTTCGCAAGCTGCTCATGCCTTGACTGAACTTGGAATAAAATCAGGTGATCGCGTTGCAATTTATCTGCCGATGATTCCAGAGGCTGCCGTTGCCATGTTGGCATGTGCGCGTATTGGGGCAGTGCACTCTGTTGTATTCGGTGGCTTCTCTGCTGATGCCCTGCTTTCGCGTATTCAAGATGCTGATGCAAAATTAGTTATCACAGCAGATGGTGGTTTCCGTAAAGGATCTGCTTTCGCTTTAAAGCCTGCAGTAGATGATGCCCTCAGAGGAAAACATAACGTCGCGAAAGTGTTGGTTGTAAAGCGAACTGGAGAAGAAACGGCTTGGAATTCCGATCGAGATATTTGGTGGCACGAAATTGTGGGGCGTCAAAGTAAGTCACACACGCCTGAATTCTTCGAGAGTGAGCATCCACTATTTATTCTTTATACCTCTGGCACGACCGCTAAACCCAAGGGAATTTTCCACACAACTGGTGGCTACTTAACTCAAGTGGCATACACCCATCGCGTTGTCTTTGACATTAAGCCTGCAACCGACATTTATTGGTGCACCGCAGATGTGGGCTGGATTACTGGCCATTCCTATGTGGTGTATGGCCCGCTAATTAACGGTGCAACTCAAGTTATGTATGAGGGAACCCCAGATACTCCACACAAGGGGCGTATCTTTGAAATTATTGCTAAATACGGTGTAACTATTTTATATACCGCTCCTACTCTGATTCGCACTTGGATGAAATGGGGAGATGAATTTCCAAAAGCACACAACTTATCTTCACTTCGCTTACTTGGTTCAGTTGGCGAACCAATTAATCCAGAAGCTTGGATGTGGTATCGCGAAGTTATCGGAGCAAATAATTGTCCAATCGTCGATACCTGGTGGCAGACTGAAACTGGTGCGATCATGATTTCGCCATTGCCTGGAGTAACTGCTACAAAGCCAGGTTCTGCAATGACAACAATTCCCGGCATTAGCGCGAAGGTGGTCGATGATTCCGGTACTCCAGTTCCTAACGGTCATGGCGGTTTCTTGATTTTAGATCAACCTTGGCCATCAATGCTGCGCGGTGTTTGGGGCGAAGACGAAAGATATAAAGAAACGTATTGGTCTCGCTTTAAAGGAATTTACTTTGCAGGCGATGGTGCAAAGTTAGATGAAGAAGGCGCAATTTGGTTGATGGGTCGCGTCGATGATGTGATGAATGTTTCTGGCCACCGCATCTCAACAACTGAAGTTGAATCAGCGCTGGTTTCTCATGAAGCAGTTGCAGAGGCAGCAGTAGTTGGTGCCGCCGATGAAATGACTGGTCAGGGAATTGTTGCCTTTGTAATTTTGCGTGGCGGAATTCCAAATGCAGGTGGCGAGGAGCTAATTAAGCAGCTACGCGCCCATGTAACTAAGGAGATTGGGGCGATCGCTCGCCCTCGTCAGATTATGGTTGTTGCCGAACTTCCCAAGACACGTAGCGGAAAAATTATGCGTCGCTTACTCAAAGATGTCGCTGAAAACCGCGCTGTTGGGGATGCAACCACATTGGCTGACCCAAATGTAATGAAGTTGATTTCAGAAGGCTTGAATAGCTCTAAAGACGAAGATTAAGGAATTCTTCTTTAACCCAGTCGTTGGCTTGTGTAATTAACCCCGGAATATAAGGCTGGACTTTTCTTAATATCTGACTTTCACTGACTTGCATCTGTACTGAGCTCCATGGTGACCAGAGCAAGACCGTGGCAATCAGATAGAGGATAACTATGGTTCTTACAATTTCAAGTGCGGCTCCAGTTGCGGAATCTAAAAACGCCAGCGGTCCACGAACTATCGTCGAACGTAAGCCTTTCGCCAGCACCCCACCTGCCAACGATCCGATAAATCCTCCACCAATAATTGCAATAATTACAAAACCAATTCGTTTTAGATCTAAAGCCCAGTCGTGTGAGAACTGCAGAGCGAAATAGATTCCCAGAACCCCGCCCGCGACATATCCAATTAACTTAAAGATGGTTCGGATGAAGCCATTACGGTAGCCCAATACCGCTGAAAAAATCAGGGCCGCTGCAATTATTATGTCAGCGAACATTAAATTTTTATCCCTAAATATTGTTCTGTCAGTTCTATTAGCTCAGCTTCTGATTTTATAATTCCAATTTTCTTGTATCGCACTTCTCCATCAGGTGCGATAAACCATGTAACGGGCACTCCCATTCCAAAATAGCCACGCGTTTTAGCATCGCGGTCGTAATAATTCGGCCAAGTTATTCCGTTATTTACAATAAATTCTTTAGAGTTCTCAGGAGATGCTTCCTCCACTGCTACGCCAACTAAAGCCACTTTGTCCTTTGCTTTCGCATAAAAACTAACAAAATCAGGAATTTCATCCAAACACGATGCGCACCAGGATCCCCAAACGTTAACAACCATTGGGCCGCGCAAAGATTCCAGGGCGAGCCCCTTAAAGCCATCAACACATTCCACGAGAGTTCCACTTGTTACCGATGAATCGCTAGGGACGTTAGCGCAAGAAATTACTTCACCTTTTTGAGCAACGCTTTGCGTTTGCGCACAACCCGAAAGCGCAATCGCCAATACTAAGAACGTAATCCACTTCATCGGAAATCCTCGTCGCTCTTTACCAATAACTTGGCCTTAACTTTATCGCTCTCACCAATTCCAAAGGATGGACAGATATTTGCAAGTGGGCATGCTCCACATGCAGGTTTACGGGAATGACAAATTCTTCTGCCGTGCCAGATCATGCGTTGTGACAAGTTAGTCCATTCCTTTTGAGGTATTAACTCTCCCACTTCGAATTCCACTTTTACGGGATCTTGCGAGGTAGTCCATTCAAAACGACGCGAGAGCCGACCAAAATGTGTGTCGACGGTAATTCCCGGAATATCGAATGCGTGCCCAAGGACAACATTGGCAGTCTTTCGACCAACACCAGGCAAAGTAATTAATTCTTGCAAAGTATCTGGAACTTCACCTTCAAAATCTTCAATGATTTTTATTGCCAAGCCTTGGATATGTCGAGCCTTAGCGCGGAAAAATCCAGTTGTATAAATCAGATCTTCAATATCCGCTAAAGGTGCCTTGGCATATGCCCTCACATTTTTATATCGTTTAAATAGCGCAGGTGTAACTTGGTTAACTCGCTTATCCGTACATTGCGCAGATAAAACTGTGGCAATGGTTAACTCCAGCGGATTTGCAAAATCTAATTCACAGCGCACGTTGGGATATCTCTTGCTCAGAATTCGATATATAGCCCTGGCATTTTTCCGGGTTTCGCTATCTGCAGCCATACGAGTAAACTACCGATGTGACCCCAGAAGATGAAGTCGTACGCAGAGCCCCGCTCTTCACCGCCCTCGATGAAGATGCTGCAATTTCCTTGCGTGCCTCAATGGATACGGTAAAGATCGCCAAGGGTGGAATCCTCTTTAAAGAGGGCGATGACGGCGAACATCTCTATGTAATCGTCGATGGCAAGTTAAAGCTCGGAACATCTAGCGGTGACGGTCGCGAAAACTTACTTTCTATTCTCGGTCCTGGCGAAATGTTTGGTGAGCTCTCGCTCTTTGATCCAGGCCCACGAACATCAACTGCCACAGCAGTAACAGATGCCAGATTACTTTCACTTAGCCATGAAAAAGTTATCCCTTGGCTAAAGCAGAACCCAGAAGTTTCGCTACAACTCTTAGCTCGCTTGTCACAACGACTACGCCGCACAAATGAAGCAGTCGGCGACTTAGTTTTCTCAGATGTGCCAGGCCGTGTTGCCAAAGCACTAATTGACCTCGGTGATCGTTTTGGAAAGACAACTACCGAAGGCTTGTTAGTTAACCATGATTTAACTCAAGAAGAGTTGGCGCAATTAGTTGGCGCATCACGTGAGACAGTCAATAAGGCGCTAGCCGATTTTGCAGGTCGCGGATGGCTTAAGCTGGACGGTCGTTCAGTATTGATTGCTGATGTTGACCGCCTAAGTAAGCGTTCGCGCTAGACCCCTTTAATTCAGCAACTTCAACGGTGAGTTCGATTTCAACCGGTGAATTTAAAGGAAGTTCTGCAACACCAACTGCGCTACGTGCAGCAATTCCAGCATCACCCCAGATATGCATGAAGAGCTCAGATGCTCCGTTCGCTACGAATGGCTGACTTGTAAAACCAGATGCCCCATTTACATAACAAACTACACGAACAACTTTTACGATCATGTCTACCGGTACAACAAGTTCAACGGCAGCAAGTGCGTTAAGCGCGCATATTTCAGCAAGTTCTTTAGCGCGCTCTTGCGTAATCGCATCTCCAACTTTGCCAGTACCTGCCATCACACCATCAACCAGCGGAAGCTGTCCTGCAGTAAAGACTAGATTGCCCGTACGAGTTGCGGGAACGTAGGCAGCAACTGGCTTTGCAGCAACAGGAAGTGTTAAACCTTTTTCAGCAAGCTTTGCACGGACATCTATAGCCATAACTATTTAATCTCTCGCTTCATATAAGCAACGAGTTGTTCACCGCCAGGTGCTGGAATGACGGTCACAAGTTCCCATCCATCAGAACCCCAAGTATCAAGAATTTGCTTTGTTGCATGCGAAAGTAGTGGGACTGTGGCATATTCGAATTTCATTAGTTTCCTCCGGCTAGTGCTGCTTTAACGAGTGATGAAACAAGTGAACCATCTGCTTTGCCCGCGATCTGCGGCTTAATTGCTCCCATAACTTTGCCCATATCAGCAGGACCTGCAGCTCCAGTTGACGCAATAGCAGCAGCTATAAGTTTTTTAACATCGTCTTCAGAAAGTTGCGCTGGTAGATATTTAGCAATTACTTGGCCTTCAGCCTTTTCTTCTGCAGCCTTTTCAGGGCGATTGCCTTTAGCAAATTCTTCTGCTGCTTCGCGGCGCTTCTTTGCTTCGCGCGATAAGACAGTAATGATTTCATCTTCAGTGAGTACGCGAGCTTCTTTTCCTGAAACTTCTTCGTTGGTGATTGCAGTTAAGACCATGCGGATAGTGCCCGATACAATCTTGTTGCTGCTGCGAATTGCCTCAGTTAAGTCGCTCTTAAGTGTCTCTTTCAGTCCCATGGCTGTATCTTCTCATGTAATGAATTATCAACTTCGCCAGGCTGAAATCCCTATCCTGCCCGCAGGCCACGCACCAATTCGGGTTCTGCACTTCTCTGATCTTCATCTGACCCCAGCCCGCAAGACTGAGATTGCTGACATTAAATCATTTATAGATCTCACTCCCGATTTAGTTATCTCAACTGGTGACTTTCTGGCTCATATGCAGGCAGTCCCAGTAGCCCTCGATGCGCTAGATAAATTGTTAAATCTTCCAGGGCTTTTTGTTTTTGGATCAAATGATTATTACGCACCTGAGCCGAAGAACCCACTCAAGTATTTACTGCCAAATCATGGCAAACGTAAACATGGTGATGATCTGCCATGGCCTGACCTAGATAACGGCCTGCAATCTCGTGGATGGATTAATTTAAATCGATCACGCGCCACAATTAAAATCAAAGATACAACTATCGAAACACGCGGGACAGATGATGCGCATTTGGAGTTTGATGATTACTCGCTCGTTGCAGGCAAACCAGGGCCGTGCGACATAGCCATCGGTATCACTCACGCGCCTTACTTAAGAATTCTAAAAGGTATGACAGAAGATGGATTAGATGCAATCTTTGCTGGCCACACACATGGTGGACAAGTTCGATTGCCGCTGCCTGGTGGATCGCGAGCACTAACTACAAATTGCGATCTTCCAACTTGGCGGGCACGTGGCTTGACTAAATTTGGCAGTGAGCCTTATCTACATGTCTCCGCAGGAATGGGAACAAGTCCCTTCGCCAGAATTCGTGTTGCTAGTCCGCCAGAAGTAAGTTTGATAACGCTTACTTCAGCGCCGCAATATCGGCGTCGACCATAAGTTCGGCTAACTCTTTCCAGTGAGTCTTGGCCTTCCAACCTAAAGTTTTTTCCACCTTAGATGGGTCACCAATCAGTGCATCAACTTCAGTTGGGCGAATATATTTCTTATCGGTTTCAACATGGTCTTGCCAATTTAAGCCAGCGCGTGAAAATGCTGCTTCCGCAAAGTCTTTAACTGTTGCACCCACTCCAGTGGCAACTACGTAATCTGAAGGCTTATCTTCTTGCAGCATCAGCCACATAGATTCAACGTATTCTTTGGCATAACCCCAGTCGCGTACCGCGGTGAGATTTCCGAGAAAAACCTTCTCTTGCTTGCCAGCTTTGATTGCAGCGACTGCACGTGTGATCTTGCGAGTTACAAAAGTTTCACCACGGCGAGGTGATTCGTGATTAAACAAAATTCCATTACTAGCATGCATGCCATAACCATCACGATAATTAACTGTGCACCAATAAGCCATCAATTTGGCGGCAGCATATGGTGATTGGGGGCGGAACATAGAAAGTTCGTTCTGTGGCGGTGGAGTAGAACCATAAAGCTCAGAAGTTGAAGCTTGGTAGAAACGAGTATCAATATCTGCAGACCGAATCGCTTCAAGTAAGCCAACTGCGCCAACCGCATCTACTTGGCCGGTGTATTGCGGCATCGTAAATGAAACTTGAACATGTGATTGTGCACCAAGATTATAAACTTCAGTTGGTTTGATTTCGCGGATTAAGTTTGTTAAGCCAACGCCATCAATTAAGTCCCCGTAATGTAAGAAGAGCTTTGGATTCTTATCATGGGGGTCTTGATAAATGTGGTCAATACGAGATGTATTAAAAGTTGATGAGCGACGAATTAGCCCATGTACTTCATAGCCTTTAGCAAGTAAAAACTCTGCAAGGTATGAGCCGTCTTGTCCGGTTACCCCGGTAATGAATGCAACTTTTCTACTCATCGGCGACTTACTCCTTTTGCAGTTGCATCGATATACCAGTCGATGGTTGAAGCAATTCCATCTCTTAGCGAAATGGCAGGCTCCCAACCTAGCGATTTAACCTTTGTCACATCAAGAACCTTACGCGGAGTTCCATCTGGTTTTGATGAATCCCAGGCAATTTCTCCCTTAAATCCTGCCACTTCTGCCACAAGTTCGGCCAGCGCTTTAATTGTCAGATCTTCACCACTGCCAATATTCATATGAATCGCTGAATCATATTTTTCACCTGCGAGAACAACTGCACTTGCAAGATCGTCGACATGTAGAAATTCTCGCATAGGTGAGCCAGTTCCCCACAAAGTTTCTTTAGTGCGGCCTTCGGCTTGTGCTTCTACAAAACGGCGAATAAATGCCGGCAGAACATGTGATCCTTGCAGTTCAAAATTATCACACGGGCCATAAAGATTTGTTGGCATCAATGAAATCCACTTGCGGCCATATTCTTTACGGAAAGATTTAATTAGCTCAATACCTGCAATTTTGGCGATTGCATATGCCGAATTAGTTTCTTCGAGTGGACCTGTAAGTAAATACTCTTCTTTTATTGGCTGTGCGCAATCGCGTGGATAAATACAACTTGATCCCAGAAAGATAAATTTTTCTACATCTGCAGCATGTGCTGCTTCCATTAAGTTGTTTTGAATTCTTACATTATCAACTAAGAACTCAACAGGAAAAGCGTTATTGGCACCGATACCGCCTACCTTTGCCGCAGCATCTACAACAATTGCAGGCTTAACTTTCTTGATAAATGCAATTGTTGCTTCGCGGTCCAATAAATCGCAGACGCTACGATTTATGCCAATTACTTCTTCACCAGTCTTTTCGTAGGCGCGGACAATAGCCGAACCAGCAAGACCGGTGGCACCTGCGACAACAATTGTCATACTGGTGAGTGTACAGGTGAGGAGTTACAGACTTAGCGAGTGAATTCAGCAGCAACAAGCTCTGCAATTTGTGCAGTATTTAACGCTGCCCCCTTGCGCAAGTTATCGCCACAGACAAATAGATCAATCGCTTTTGGATTATCTAGAGACTGGCGCACGCGACCAACCCAAGTTGGATCAGTTCCTACAACATCAGCTGGAGTTGGAAATTCCTTCTTCTCTGGATTGTCATAAAGAAGAACGCCTTCTGCCTTTTTAAGAGCAGATTGCGCAGCTTTACGAGTAATAACTTTTGAAAAGACGGCATGCACTGTGAGTGAATGAGTTGTAATAACTGGAACACGAACACAAGTGACCGCAACCTTTAGTTTTGGCATGCCAAGAATTTTTCTTGATTCATTGCGAACTTTAAGTTCTTCCGAGGAATAGCCAGCTTCTTTTAGCGAACCTGCCCATGGAACAACATTCATCGCAAGCGGTGCTGGGAAGGGACCAAGGTCCTTAATTACAGTGCGCAGGTCACCAGTTACATCGCCTAAACCTTTGCCAGCAACCTTTGAAATCTGATCGTGCAGTGCATCTATTCCTGATTGACCAGCACCTGATGCCGCTTGGTAAGAAGAGACCACAAGTTCCTTTAGGCCGAACTTTTTATCAAGTGCTCCCATGGCAACAATCATCGAAAGGGTTGTGCAATTTGGGTTTGAGATAATTCCTTTGGGGCGCTTCTTGATATCTTTTGGATTTACTTCTGGCACAACCAATGGAACTTTCTTATCCATACGAAATGCACCAGAGTTATCAACAACTACCGCCCCGCGCTTGGCGGCGATCGGCGCCCATTCGGCAGAGATTTCATCTGGAACATCAAACATTGCAATATCAATTCCATCGAATGCTTCAGGAGAGAGTGCCACAACTGTTAACTCTTCACCACGGCACATTAACTTCTTGCCAGCACTGCGCGCAGATGCGATCAAGCGAATTTCGCCGTATACATTCTTACGCTTGCTCAAAATATCAAGCATGACAGTGCCGACCGCACCTGTTGCACCAACTACTGCAAGAGAAGGAAGTTTCTTTTTGTTCTCTACTTTCTTGGTCATCGCCCTGTTCCTCCATAAACAACCGCTTCTACTTGATCGGCATCTAATCCAAATGCTGTGTGGGCTGCGCGAACACCATTTTCTAGATCGCTTTCGCGGCAAATAATTGAAATTCGAATTTCAGAGGTTGAAATCATTTCAATGTTTAGCCCTGCTTCAGCCATTGCAGCAAAGAATGTCGCTGTCACACCAGGGTGTGAGCGCATTCCAGCACCAACAAGTGAGAGTTTTCCGATTGAATCATCGTATTGAATGGAAGCAAAACCGACTTCACCTTGAATACGTTTCAATACTGTAGTTGCGTTGGCGCCTTCTGCCTTCGGAACTGTAAATGAAATATCAGTAAGTCCAGTGGCAGCTGCCGAAACATTTTGAACAATCATGTCAATGTTGATATCCGCATCGGCAATCGCTTGGAAGATGCGGGCTGCGATACCAGTGCGGTCCGGAACGCCAACGATAGTTACTTTTGCCTCAGTTTTATCGTGTGCGATTCCTGAGATGATGGCTTGCTCCATGTTTCCTCCTTCAGGATGGTTTTCAACCACCCAGGTTCCCTCGTTTGGTGAAAATGATGAACGTACATGAATTGGTAAGTTATAACGGCGGGCATACTCAACGCATCGCAAGTGCAGAACTTTTGCACCAGCTGCTGCGAGTTCTAACATTTCATCGTAAGTTACAGATTTTAATTTGCGCGCTGTTGGCACCACACGAGGGTCAGCGCTAAATACGCCGTCAACATCTGTGTAAATCTCGCAGACATCGGCATCGAGTGCTGCGGCGAGCGCAACTGCAGTTGTATCTGATCCACCACGACCAAGAGTTGTTATATCTTTTGTATCTTGCGAAATTCCTTGAAAGCCAGCAACGATTGCAATTGCGCCATCGGCCAGCGCTTCTTGAATTCGGCCAGGTGTCACATCAATAATGCGAGCGCGACCGTGCGCTGAATCTGTAATAACTCCGGCTTGTGAACCAGTAAATGAACGAGCTTCATGTCCTAAATTAGAAATTGCCATCGCAAGTAGCGCCATTGAAATTCGCTCACCCGCAGTTAGCAACATATCTAGCTCGCGCCCACCCGGAATCGGGGTAATCGCATTGGCTAAATCAATTAACTCATCGGTGGTATCGCCCATTGCGCTAACGACGACAACGACCTGATTGCCATCTTTCTTCGCCGCCACAATTCGAGCGGCAACGCGCTTCATGCCCTCGGCATCGGCCACCGAAGATCCGCCGTATTTCTGAACGATCAACCCCATGGGTCAATAGTGAAGCAATTTTCACCTTCCAGCCACCTAATTATGGGAAATCTCAATTAATGAGATGGTAAGCCGTTCAAATAGTGAGACGTTTAGCCTTCTACGTTACGGCGACCTTCAAAAGCGCGGCCAAGCGTAACTTCATCTGCATATTCCAGGTCCCCGCCAACCGGCAGGCCACTGGCCAATCGAGAAACCTTTATGCCTAGTGGCTTAATCAGCCGTGCCAAATAAGTAGCGGTTGCTTCACCTTCGAGGTTGGGGTCGGTAGCCAAAATAACTTCGGTGATATTTGAATCAGCTAAACGAACCATTAACTCACGAATACGTAGTTGATCTGGGCCAATGCCATCGATCGGACTGATTGCACCGCCAAGCACATGGTACTTGCCACGGAATTCGCGTGTGCGCTCGATTGCGATTACATCTTTGCTCTCTTCAACTACGCAAATTTGTGAAGGATCGCGGCGAGGATCGCGACAAATACGACACTCAGTTTCTTCAGAGACGTTGCCACATTTATCACAGAATCTAACCCGCTCTTTAACAGTGCGAATTGCATCTACTAAGTTAATTGCCACATCACCATCTGATTGCAGAATGTGAAAAGCAATTCGTTGGGCGCTCTTTGGCCCAATGCCAGGCAGACGACCCAGTGCGTCAATTAGATCTTGGATCGCACCTTCATACATTCCAGTGCTCATTAACCCTTATTCTTTTCTTTAATTACTGTGGCACCAAGTTCGGCGGCAAGTAAAGCTGCGCCAGATAATAAATTCTTATCTGAAGGTGCCTCATCTTTTCGAACTGCCCGAGCTTCGGGAGTTGAAGTTGTATCGATTGAAGCATCAACTACAACTTCGATCTTGCGATCAATTCCGATGATTTCGATAAATGCCTGGCGCAGGATTTCCTCTGATTCAGAGCGGATAAAAGAATCACGGGCGCCGGCATTAACAATTCCGATAGTTATGAGCTTCTCATCGACTGCAACTATTTGTGCAGAGGCGGAGAGGAGGGACCATGTTAGGCGGCGGCGCTTCTTAACGTTTTCTATCACATCCGGCCATAAACGTCGTAACCCAGCAATATCTATTGGCTGACTGGAAGTAGCCTTCGAAGATTTAGGAAGTGCTTCTTTGACATCTTCTGCTGCTTCCTTTACAGCAGCAACAATTGGCTCTGGTTTTGCGGCAGCTTTGGGTGCAGGATCTGCAACCGTTTTGATTGATGCTGGTGCCGTGGCTTTTGCTGGGGCAGGAGTTGTTATGTTTTCGACGCGTTCTAACCGTTCGATGCGTGAGAGCATTCCGGCTTCGGTATTATCACCACCAGGAAGAAGCATGCGGCCGCAGATGAGTTCGAGAATTAATCGCGGCGCAGTCGCACCGCGCATTTGGGTTAAACCCTCTGCTGCGATGTCGGCGCAGCGTGACAAGTTTGCCGCCCCTATGTTGGCTGCTTGAGTGCGCATGCGTTCGAGTTGATCATCGGGAAGTTCGCGCAGAATTGAATTGGCGTTAGTTGCCGCAAGTGCATCCACAATCATTAAATCGCGCAAGCGTTCTAGGAAATCACCAGCAAATCTGCGGGGATCGTGTCCTGATTCGATAACTCGGTCCACAGTTTTAAATAGCGTTGCACCATCACGCGCGGCGAGTGCGTCAACGGCATCATCTAGAAGTGCGCTGTCGGTAAATCCAAGTAATTGAATTGCAATTTTATAGCTGACGCCATCAGGGCCAGCACCTGCGAGAAGTTGTCCAAGTACTGAAAGTGCGTCACGAACTGAGCCGCCACTTGCGCGCACCACCAAAGGGATTACGCCTTTGGCAACTGTGGCGCCCTCTTCTTTGCAGATCTTTTCCAGGTGTTCAGCCAAGATTCCGGGTGGAACCAGGCGGAAAGGATAGTGATGTGTGCGAGAGCGAATAGTTGAAATTAATTTTTCTGGTTCAGTTGTTGCAAAGATAAAAATTACGTGAGGAGGCGGTTCTTCAACAACTTTCAAAAGCGCGTTGGCAGCTCCTGGCCCAAGTTGGTGTGCCTCATCAATTATGTAAATTTTGTAACGGCTGTGTACTGGTGCAAAGAAAGCTTTATCACGCAGATCGCGCGCATCATCTACTAAACCATGTGTTGCCGCATCGAGTTCGATGACATCGAGTGAACCCGGTCCGTTTGCAACTAGATCTTTACAAGATTGGCAAAGACCACAAGGAGTTGGGGTTGGGCCTTTTTCGCAGTTAAGTGAGCGTGCCATGATGCGAGCGCTAGAAGTTTTTCCACAACCACGAGGTCCGCTAAACAAATATGCGTGGTGTGTTTTTCCGGAAGTGAGTGCATTAGACAGCGGAACAGTGACGTGATCTTGTCCGATTACATCTGCAAATACCGATGGACGATATTTTCTATACAACGCGAGTGACATATTCACTCCTCTCTTCTGCGCAACAATATTTACAACCTATTACAAA
>Ga0209550_10003559_pt1 | contig 14841 bp, 15 predicted proteins | sample LauGreSuBDMM15SN_2_FD_187567 | JGI IMG/M metagenome (GOLD analysis project Ga0209550, IMG submission 187567) | Freshwater lake microbial communities from Lake Michigan, USA - Su13.BD.MM15.SN (SPAdes) (version 5) | ecosystem: Environmental > Aquatic > Freshwater > Lake | place: Lake Michigan...
TTACCCCCCAAGCAGAAATCGAAAGTGAGGCGCGGGCAGCGGCCCGCAAAGTCTCGTAAGTGTCCAGGCAATGGACATCGCCAAAAGGGGAGAAGAAAGATATGGCCGGTGGAAGAACCAGTAAGCGGGCGCTTCGTGTAGCCTATCGCTGCAGCACAATTCTAGCAGTGGGGCTGACGGTAGTTGCCTCGCCAGCGCAGGCGCAAATCGAAGAAATCATTGTCACCGCGCAGAAGCGCAGCGAATCCGTACAGCGGGTGCCAATAGCTGTCACCGCTCTAGATGAGGCAATGCTGACGGAAATCGGCTTTGATGGGTTCGAGGACCTCTCCAGCGTGGCGCCCGGGCTCCAGCTGGGAACTTTCGGCCCATGGGCATTTGTTAATTTGCGCGGGATAGGGCAAGAGAACAATACGGCGGGAGGTGATCCAGGGGTCGCGCTGCATTATGACGGGGTCTACATTGGTCGTCCCGTCGGTTTCCTATTCACTGCATTCGATAGCGAACGCGTTGAGGTCCTACGTGGTCCGCAGGGCACGCTCTACGGCCGCAACGCCACGGGTGGTACAATCAATTACATCACTAAGAAGCCGACGAGCGAGTTCGGCGGGAGCGCCGACATTGCGCTAGGCACCTATGACTTGGTAAGCGGCCGGGCGGCAATCAATGTGCCTTTGGCGGATGGAATTGCTGCCCGCTTGGTAGGCACTTTCGAGCAGCGCGATGGCTTCACGAAGAACCTGACGGGCCCCGACGCGAACGACGCTGACGACTGGGGCCTGCGCGGACACATCCAATTCGACTGGGGCGGACCGCTAACTCTGTTGCTCTCAAGTACCTATGTCAAATCAGGCGGGGTTGGGTCCAAGCCCGAGTCGCGCGAGCCTTTTCCTGGCACCACCACGACGCCGAACGTCCCCCTTGCCGGCCCACCGGGGTTCGCGTTCTCTGGTGGTCCAGCGAGCGGCGTCCCAGGCTTCAACACCTACACGGGGTTTGGTCCTACGCCGGTCAATGATCTGCGCCCATTTAGAGAGTCGGTAGACACACAACTTGAGCACTCGCAGGAGTTTCTGCTGCTTTCCGGCACGCTTGAGTACGACTTGGGCCCAGTTACCCTGAAATCAATTACGGGGTACGCCAATTCGTATTATTTGACGCGACAGGACGAGGACTACAGTCCGTTGCCTCTATCAGAGGCGCTATTTTCTGAAGACGCTAGTCAATTTTCTGAAGAACTTCAAATCGTATCAAATAGCAATGGCCCGTTCAAATGGTTGCTTGGCGCATACTACTTTAACGAGAAGGCTTTTCGAATCACCGAGTTCTTCAAGGGAAGGTTCGATGTGTTCGCCAAACAGTTCAATCAGCGCGCGGGATGGTGGTACAGCGGCAACGTTAATTCACGTTCCCACGCCTTCTTCGGTCAGGCCACGTACGAGGTACTGCCCGGACTTTTGGCAACCGGCGGATTGCGCTATACCAAAGACCGTAAGCAAGGGATAAACAGAGGCTTCCACTTCCAGGGCGCAGGGTTCTCCGGTCCTGTTGGCGGCAGTTGGGAAAAAATCACATATCGGGGCGTTCTCGACTACCAGGTGACGAACGATGCTCTCGTCTACGTTAGCCATTCCACTGGCTTCCGCTCGGGCGGGATCAACCAAGCGATCAATCCCCTGCTAGGTAACGCAGTATACGAGCCTGAGACTGTACGCGCCTATGAGGCGGGATTGAAAGCGATGCTATTTGATCGCCGGGTGCGGCTTAACATTGCCGCATATCAAAATCAATATTCAAAGTTGCAGTTTCAGGTACTTCAAATCAATGGCCCAATTGCTTACAATGCTCCTGGAGCAAAGGTACGGGGCGTTGAATTGGAAGCGCTCGCCGAGCTATCGAGCGGACTAACTGTCAATACAGCGGTCAGCTACACTGATGGGAGACTAGACGACGTTTTCATACAAGGCACGCAGTTAGGCGGAAACCGGGTGGCGAAAACCCCTGATTGGACATTCAACCTAGGCGCGACTCAGAAAATCGAAATCGGTTCTGCCGGTGAGCTCAAGCTAAGGGGCGAATATGGTTATGTGGGCTCGTCATACACTACCCCGTTCAATCGGCGTGCCGGATTCGCCGATCCAGGCGGGTCCGACTTTGTACCCAGTCACCAGAATGTGAACCTTAGAGTGTTTTGGCTTCATCCAGACCGGTGGACGCTGGAGTTAGCCGCCACAAACGTGTTCAATACAGCGCAGATCGCCAACCTGACCCGCGACGTCGGCTTCAATGACATCCCCGGTGGAGGGGGCGGGGAGTTGGTCACCTACAAGCCTCCTCGCCAATTCACGATCCGGGTCGGCGTTGAATTCTAAACACGGGGTTTAGAAACGCGCCCGGGGATGGGCGAGGGCTCGCACTCAGAACAAGGTGGAGGAGGGAAGACCGGCCCTATCCTTTCGAGAGATCTATTTCCCCGAGTCTGGGGGCCAGTGTGAACACAACAATGCCGGACAAACAATCGAATTGCATGTGTTCTAATATTTTCTCGCCGGCGATGGGCCGTAGTCTCCCCATCAAGTAAGAAGCCGGACCGATTTTAGGAACTCGAGAATTTGGAGTGTGTTTGATGAAAGCAATGATCATAGGCGGCGGCATGGGGGGGATGTTCACAGCATTGGCCCTCCGTGAGGCGGGTGACGTTTTCGAAGCCATCGATGTGTATGAACAGACGAAAAAGCCGAGCGCAGCTGGCGCCGGCTTAAACATTCCCCCCAACGGGGCGCGGCTATGCCATTGGCTAGGAGTCGACCTTGACGGAGGCGATCCCAAAGGCGAGCATGGAGCTATAGATGGGGGACGCGCCGCCATCCTTGAAGCCACCCGAAACATAAACTCGGACAACTCGGTCTCCCACAAGCCGATTTTGTACAATCAGCCGGATCAACTGGCCAAAGGAAGCGGCTTTCATCACATGCATCGTCAGGACTTGCTGATGTGCCTATACAAACGAGTCTATGAACTCGGCCCGGAGACTGGAGTAAGGTGTCCGATCAGAGTGCACTTTGGAAAACGCTTGACTGAAGTTTCCCAAGACGCGGAAAAGGTGACGGCGACTTTCGACGATGGCTCTACCACGACCAGCGATCTGATGGTTGGCTCCGACGGCATCAACTCAGCCGTCAAGCATAAGCTCTGGCCGGAGGCCTCCCCACGCCGTTGGACAGAAGTCGTATGCTATCGCGGGCTTATTCCGCGGGCGCAGGTCGCCGCTTTGCGCAAGCTTGACGGAAGTCCGTTGGATCACAACCCAATTGACTCCTTCAGCATGGACTCGCGCAAAGACATTCGTGCCTGGTGCATGACGTACTGGGTACGAGGCGGTGAGCTGCTTAACGTATGGCTGGCGTACTACGAGCCTGACTCCCGCGAATTCACCGAAGACTGGGGCGACTGGCGCCCGATTGAAAACTCCGTCGTGATGGACAGTATGGAGCGAGCCTATGCGGGTGATCCCCGCAAGGATGACATCGTTGCTTTGGCCAGTGCCATCGAAAAGCCCACGAAATGGGGCCTGTACGATCGTGATGCACTCGAGCACTGGCAAGATGGCCGAATCTGCTTGCTGGGAGATGCAGCCCACCCGATGCTGCCGACTTTCGGACAGGGCGCGGCCCAATCCTTCGAGGATGGTGCGGCCTTGAGCAGCTGCTTCAAGCTCCATGGCAACGATGTTTACAGCGCGCTGCTTCACTATGAACGCGTACGGCACTACCGCGCCACGCGCTTCCAGTTCATGTCGAAGTTCGCGTTCAAGCACCTCGAGCCTGTCGATTCTCCGGAGCGCCGAAAGATACTCGCAGCTGTCAACGAACGCGATTATCCCATCTTCGATCACGAAACGCGCGCGGGGGATGACGACGCGTGGATCTACAACTTCGACGCTCGAAACGTTGGTGACAAGCTGCCGCTACGCAAGCTTGGCCCCTGGGACTTCCGATCGCGAGAGGCAGCAAGCGAGCTGAAGAATGAAGCCTCGAAGGATCTCTGGACGCCGAAGGTCTCACTCAAGGGGGATCATCCCGTAACTCGCGCCGAACTTGCGCAGCATACCAGCTTCGAGGACTGCTGGATCATAATCCGCGGTAAGGTTTACGACATCAGCGAGTGGAAAGACCGGCATCCCGGCGGACCATTCGTGGCGCGAATGTTTGGTGGTAAGGACGCGACCGCGGAGTTCGGAGATTATCACAGCCCGGGAGCCTATCGCCATATGTCGCATTTTTGCGTGGGTCCGCTGATCGATTGATTCAGGGAGGTAACGCTTATTGCAAGGGGGTGCGGCACACACATGTGATGCTTGGACCGCAATGTCATTCATATCACCGCCGACCTTATCGGTCCTTATGCGGCTCATCGAGCGAGGCGGTTCGGCCTGTACAGCATTTCCCCAGTCCATCAGACGGTGCTGTGCCGAAATGTCTCGCGAGTGCAGCTCCACGGCATAGCGAGAAGAACGCTTATGAGTCGGGAGATGGACCTCTGGCGGCCTTGTAGACTATCTCCCGGCCTGCCCTCTGGTGGAACCGAATGCCGCACCAACTAAGTCGGATCGCTAATAATATCGGATCAATAGGACCTACCTTCAAGCAGCAGCAGGCCAGGTAGCCCGAGCGAAGACGAAGGTCTGTAACGTTTTAAGGAACCGGAGCCATGGCAGTAGTGATAGTTACAACTCGAGTGGGTGAAGAGCATCACTTAGAGTTACGACCGGGCCCAAGCTTGATGGAACTGATCCGTGACGCGGCAATAACTGAGTCTTTCGCAATATGTGGCGGCAATTGTTCCTGCGCGACATGCCACGTCTATATTGAACCCGCATTCAGTGAAATGCTACCTGAGATGAGCGAGGAGGAATACGAGTTGCTCGATTTTTCTAATCATCGAGAGGAAACCTCGCGCCTGGCTTGCCAGATCCCTTTGACCGTAGAACTTGCAGGCCTGTCAGTACGAATCGCTGATGCGAGCTGAACTCATGACGAGCTACGATGTCGTAATTGTCGGCACCGGCCATGGGGGAGCGCAAGCCGCTATCGCACTGCGCGAGCAAGGTTTTGAAGGCTCGATCGCAATGGTGGGCCGCGACCGTTTACCGCCTTACGAGCGGCCACCTTTATCAAAGGAATATCTAGCCGGCGAAAAGCCATTCGAGCGATTATTAATTCGTCCAGAAAGATATTGGGTCGATAAGCAAGTCAAACTTTTACTCAATTTGGAAGTTGTTGCGATCGAAGCCGATGCGAGGGTCGTAATCCTCCAAAGCGGACAGCAAATTCGCTATAGCAATCTCATCTGGTCGGCCGGCGGACGTTCGCGTAAGCTGAGTTGTGCCGGAGCGGACTTGGCGGGAGTATACGCCGTTCGTGACAAATTCGATGTCGATCGTATCCTAGCCGACCTTAATGCCGGGGCGAGCCGTGTCGTTGTTATCGGAGGCGGCTATATCGGACTGGAGGCCGCAGCAGTCCTAACGAAGCTGGGCTGCAAGGTGATCCTGCTCGAGGCCCTCGATCGCGTTCTGGCGCGGGTGGCGGGAGAAACCTTGTCTCGCTTTTTCGAGGATGAGCACCGCAAGCATGGCGTGGATCTGCGTACGAATGCGAGCGTCGAACGCCTAGAGGGCGATGGATCAAGGATTGTTGGGGTGAGACTGAAAGGCGGTGAGCTCTTGCCCTGCGATATGGCGATCGTCGGAATTGGGATTTCCCCTTCAGTCGAAGTCCTCGCGGATGCTGGATCGGCGGTATCAAACGGTGTCGAGGTCGATAGATACTGCCGCACCAGTCTTCCGCATGTCTATGCCATCGGCGACTGTGCCGCCTACGCTAACTCCTTCGCCAATGGCGCAATAGTTCGTCTCGAGAGTGTGCAGAACGCAGCTGGGATGGCGACGACCGTTGCCAAAGTGCTCTGTGGAAAAGGAGAACCCTATACAGCAACGCCGTGGTTTTGGTCTAGCCAGTACGACCTAAAGTTGCAGACAGTCGGCTTGTCAATCGGTCACGATGCAGCGGTCATTCGCGGAGTACCCGCCAGTCGTTGCTTTTCTGTCATTTATCTCAAGAACGGACGCATTATTGCGCTGGACTCCGTTAACGCCAGTAAAGACTATGTACAGGGAAGAAAACTTGTCGAAACGAGAGCTGAAATACCGGCTGAGATTCTGGCAGACAAAGAGTTACCTCTCTGGTGATGATCTAATCATGTCGCCACCGAGCGCCGTGCTCTAAACCAACGCCAACAGCAAGGTCACACGCTTCGTGCGCTTATACGAAGCCTTTCCCATCAAGTTCGCGACATTTGCCGAACGTGTTGCAGGCCTTCTCACATGCCGTGGTGCCCGAACCCCTTCATCGTTGAGGGCGCACCCTTGTCACCATCTCTTAGTAACGTAGCCTGCGAGCACCTCGTCCTCCTGATCAACCGCGCGTCAAAGGCAGCGATCTCGCCGTTATTCTACGTAGCACTCATCGAGGTGCCCCCAACACTCGTGAAGCCGCCGATCGACCGGCTTACCGCTGCCACGCCAAATTCAAGCGCGAGCTTGGGATCAGCAGGCAGACGGGTAGGCCGCACCACGCCATGCCGCTTGGCCCGCCAGTTAATTCTGGTTCCTGAGCGTCGGCGACAGAAAGCGAAGGTCGCGCAGCAAATCATACTCTTCGGGTATTACCCTAGATCGAGAGGGTCTTTCACCTTTAATCACGGTCATCCTATACGAACGAATTGCGTGATTGAGGAGGATCGAACGCGTGGTTCGTATTGAAGCTGTCGATACCCTGTTGATAGATGTACCAACCATCCGCCCGCACGTGCTGGCGATGGCGACAATGCATTGCCAGACGATATGCCTAGTGCGTATCCGCTGCTCGGATGGCACCGAAGGAATTGGTGAGGCGAGCACGATCGGCGGCCTCTCCTATGGTCCGGAAAGCCCCGAAGGCATCCAGCTCGCAATTGACACCTATTTTAGGCCGGTCCTGCTCACCTGCGACGCTGGACGTCCAGCTTCTGCGATGGCGGCGCTCTCAGCTGCGATCGTTGACAACTTTTTCGCCAAATGCGCGATCGAAACCGCACTGCTCGACGCGCAGGGTAAACGGTTCGGACTTCCACTGAGCGAACTTCTTGGGGGACGGGTGCGCGATAACGTCCCGGTGCTGTGGACACTAGCGAGTGGAGACACGAAGAGCGACATCGAGGAAGCAGAACGAATGCTTGAGGCACGCCGCCATGAGGCCTTCAAGCTTAAGATCGGCAAGCGCTCTGTGGCCGAGGACGTTGCCCACGTCGCCGCGATCAAGCGTGCATTGGGCGACCGTGCGAGCATCAGGGTCGACGTGAATCAAGCATGGAGCGAAACCGATGCGCGGCTCGGCCTTCGCTTACTCGTCGACGCTGGCGTCGATCTCGTCGAACAGCCGATCGAAGGCGCCAACCGCGCGGGCCTTGCGCGACTGCGTGCGCTGGGCCTGATTCCCATCATGGCTGACGAGGCACTGCGCGGCCCGAACGACGCGCTCGCAATCGCCAGCATCGGCGCAGCGGACGTCTTTTCCGTCAAGATCGAGCAGTCGGGTGGGCTTAGCGCCGCGCGCCGGGTGTACGCGATCGCAGAGGCGGCTGGCGTTGAACTCTATGGCGGAACAATGCTCGAATCCGGTGTTGGCACGATCGCCTCGGCGCAGCTTTTCGCAACATTCCCCAAGCTTCATTGGGGCACCGAGTTGTTCGGTCCGCTTTTGCTGACTGAGGAAATCCTCGCCCAGCCGCTCGTCTATGGCGATTTTGCGCTCGCCCTGCCCACGGGCCCGGGCCTGGGAATTGCACTCGACGAAGAGCGCTTAGCCTTCTTTCGACGCGGCGCCTCGCGTCGCACTATTTCTATCCCAACGCGCGCGGGGGCCTAATGCTATTTAAGGTCGAAATGGTCGTCGCCGTTCCTCACGACTTCGATCCTGAGCGGTTCGAAGTGCTCAAGCAAGCCGAGAAGGCTCGGTTCCAGGAGCTACAGAAGGCTGGCACATGGCGCCACATTTGGCGGGTCGTGGGGCAATATGCGAATGTTAGCCTTTTCGATGTCGCTAGCCATGAAGAGCTGCACGACATTCTGCTCACCCTTCCCCTCTACCCTTTTCTCGACCTACAAGTGATGGCGCTGTGCCGCCATCCCTCCTCCATCTACGAAGACGACCGCTGAGCGGGGCTAACATAACACGGGAGATGATAATGACCAGTCTGGTTCAGAGCGCAGAGATCCAGGAGCTCCTCGACAAGGCGAGCGGGCTCAACGAGGATGGCGGCAATTCGCGCCTCAAAGCAATCATTCGCGACTTTGTAGAAGGGGTGATGGCGTTGATCGAAAAGCACGACATCAGCGAGAGCGAATTCTGGACCGCGGTGCAGTTCTTGCAGGACGGCGCGAGCGAGTTCGGCCTGATCGTGCCGGGCTTAGGGCTTGAGCATTTCATCGATCTGCTCATGGATCGTAAAGACGCCGAGGCCGGCCGTAGGGGCGGTACACCGCGCACGATAGAAGGACCGCTCTATGTCGAAGGCGCCCCGCTGGTTGAAGGGGACGAAGTCAGCCTAACTCAGGACGACGACGAGGCGGCCGGTAATCTCTACATGACGGGGCAAGTTCGCGGTCCCGACGGGGAACCGGTTAAGGGCGTCACACTGCATGTGTGGCACGCCAATTCGAAGGGCTTCTACTCCCATTGCGACCCGACGGGGGAACAGTCGCCGTTCAACAATCGCCGGAGGATCAGGCTGGGTGAGGACGGGCGCTATTCGTTCCATTCAAAGATGCCGAGCGGCTACGCAGTACCCCCAGATGGGCCCGCAGAAAAGCTTTTGCACGCCGTCGGGCGCCACGGGAATCGCCCGGCGCACGTCCATTTCTTTGTCGAGGCCCCGGGCTATCGAACGCTTACGACTCAGATCAATTTTGGTGACGATCCCTTGGCCAACACTGATTTTGCGTTTGGCACGCGCGAAGGTCTGCTGCCGGTGCCGAGCCGCCAAGGAGACACGGCATACATTTCCTTCGATTTTGAACTTCAGCGCGCCCAGTCCGCTACCGACGAGAACTTCTCGGGGAGAGCACGAGCGAAGTTCGCGTAATGGCCCCATTGGACAAAATCTATCCCGATCCCGCCACAGCGCTGAAAGGACTGCTGTTCGACGGCATGACGATCATGTCGGGCGGCTTCGGGCTCTCCGGCAATCCCGAGAGCCTGATTCCCGAAATTCGCAAAGCCGGGATCGGTGGGCTGACGGTCATCTCCAATAATGCCGGGGCAGATGGCTTCGGCTTGTGGATGCTGCTGGAAAGCCAGCAAGTCACCTCCATGATCGCTTCCTATGTCGGCGACAATAAACTGTTCGAACAACAATATCTCTCTGGTGAGCTCAAATTGGAGCTCAACCCACAGGGCACGCTCGCCGAGCGCATTCGCGCCGGGGGCGCAGGCATTCCCGCCTTTTTTACCAAAAGCGGGGTCGGCACGGTAGTAGCGGAAGGCAAGCCGACCGAGTTTTTCGATGGCGAGGAATATATTCGCGAGACCTGGCTTAGAGCTGACCTAGCGCTCATCAAGGCGTGGCGGGCAGACCCAGCCGGCAATCTGATGTTCCGCAAGACTGCGCGCAATTTCAATCCCAACATGGCGACAGCCGCGAAGGTGACGGTTGCCGAGGTTGAGGAGATCGTTCCCGGTGGAACGTTTGACCCCGACTGCGTCCATACACCGGGCATTTATGTCGATCGGGTGGTCCAGAGCACAATTAATGAGAAGCGGATTGAGAAGCTCACCATCCGCCCAAGGGAAGACGCCTGATGGCAGGGGGGAAAATCGCCAAAGCGGGCGGTTGGACCCGCGAAGGAATGGCAGCGCGCGCCGCGTACGAGCTTGAAGACGGGTTTTACGTCAATCTCGGCATCGGCATTCCAACGCTTGTGGCGAACTACATTCCGAAGGGTATGCGGGTCACGCTCCAATCCGAGAACGGGATGCTCGGAATGGGTCCCTTCCCACTTGAAGGCGAAGCTGATCCCGATCTGATTAATGCCGGCAAGCAGACGATCACCGCCCTTCCGACGTCCAGCTTCTTCTCCTCAGCCGATAGCTTCGCGATGATCCGGGGCGGGCACATCGACCTCACTGTGCTCGGGGCGATGGAGGTCTCCGCAAGCGGCGATATCGCTAACTGGATGATCCCGGGCAAGATGGTGAAGGGCATGGGGGGCGCCATGGACCTCGTCGCTGGAGTTAGGCGCGTAGTAGTCGTTATGGAGCACTGTACCCGCGAAGGTACGCCCAAGATTCTCAAGGACTGCACACTTCCACTCACAGGCCGGGGCGTCGTCGATCTCGTCATAACTGACCTTGCTGTGCTGCGCCCAGACCGCCAGGGCCGCGGGTTTGATATTATTGATCTGGCGCCCGGTATCTCGGTCGATGAAGTGCGGGCGAAGACAGGCGCGGATTTGCACATTTTCATGGGAACGGCACGTTATGCCCCAGCCGATCTCGACTGACCGCGGCAAAAAGCCCGAAATCGGTGTCCTCTCAGGCCGCTCGGGAATCGGGCGTTTCCCAAGCGCAAAGATCGGCGAAATCACGTGCGCTGCAGTCGCGAACCTGCCCGACCTGCGACGACATCATAGTCCGAACGCGACCAAAAAATTAGAGCTAAAGGCGTGGACTTCTAGCAAGCTGAACAGCGCGACGTTCACGCTGGAGCGGGTGTGAGGCCCCTGAAGCACACCTTGATGGGCGACGGCTGCCGAATCGCATGGCGTTGCGACGGGCCGGAAGGAGCGCCGGTCCTCCTATTATCCAATTCGCTCGGTACTACGCTGGACATGTGGGCGCCGCAGATGGAAGCGTTCGTACGCAATTTTCGCGTATTGCGTTACGACAGTCGCGGGCATGGCGCATCTGACGTGCCGGCAGGCGCATATTCCATTGACCGACTTGGACGCGACGTGATCGAACTGCTCGATTCCCTCGGAATCGCACGAGTCCATTTCTGTGGTCTCTCGAAGGGAGGCATGGTAGGCCAATGGCTTGGGTTTCGTGCTCCCGAGCGTATCGGGCGACTAGTCTTAGCCAATACTTCCCCATTTATGGGCCCACCTCCAAGCTGGGGCCAGCGCATCGCGACTGTGCATGCGCAAGGCATGGCGGCAGTGGCCGATGGTATACTTGACCGCTGGTTCACCCCCTCATTTCAGACGTGTAGCAAGGCGTTGGTTGCGCCTTTTCGAGCTATGCTACTGGCAACCAACCCACATGGCTATACCGGCTGCTGCGCGGCCATTCGCGACATGGACATGCGTCCCGCTTTGCCATCGATTGATCTGCCAACACTTGTCATCGCGGGCAACGCCGATCCGGCGACGCCGCTCGAGCATGCACACGACCTAGCCAACAACATTCCGGGTGCACATCTACACATTCTTGCCGCTGCCCATCTTTCCAATGTCGAAGAGCCACAAGGATTCGCACGCGCGGTTCTCGAATGGTTTGAGTATGCCGATCCCTGACCTCCGGTTTAATCAATGGCACCGAACCCCAGCCCACCACGTTATGCTGGTGCCTATCCACAGCATGGCGCGGCTCGCCGCGATCGAGGACCGCGCCTGTGAATCGACAAATATTCAAAAAGGCATAAGTCATGCTTCGCCCCCTGTTCCTCTCACATGGCGCGCCCACGCTTCTTCTAGAAGATGTGGCTGCACGACATTTCCTCGAAGCACTTGCGGAGACAATGCCCCGGCCCCGCACCATTCTCGTTGTCTCAGCGCACTGGGAAACCCAATCCCCTACAGTCAACGCAGTAGAGCGAAACTCTACGATCCATGACTTCTCCGGGTTCCCCGCAGCACTTTATCGCATGAGCTATCCCGCGCCGGGCGATCCGGATCTCGCGGGTCGTGTGGCTGATTTGTTGGCGTGTGCAGGTCTGTCAACTACTACGGATACGTCGCGAGGTCTTGACCATGGGGTGTGGGTGCCGCTGCTCCTAGCTTGGCCCAATGCGGAGATACCCGTGGCCCAACTCTCGGTCCAAAGTCACTTAGGACCTGGTCACCACCTCAAAGTCGGGCGTGCGATCGCGCCACTCGCCCATGAGGGTGTGCTGATCATCGCCAGTGGAAGCTACACCCACGACCTTTCCAGTTTGCGGCGAGGGCAAGTGGATATGGCGGAGCCGGGGTGGGTTACAGACTTTGCCAATTGGATGGATGGGGCGCTGACCCAAGGCCGCACCTGCGACCTGCTGGCATACCGGCATCTGGCACCCAATGCGCAACGGAACCACCCGACGGAGGAGCATATCCTGCCCCTTTTTGTTGCCCTTGGAGCAGCGGGGCCCGATGCTTCTGTTGAACGACTGCATGCAAGCAACACCTACGGTGTCTTGCGCATGGACGCCTACGCATTTGGCAATGATGCCCCGCGACTCAATTGAGGGATTGGATCTGAGCTTGGTTCTTTGCGTAGGCCAAATAGACACAATGGCGAATCCCATCGCAGAAGGCGGGCATGAAACGGGCGCAAGAGTGACACAATGGCAAAGGAGATCGATCATCGGGTGATGAACAGTCTCCAATTCGTTTCGGGATTGCTGGCGATGCAAAGCCGATCGCCCGATGTTGGCGAGGCTGCCGTCCACCTCGAACTGGTTGCCCATCGCGTCGCAGCCGTGGCGCAGGTTCATCGGCACTTTTATGCGGATGCAGCGGAGGAGGTCTCGTGCGTCGCGTACCTGCGGCGCCTGTGCGGCGATCTGGCGGCGATTGCCCGTTACCCCTCCGAAGGTATCGCCAAGAACACGCCAGCGTTGGTGAGCAAATCGCCGGAACGCTTCAATCCTAGGCAATGCACCTGGGCCCGTCTTTTCCCTTGTGCTGCTGGACCCAGAGTGCTTCCGCCCAGATCCCCTGGTGGCGCTGCATCATTTCACGATCGCCCGGCGGTATCCCGCCGCCCGCGCATCGGCCTCGCTACAGAACATCTCTTCGGCGCGGGTAACGTCGTAGTAGGGCATGCCCGGCAGGTGATAGATCCACTGGCCGCGGCGATTGCGGTTTCCTTTGATAACGCAGCCGGAGAAGGCTTGGACTGGAGCGGCCCGCGAGGCGGACGCGGCCTGATCCCGGCGAGGGGCAGGGGGCTCGCCGAGAAGCGATAGCCGGTAGTCCTCGGGCGGCACAAAGGTTGAGCTCCAGATGCCCAGCATTGCCGCCTTGGCTCGAGCTTCCTGCGCCACGTAGGCATCGCTGTAGGCGCAGTACGCGACCGCCCATCCGGCTTCGACCATCGCGCACTGTTGAGCTCAAACCCGTTGGCCCAGCATACGCTCAGCCGCCGGCCATGCTGATCGACTCCTTGAGAGGTGCACTCGACATTCTTGCCCGCAACAATGGCGCGGAGCTGCGTTGCCTGTCAACGCCGGTCTGATTCCAGGCCATTGGGGCGGAGTAAAAGCAGGCCAGTGATGGCGAGACGAATGGCTGAGGTTGAGATCTACTTCGGCGACCGCATCTTCTAGATGTTTGATCGCTGCGCCGACGTCGGTACTGAGCAAATCGTGGCACTCTTTGAGCTGTCGGATAACTTCAGACAGTTCGGCGCGAACTGAGGCTAGCTTCGCACTTCGGGCGGTAGACATGCGTATCGGAATCGCTGCCAATGCCGATCGATCAGGCATTGATCTTACCAACTCTTGCTCTTTGCCCGCGACTCCGCGCTTCAACTTCCGACTTCCTTGCCAAACTGGCGGATTGGCCGCCGATAAACCAGTGTGCAGGATCGATCGGAATGAGCATGCCGCGTACCAGCGATCGCTCGACGCCCAGATGCTCAACGATCAATGCGGTCATGCCCGTCATCAGCCTGCTCAACTGTTCGGTGGGCCGCCCCGCCAGGGCCAGGCAAGTGAAATAGGGCGCCGGCAATCCGCCCTCGCTGACCAGCTTGCCCGCGGTCGCCCAGAGGTGGGGCGGCACTTCGGAAACGAAGGCGCGCACCCGCTCCAGCGGCAGCGGATCCAGCTCCGGATAGAGCGTGGCCGCGTAGAAGTGGCTCGCCGCCTTCAGCAGCGCTGCAACCGCATCGGCATCGTGAGCGGTTTCGACCAGGTGGAACTGAACAATCGGCATGGGTAGGCCTCAGAACAAGCCGCGGCGGCGCCCGGCATCGACCATGATCGTCGAGCCGGCCATGGCATCGGCGCGCGGATCGAGCAGCAGGGCGATGGCCCAGGCGACCTGCTGCGGGGTTGCGAAGGCTCCGATTGCGGATTCGCCGCGCATTTCGTCGAGCACCTCTTCTTCGGAAACGCCCATCTGCCTCGCGCGGCCCGCCGCGATACCGCGCAGGCGCGCGGTGTCGGCAGGTCCAGGGGCGATGAGGTGCGCGGTGACGCCGAGATCGCCATAGGCCCAGCTCAACTGCTTGACGGCGCTGGCAATGGCGGCGTTGGCAATGCCGGCGGTCGCTGCGTAGGCGGTCGGCTCAATGCCGTAATGGCCGCCCACCGCGACCAGCCGCGAGCCCTTGCGCAGGAACGGCTCAGCAGCCCGAATCAAGCGAACAAAGCCGCCAACCTTGATATTGCAGGCCTCGACCAGCGCGGCGGTCGGCGCGGTTTTGATTCCTCCAGCCACCGGAACGCCCGGAGCATGGACCACCATCGCTACCGGGCCGGTGATTGCGGCGCCGATTGTCGCGACGGCCTCATCCGAAGCGATGTCGGCGGCCACGGCGC
>Ga0209550_10003563_pt1 | contig 14832 bp, 16 predicted proteins | sample LauGreSuBDMM15SN_2_FD_187567 | JGI IMG/M metagenome (GOLD analysis project Ga0209550, IMG submission 187567) | Freshwater lake microbial communities from Lake Michigan, USA - Su13.BD.MM15.SN (SPAdes) (version 5) | ecosystem: Environmental > Aquatic > Freshwater > Lake | place: Lake Michigan...
TTACGGAACTTGTAGTCCTCCCCTAAGAACCAATACATCCCGTTGATGTATTCACGCCAACCAATAACCTGTCTTACAAAGGCCTCTACCGATTGAATAGGTGCCTTGCCTGCTCTGTAACCTCCAACAACTGCAGCAACAACTTCATCAGCATGCAATAAACCATTGTTTAGATAAGGGCTCAATAGTGAATGATGCAGTGCCCAGTTATCAGCCATCACAGCATCCTCATAAGGACCAAAGCCAGCAAGGTGGTTCTCTACAAAGTTCTCTAGCTGTCTTAGAGCACCTGCTCTAGTTGTTGCCCAGGTCTCTGTTGGTTCGAACCCAAGTTCTTCAGCAACCTCTATATCAATCTGATCTCTTGAGTGATAGAGGTAAGGAGGGAAGGTGTAGTTCTTAGGTGGTGGTAACCGGTTATCAGCATCGTAATTCCACTGCCCACCTTCAGGTTTACCGTCACTAACCAAGAGATCTAAACGAATACGCTGAGCTCGGTAGAAGTTCTCCATCACAAAGCTCTTCTGCTTGGAAGCCCAGGAGTTAAAGTCTTCCCTGCTAGTTAGAAACAAGTCGTTTGGAACAAACTGAACTCCGTATTCGGATAGCTGAGCAAATGACCTAAAGGAAGAAGGCTCAGCACAGTAAACAGGGAGATCTCCGTGTTGCTTCTTTACTGAATCAAGACCAGCAATAGTGGTCTCTGCCTTCACATACTCAACCGAGACTCCAGCGTCTCTAAGTTCTTGAGCAAAGTGTCTAGCTGATGAGATTAGAAAGAAGAGTCTCTCTTTGTGCCAAGGGCGACCAGTTGTCATTCGCTTGCTCTCAACCAAGACAATTAGATCATTCTTCTTATCTAAGTCTTTGAGAACGCCTTTAGTTTTGTTCAGGTGATCGAAAGGGATATAGAGAATGCGCTTCACTTAGCAGCCTTGCATTTCTCAGAACAGTATTTGACGTTGTCCCAGTCTCTTTCCCACTTCTTACGCCACTCAAAAGGTAGGTTGCACTTCAGACAAACCTTAGGCGGATGTCCGTTCTTAGTCTTGGCAACTCTAGGCATATGTCTTCTTACTGTTTAGTTGAATAAACAGCGTATCCAGAAGAAGTAAGAGTGAGTTTCAAGTTCTTACCAATCACTGTCGGTTTAGCAGCACCTAACTTATAAAGCTTTCCTGAAGTCATTGGAATGTTTACGGTCTGCTTCTCTGAGGTTAGGTTCACAACAGTTAATACTTTGTTAGAGCCTTTGTATCGAAGATAAGCCATCACATTGAAGTTATCCGTCTCGAGGAACTTGATAGCTCCTCCAGCAGAACCAGCCCAGAGGGCTGGGTTATTTAGCTTCAAAGAGTTGAGGTTGGTATAGAACGTTGTCTTAGCAGCACCCTTCTTACCGTATGCCTTCCAGTTGATTGGATCTTTCTCAAAGAACTCAAGTCTCTGATCTAGACCAATCTCCTGGCCGTTATAGATAAGTGGCATACCAGGCAGGGTGTATGTCAGTACAGCCATTGAGTCTTCAGCTAAACCGTAGAACTCCTGAACAGTTCCATTCCAAGAGTTTTCGTCATGGTTAGTGATGAAGTTCAAAGGATAAGTTCCAGTTGGGTAGGTGTATGACTGCTGGTCAATAACACCTTCAATAAGGGCTTGGCTTCCAAAACCTGAACCTAAACTCTTCAACTTGCCCATTAGGTTCCAGTTGTAGTTGGCATTGAACGCATCTTCTAAAAGCGCAGAAGAACTTCCATCTTCAGCAAGCATGAATAGCTTCTTACTCTTAGCAAGTTCAATCGCAGCATCGTCCCAGAAATCTGCAGGAACCATGCCAGCAGCATCACATCTAAAACCATCAACATCAAAGTTGGTAACCCAATACTTCATGGCAGATATCATCGCTGCACGCATCTCTTGGTTATCAAAGTTCAGATCAGCAACATCGTTCCAACCGGTTCCCTTAGGACTGATGATCTCTCCGCCTTCCTGCGTATACCAATCAGGATGGCTGGTAATCCAAGAGTTATCCCAAGAAGTGTGGTTCGCTACCCAGTCCAAAATCACATACAGACCAGCCTTATGAGCAGCCTTTACCAAAGCCTTCAAATCATTCGCTGTTCCAAACTCAGGATTTACTTTCTTGTAATCCTTAATGGAGTAAGGAGAACCTAGTGAACCAAGTCTTCTCTCAACGCCAATTGGGAAGATTGGCATCAACCATAGAACCTTAACTCCCATCTTCTTTAGGCGAGGAATATCCTTCGTTACAGATGTCAATTTGGAGTTAGAACTGTATTGACGAACATTCACCTCATACACGTTCGCTGACTTGACCCAGCTAGGTGGAGTCGAGTTAGGTGCACTACCTGCAAGTGCAGCAGAAGCTGGAATAAGCAGTGAAAGTGCTAGGGCTAGTCCTAGAAGTCTTCTCATGATTTGAGTCTAAGCCGATTACATTTGAGTAAATTGTCTGTTTTCTTTCAATTTGGCCATTAGTCTGTTTCCAATTGGTCCTGAAGGAGAGAAATATGTCAGAAATGGAAACCGGCTCTAAAGGGCCAAAGCCCTGGTTCAAAAACAAGATTGTCTGGATTGCCGGAGGCCTGGTGCTTCTTATTGGTATCGGAAGCAGTCAAGGTGGTTCTAATTCAGGAACGAATGACCAGACTGAGAAGATGGCCACAGAGACACCTGAGGAAACTCAGGAACCCGTAGTCGAGGAAACTGAAGAGCCTGTGGTCGAAGAGACCGAGGAGCCAGTTGTTGAAGAGCCAGTTGTTGAAGAGCCAGTTGTTGAGGAGCCAACAGAGACCGTGAGCCAGAGCAATGCAGTTGAGAGCGCTCTTAGCTATATCGAATACTCTGCTTTTTCACGTAAAGGTCTGATCGACCAGCTAAAGTTTGAGGATTACAGCACAGCTGATGCCACATATGCAGTTGACAGCATCGACGTTGACTGGAACGAGCAAGCAGCTAAATCTGCTGAAAGCTACCTGGAATACAGTTCATTCTCAAGACAGGGTCTAATCGACCAGCTAGTGTTTGAGGGCTTCACTCAGTCTCAAGCTGAGTACGGAGTCAGCACCACTGGACTCTAAGTCATAGAGAAATGCCCCAGCCTAATTGGCTGGGGCATTGCTCTTTAAGATTTCTTTAGCGATCGCGAGCAGGTCGACCTGATGACTTACCAGCAAACTTACCTGCTGGTCTTCCACCTGAACGAGCACCATCTCTTGAGCCACCACGTGAACCACCGCGGTCTGAACGACCACCGAAATCACGTGAGCCACCGCGAGATGAACCACCTGAACGACCTCTACCACCATCACGAGAACCACCACGGCTGTCGCCGAAGTCTAGGGTGCTAGCAGCTGGTGCTGGAGCAACCGGTCCTGCAATTTCAGCAAGAATTGGGCTATCTGGACGAACATCACCGTAAATAGCGTCACGTTCTGCTCTGCGAAGTAGATCTTCTACCTTGCGTCTGCGTGAACGTGGAACCAATGTGATTACAGTTCCAGTCTTACCAGCACGGCCAGTTCTACCTGAACGGTGTAGATAGGTCTTGTATTCCTCTGGTGGATCAACCTGGATAACCATTGCAATGTCATCAACGTGAATACCGCGTGCTGCAACGTCAGTTGCAACTAGAACGCGGACTTCACCTGACATAAAGCGCTGAAGGTTACGGTTTCTCTGGTTCTGGTTTAGATCTCCGTGCAAACGAGCAGCTGGAACACCAGCGCTGGTTAGTGACTCACTCAATCTTTCAGCTGTCATCTTGGTTCTTGTAAAGATGATTGCCTTACCGTGACCCTGAACTAGACGAAGCAAGATAGAACTTCTGTCGTCAGTTTCAGCAAACATTACTCGGTGAATGATGTCGCTGGTCTCTTCAGTTTCGTTAGGAACTTCATAGACATAAGGAGTAGGTAGGAATTCACGTACAAGAGCATCGATTTCTCTATCCAAAGTTGCTGAGAACAGCATCTTCTGTGAGTCACCGGTAGCAGCTGTGATTCTTCTCACTGGCTCGATGAAACCTAGATCACACATGTGATCTGCTTCATCGATCACTAGAGTCTCAACATCACGAAGATCAACAATCTTCTGAGCCATTAGATCCTCTAGACGACCTGGGGTTGCCACAAGAATGTCAACACCTCGAGCCATAGCAATCTCTTGTCTACGCTGAGGCATACCACCGTAAATACAAGTGGTGTAGAAACCAACTGAACGGGCTAGCTGAGAAAGAGTTCTATCAATCTGGTCAGCTAGCTCACGAGTAGGAGCAAGAATCAAAGCACGTGGACGGTTAGGTTTGCGTGGCTGTGAGCCTTGAGCAACAAGCTTGGTAATAAGAGGAACAGCAAAAGCAATTGTCTTACCTGAACCAGTCTTACCTCTACCCAAGATATCTCTTCCAGAGATAGCAGCAGGAATAGTTGCCTGCTGGATTGGGAAAGGAGAAACAGCACCCATCTGAATAAGTGTCTCTAGAAGGCGAGGGTGTAGACCCATCTCTTCCCACTCAGCAGAGATAACTGCTTCTGCAGCATCAACTGACTGAAGCTTCTCTAGAACTACATCCTCAAAGAAAGCCTTCTTGTTAGGTGACTTATCTCTTGCACCATCGAAACTTCTCTGACGGTTGTCATCTCTTGCAACGCGATCTGATCTACGAGGATCTCTTGAGCCACGGTCATCTGACCACTCTCTACGAGGTGCTCTTTCTTCACGAGCTGGACGCTCTGAAGTCCACTCTCTACGAGGTGCACGGTCATCACGAGCTGGTCTCTCAGAAGTCCACTCTCTGCGAGGTGCACGGTCATCGCGAGCTGGACGCTCTGAAGTCCATTCACGTCTTGGAGCGCGGTCATCTCTAGGAGCTCTGTCGTCACGACGAGGAGCACGAGATGCACCAGCAGCGTTGCCACCGGTACGAGCCTGACGGCCAGCGAATGATTCTCTTGAATCAGTTGGAGCCCAGTCAGGACGACGGTCAGTGCTTCTAGCCGGACGGTCGTTACGTTGTTCACGACCAGGACGTGAGTCTCTAGCCGGTCTGTCATTTCTTACTTCACGAGCTGGACGTTCGCTACGAGGAGCATCTTCACGGTAGTCGCGCTTATCGCGACCAGGTGCTGAAGATCCTGCAGTGTGTCTAGGCTTACGTGCAGCCGGAGCAGCGCTAGCTGCACCTTTACGATGTGTTTTCTTTGCTGCGCCAGGCGCAGACGAGTTTGTGCCAAATTTTGGCATGATTTTATTCCTTTATAGTGTGTGGCCCTCGTAGGAGTAGTACTCAGGCGCATGGACTAGTCGAACTGCGCTGACCCACACACGAGAGGAACATCTGCAAAGAGGCAGATTCTCACAAATAGGAAGACTGGCACATTTATCTTGTTCAGACCAAAGGTTCGAACTATGTGCTGCAAACGACTACTATCAAGATTTCTTGACTTATTAACCCTAACGGAAAGGTAACGTTTTGCCTAGAGGCAATTTCGTACCCTATATTGTTGCCAAATAGAGAAGGGAACCCTTTTGTCCTCCAATGTTCCAGCGGGCTGGGAAGCCATAGCAAGAGAAATCGAATCCGCACTAATTGACACTGGAGTTGATGGATTCTTTACAATTTCCGTCGAAAACCCTGTTTACCCAGACCTATATGTTCAGGGCACCTGGAATTCTGACGATCAAATCTGGATTGAGATTTCCCCCACCGAAGGTGCGTCATCAGAAGTTGGCGCGAAGCTTTCTGCTTTAGGTTGGAATGAACCTAGCGACGACGTTCCGAATTACTGGCAGGAACTTAGTTGGGATGTGAGTAGTTCTTCAGAGATTTCAGTTGTATTTGTTCAAGCCATTAGGACATTTGGAGTTCCTGCTGAAGACTGCGAACTTGAGGCCTCTATCGAAACAGAGAAATAATTAGATTAACCCTCTAATAGTCAACTCAGCATGTAGTTCAGGGTCTGTTGGCTCAACTAAATGCTTGCCATCTGCGAAGAGGATTACTGGGATGTTGGTTCTACCGGAGATGCCTCTGGCTTCTTCGGTGTATTCAGCTGATTGTTCAACGTCTCGTTTTTCGTACTTTACATTTAGAGCTTTGAGAAGAGCTTCTGATCTTCTGCAGTCTCCGCACCAGTCAGCACCATAAACAATTACTTCACTCATTTACCTAATCCTTATCGAATCTGGAATAACTATCTCTTCACCATCAAAACTAATACCTGTTAGGTCTCTAACCACAATATCTGCCTGTGACTTTACTGCTCTTTCACCAACACCTATTACTAGTCCTATCTCAGCCTCAATGGCTGAGATAACACCGGCTTCGGCATCCTCAAAGACAATGCAGTCTTGAGGATCAAAGCCCAAGTTCTTGGCTCCCAACAAATACGGATCCGGATGTGGTTTACCTTGTTTCACATCATTACCGGTTACTAGTTCTTCAGGGATAGGTAACCCTGCTGCTTCAAGTCTTGCTCTACCTAGGTTTGGGTTGGCTGATGTGCAGATGGTCCAAGTGCCTGGCTTTAGAGAAAGAAGAAGTTCTTTAGCTCCAGCCATAGGAATAGTCAGATGTGCAGTCTCTTGCTCTAGAGCGTTGATTCGATCGTTAGCAACTATAAAGAGTTCAGGGCTAACTAGTTCCCTGACCATGTCCTCTGCTCTTCTACCTGCGTTATTAGCTTTATCTAGGTCATAACCAGGTGAGAACTCAGTTGCCCAGATATCCCAAGCAGTCTTAGCTGCAGCATGAGAATCAACTAAGACACCATCGTTGTCAAAGAGGATTGCACTGGCTGAGAACTTCATAATCTAAAGGCTATCTTGTGTCTATTTTGTTATCGGTAAGTTAGTGAGAATGAAATCCACCACTGCTAATCTCAAATCAGTGGGGACATAAGAGCACAACCGGAAACAGGGGGAACAATGACTACCGAGCAGCCCAAAAAAGTAATCAACCACTTCTCGCTTCGAATTGCTTTGATAAACATGTTTATCGGCATTGAATTATTCTTTATGCCGTTTCTTCTCCAACTCATTCAGGACGTGTTACCTGCGGACAGTCTAGTAAAGGCGAGTGGTGGAGGATACGTGATGTTCTACATCATCCCCCTCTCATTTCTTATAGCGCTTGTGGGTCTAATCATGACAATCGTTGCCCTAGTTAGAAAGAAAACTCCAGTTCTTAAAGGAGCTCCGCTAACAACAAAGAATAAGATTTCTCTTGTCTTCACAACAATATTTGCTCTGATAAATCTAAGGATGACCTGGATGGTCATCGGATTGGGATAAACATGTCTAAGAAATCTGTATGGCGCGTAGTTGGTTTAGTGGTAGCACTCATTCCTTTGCCAATACTTATCTTTGCTCCAGCTCCTTTAGGAACAAATGGTGAAGGTCCAGCTGGATACGCTTTCATGTTCTTTATCTTGAGCATTCCAGGAGGAATACTTGTTTCACTAATTGGCAAAGCACCTCAGTTGTTTAGAAGAATCGTTGCAATCGCTGGTGGATCTATCTTGTTTCTCTACTTACTGTCAATCCTTGCCAACATGGCTTCACAGTCCACAAACTAGAAAAGCACAGCTGTTTTCCAAGCACCGCCCCACTCAATAAACAAGGGTGCTATCTAAAGCGGAAAGAGCTTTAGGTTCACTAGTCTTGAACCAGCGGGGGCAGAAAGTCTTCTTTACAAGTTAGGGGCACTCCAATGAGTCTCAGTGTTAATCCATTTCAAAAGGGTGTCAAACGCAAAGGTTTGGCTGTAGTTGTCTTTGGAGCTTGCTTTGTTCTAGGAGGGCTTCTCTTCGCCTTCGCACCAGCACTTCTTGCCTTACTACTCTTTCCAATCGTCGGTGAAGGTGGCGGGGCAGCCATCTGGTTCATGATCCTGACTCTTCCAGTTGGAACAGCTGTTGCAATGTTTGGACTAGTCACAATGATTGGCGGAACAATCTCCACGCTTCGTATGAAACTTCCAACAGATCAAGAAGACGCTGTTACTAGAAACAGGTTGCTGAGCCACCGAGCAATAGCACTGGCATCACTACTGCCACTGTCTCTTATCCCTACCCCAATCGTTGCCTTTGTCCTCACCAACATGGTTGCTGGCGGTAACTCAGGAACAACTGCGTTCTACGTAATAGCAGCACTGCAGATGGTCGCAGGTGGCTTTGCTCTTTACTTCGCCATCAGAACTAAGCGACTAGCTCTAATTGCGATCCTCGCCGGCGTTGTAATACTTTCACTAGCAGGCTCATATGCACTGAACGCGTTCGTAGTTTCCTTAGAAACTCTTAACTCAGTAGAGAATCTTTAGTTCGAAGAAACAATACTTCTAATACGAACTGCAATATAAGCGGTCACATCAACTAGAGCCAAGATAAGAATTGCTGGAAGCATTGAGTTTACGAACCACTGCAGAGTTATTGCATCAACAGGTTCTTTCCTAAACCAACCACCGTAAGCATTTAGTTCATTGATAGCGCTGATACCGAACATGAATGACATGAAGGTAACGACCACTACAAAGATCACAACAAGAACAAAGTTCAAACTAAGAGCTGCTGTTCCAGCAACCTTCTTAGGCTTAGCCTGGCTAGCACCGTGAGCTCTAGTTCTAGCAGCGTAGATGCTACCGATAGCAACAGAACCTCCAACGATGGCCAAGATTAAAACCCAAACCCAAGACTGAGGGTTCTGCCTGTTTGACTGATAAACAGTAATACCAATTAGAAGAGCCAGAGTAGTTCCAACGATTGGATAAACAAAAGCTAGAGCAGCTTCACGCTTAGCTCTCTTCTGCTCAGGGGTTAGCGTTCCTGCAACAGCTTCAGACTTACGGTAAACAGTCACACTTAGAAGTAAGAAGACACAGACAGCCGCAGCCAAGATGATAGGCACATAGACACCGGTTAGCTGATCGACGAGTGTCCCAGATGATCCAAACATGTTGAATGAAGCACTAAAAGCACTAAGCGCAAAGAAGACTAGAGAAACCAAAGAGACAACAACACCAACAGTTGCAAACCTAAACACCGGTAGCGCTCCAGGAGTCTTCTTAGCAACAGCGAAGTCAGCCTTGCGGTAAGCAAGACCTGAGAAACCAGCAAGAGCAACTAAAGCAGCCAGGAAGACATATGTACTGCCCTTAGTCAGAGCCTGAGATCCACCCTCATACAGACCATCGTCAATGTATCTTGGACCTTCAAGAATGCCTAGGAAGTTAGCGATCATGAAACCAAACCAAGCGAGGGTTAGACCTAGAAGAACGAATAGGGTTGCTACTTTGAGTGATTTATTCATAGTTCGAGCCTACTCGCCTCTGCTCAGTGATTAGCCAGACTCAATCTCCTCCAATTAGGGGACTTACTCTAGAGCCCAGTTGGAGACGAATACTCCGAATAAACTTGGACACATGATCGTTGTAATCGGTGAAGCCCTAATTGACCTAATTGAATCTAGAGAGACCAAAGGTCAGTTCCAGGCTGTTGTTGGTGGAGCTAACGCTAACGTAGCGCTAGCTCTAGCTAGGAGAGGAACTAACCACCAGTTCCTAGCCCGAATCTCAAGTGATCGATTCGGTGGACTTATCAAGGAACGCCTAACTAGTAACAATGTCAGCCTTGACCACATCATAAACACTGATGAGCCAACAACCCTTGCTGTGATCAGCGTTAACTCTCAAGGTTCTCCTACATACAACTTCTATACAAATGGCACAGCAGACTGGGGTTGGACTAAAGAAGAACTACCCTCTAGAGAAACCCTTAAAGCTCTAAACACCACTGCAATTGAGTTTGGTTGTCTAACTATGGCTATGGAGCCAGGTAACAAGGTAATTGAAGCTTGGGCTCAAGAAGTAAAGGACGATGTCACCATTAGCCACGACATCAACATCAGATCAGCACTTGGCTTTGATAGAGCAGTAGAGAAGGAAAGAGTTGAAAGAGTCAACTCTTTCTCTCACATAATCAAAGCCAGTGATGAAGATATCGAGTGGCTATACAACCTAGAACCAGACTCAGATCTAACTGGGATCACCAACAGCTGGATTAACAACACCAACAAGGTAGTCCTACTAACCAGAGGCTCTCAAGGAACCAGGATCTACAGAAACAATCAAGTAGTAGATGTTCCAGCAAGGAATATCACAGTTGTTGACACTGTAGGAGCAGGAGACACATTTATTGCTCACCTCCTAGGCCAACTAGAAGAGAACAACTACCTAGGTACTAACGCTCTAGAGAAACTAGCCTCACTACCAACAGAACAACTAGCCCAATACGTCAAAACCGCAGGCATAGCAGCAAGCATCACCTGTGAGAGAGCTGGTTGTGAGCCTCCTACTTTGGAGGAAGTTAAAGCTCTTAGCTAGTTGATCACGGCTTAGCAACATCAGGCCCCAAATGGGGAATGATCACTTAGGCTACTTCCATGTATAGCGCAGAAGAGCAAGCACTAATACGATTAGACATCTTTCATTGGCTTGAGATGAAACGCGATGATCACGTGGGCATAACTAAAGAAAGCCTGCTCAATGACTACCACTATTTAGGCCAACATATCCCTCTGCTGGATAGGTACAAGGGAATCCATAACCCTCAGATACTTGATGAAACGCTCAGTGTAGTTTCTACCTTGAATAGCAAGTATGAGGACAACGAAACTTTAGAGGGAATGATCCTGTATGACTATCAGGCAACAGGGGATGGCTATGGGAATACAAAGCTGAGACTCGCCTATGAAAGGCGAATCCCAATTATCTACTTGCTAGAAACATCTAAGGGTTTTTACTGGCCATATGTGAACGTGATAGTTCTTGGAGATGATTTAGCGGCCAAGAAATTCGTTCTCGACTTCCGCAATACCGATGACGCTGACCGGGTCTTTGACGAAACTATTAATTCCATCCCTACGTCTGAAATTCAAAAGAAATATGCTCTTCAGCAAACTAAGAGACGTGTCCACCAACCTGCGTTTAGGTCTAGAGTCATTAGGGCTTACTCAGAGCAATGCGCAATTTGCCGGTTGCAGCACATAAACCTACTTGACGCTGCGCACATTCTTCCCGACAGCCACGAGCTCGGAAGACCCGTTGTTTCTAACGGTTTATCTCTTTGCAAAATTCATCACGCTGCCTATGACAAAAAGATAATCGGAATAACACCAGAATATAAAGTTCAAGTTTCTGTTGCAGTGCTAAATGAGATCGATGGGCCGATGCTAAAACATGGCATTCAAGAAATGCACGGAGTTGAACTGCGTTTGCCAAAATCTAAATCTGAATTACCTAACCCGGAGTTTCTAGAAATTCAATACGCGAAGTTTCTCGAAACGGTTTGACTTCCAAAGCAAGGATGTAAGTCAACTACCGGCAATCGAAACTATTCGATCCCACAAAACATCGACATGATGCTTATCCTCAATACCCATCATGGGCCAGGAGATTCTTCTACCTACTAACCCTCTGAACTTGGGGTTAGGTTCTGGCTCTAGGGTTATGTGGTTTCTGTGGTGTTTGGATTCGATGATGGCTAAGAGGTTCTCTGACTTCTCTATTCTTAGACCACATGTACAGGTGTTCTCTTGGATTAGAGAATGTAAGCCCTCCTCGTAGTCCTTTAGGACTACTCGGTAGGGACTTACCTTGGCCCAGTATCCAAAGAATACGGGGCTAGAAGTTATTCGCCCATATTCCTTATCTATTGCAGCTATCTTCTCTCGTGGGTTCTCCCACTGCTTTACATGTCTCCAGTTAGGCACTGGCTCCTCCTTATTTTGATATTCCACTTAGCACTTTGTGTTTTTCTAGTTAGCTGGCTCATCATCAAAGCAAGGAAACAGCAAAGAAAACTTCCAAGGTCAGCAGTGCAAAGAATCCTAAAAAAGCTGGAGTGGCTAAAGCGAAGCCCGAATCCAAAGGAACTGCTCACAGAACTAAAAGATGACTGGGCTGGTTGCCACAGATTGCGCGTTCAAGAATATCGCGTCATGCTAGAAATTCAGGAGGAGAACGGAACTCTATTTATTCTTGAAGTGGGCCACCGCAAGGATGTTTACGATGGCTAACTACTCCGGCAGAACTACAAAAGTATCTAGAGTTCTATCTGCTGCGAAAGCGATTCTTACTCCGCTATCTCTAGCTTCAAATAGTGCATCTAGTGCTTCTTGAGTGATTTGCTCGCCAGGGGATAGTACTGGAACTCCTGGTGGGTAAGGACAGATCATCTCTGCCGATACTCGACCAACTGCATCCTGTGCACTAACTACTTCATGCTTTGAGAAGAAAGCATCTCTAGGGCTAACAACAACCTCAGGAATGATTGAGAAGGCAGCAGCTGTTGCCACTGGTCTTGGTTCTCCCCTGTGTCTGTTAACAGATTCAATAATTCTGTTGATTAGATCTTCAATTAGTTCGGGGGTATCCGCAAAGGTAATCATTGGAATGATTAGGTCTCTGTTAGCCATCTCTACGTCAATGTTTGCTTTTAGTAGATCTTGTTCAACTAGGTTGCCGTCTGCTCCTGTTTTAGGAAGCAAGATAACGAGCTTGAGTGGATCGATGTATTCACCATCGATTACTTCAATACCGTTGGCAACTAGAGTTGCTCTTCCCTTTTCAGTTGCGTCAATGATTGGGTCAATCAGGTCGTAACCGTGCTTCTGCAGTAGTGCTCGGGATGCGTCAATGGAAGCGAGGATTCTTCCAGACATTGAAGTGGTCTGAGTTGAGTCAAAAGCTTTGTTGAATCGGTCTAGATCAACTAGGCCTTTTCTAACCAAGACAAAGCTGGCTTGTGACCAAGCCGGTAGTGTCTTGTGAGCTGAGGTAACAACGATGTCTGCACCTTCAGCTAGTGGGTGCTCAGGTAGTTCTGGGTGGAAACCGTAGTGAGCTGCCCAAGCAGCGTCAACAACAAGTGGGATGCCAGCGTCGTGACAGACCTTAGCAAGTCTAGGAATGTTAGACATGGTGCCAACGTATGAAGGTTCACCAATTAGAACTGCTTTTGCATCTGGGTTGGCTTCAATGGTTTCTTTGAGTCTGGTTGAAGGTAAGTATTCAGGTAGTCCTGTCGCCGGGTTGATTTCTGGTCTTACCCAAACTGGGATAACACCTGCATAAACCATTCCAACTAGCACTGATTTGTGCAGTGTTCTAGAGACGATTACTTTATCTCCAGGTCCTGCAACAGCCATTACAGCAGCGTGGTTAGAACCAGAAGAACCGTTAACACCAAATCTGCAGAGGTCTGCTCCCCAAAGATCAGCGGCAAGCTTTTCAGCTTCAAGAATTAGTGAGGGGGAAATACGGTAAGGGTGATTACCTGGAAGAACTGGGATATCGCCATCAACGATTGGGCCGGTTAGATTCGTACGACCTTTGTGACCGGGGATTTGGAAAGGAGATCTATCTGTCTCCATGTCTCTAATCCACGCATCAAGTAGTGGAGCGGTTGCCCGCAAACCCATCGGGTCTTTAGTATCTAGCAGAGTTGCTGCACCAAACGCTTCTGTTGCCAATATCCCAACCTTTCGAACTACATTCACATAAATGTGAACTGCTAACAGATGAAGAAGGACCAGGGTTTCCCCTGGTCCCTCAGCCTAGCCTTCGTTACTGAATGCTAGGTAAATCTTTTTAGAACTCTACTTTGGTAACGCTTAGGTCTAGTGGAACACCAGGACCGAAGGTTGTTGCCAATGCACCCTTGAGCAAGTACTTACCCTTAGATGAAGAAGGCTTTAGACGAACGATTTCATCTAGAGCAACTGCTAGGTTCTCACCAAGCTGTTCCTTAGAGAATGAAACCTTGCCGATGATGAAGTGTAGGTTTGACTGCTTGTCGATACGGAACTCGATCTTTCCACCCTTGATGTCAGTAACAGCTTTAGCAACATCTGGTGTCACGGTTCCAGTCTTAGGGTTAGGCATAAGGTTACGAGGACCTAGAACCTTACCTAGACGACCAACCTTACCCATTAGCTCAGGGGTAGAAACTGCTGAGTCGAAGTCAACCCAACCAGCTGCAACCTTCTCAATAAGTTCGTCGCCACCGACTTCGTCGGCTCCAGCTTCACGAGCTGCATCAGCAGCTGCACCGGTTGCGAATACGATTACGCGAGCAGTCTTACCGGTACCGTGAGGAAGACCTACGGTTCCACGGATCATCTGGTCTGCTTTACGAGGGTCAACACCTAGCTTGATTGCAACTTCAACAGTTGAATCGAACTTTGAGGTGTTGGTTTCTCTAACGAGGGTCACTGCTTCTGCAGGAGTGTATAACTTACCCTCTTGGATCTTTTCTGCTGCGGCGATATATGCCTTTGAGCGCTTTGCCATTTCTGCTTTTCCTTTTCTTTATTGGTCACAGTTCGTGGTTAGACGAGTCGCGCGCGACTCTCCCACTAGTGTTTCTTTATTTTTGTTTAGAAACCTTCGACGGTGATACCCATGCTGCGGGCAGTTCCGGCGATGATCTTTGCTGCTGCTTCAACGTCATTGGCGTTGAGGTCAGACATCTTTGACTCTGCGATCTTTAGTACCTGTTCGCGAGTTAGCTTTGCAACCTTCACAGTGTGAGGGGTTGCTGAGCCCTTAGCAACTCCAGCTGCCTTCTTGATTAGCTCAGCTGCTGGTGGAGTCTTTAGGACGAAAGTGAATGAACGGTCTTCGTAGACAGTGATTTCAACTGGAACTACGTTTCCACGCTGGTCTGCAGTTGCATTGTTGTATGCAGTACAGAATTCCATGATGTTAACACCGTGCTGACCTAGAGCTGGACCAATCGGTGGGGCTGGGTTAGC
>Ga0209550_10003567_pt1 | contig 14822 bp, 12 predicted proteins | sample LauGreSuBDMM15SN_2_FD_187567 | JGI IMG/M metagenome (GOLD analysis project Ga0209550, IMG submission 187567) | Freshwater lake microbial communities from Lake Michigan, USA - Su13.BD.MM15.SN (SPAdes) (version 5) | ecosystem: Environmental > Aquatic > Freshwater > Lake | place: Lake Michigan...
CATATTCATTGACATGGCCAAGTACCTCTCACGCAGGGCCGCGAGCTGCGCCGCGAGCGCCGCCCCTGACATCTTCTCAATCTCTAAGGAGGCCTGAGAGCGGCGCAGCTTTTCACGCGTCTCCTCCAAGGAGGCCTGAGAGCAGCGCAGCTGAGCACGCGTCTCCTCCAACGATTGGTGCGCCGACTGCAAGATGTCGTCGCTCATTTTCAATCTGGTCTGCTTGTCGGCCATTTGACTCGCAAGGACGCCTTGCAGCTGCGCCTTCTCCGCCTCGAGAGCAGCCATCTTCTGCTTGACGTCCGAGGCGCCAGCGAGCTCGCGCAAGTCGGCGATCTCGCGGTGGAGATGGAGCTGCACCTGCTCATTGCGCTGCTCGAGATTTGCGAGCTCGAGCTCGAGATTCGCCACGCGCGACTGCGCCGCCATCGCCCGCTGCTGGGCCGCCGCACGCTCCTTAGCACGCTCCCGACGTTCTCCCTCGACTTGCTGCTGCAGCTGCACGTTCTCTTTGGCCATCAGCTCCCGTGTCGATTGGATCTCGCGCAGCTGCTTCTGTCTTGCGACCGCCTCCTCGGCCAGCTGATGCATGCCCGCGCGCGCCTCATTCAACTCCTGTTGAAGCGTCCGCTCCTTCTCCTTCTCCTTGCCCTGGGCGTGCGACACCGCGTACGACACAGCACGCTGCTCGCTATACTCGCGCGACACAGCCCGCAGGCGCAACTGCTCTTGATTTTCTGCATGCATCGAGCTCATCTGCTCCTGCACCGCGGACAGAGCTGCCTGCAGCCGCTCCACCTAAGCAAAGGACGCTCGCGCGCGCGCACACGCAGGCGTACCGAGGTTTAGAGCTGGAGAGAGGATGAAGGCAAGGGGCGTAAAGATGAAGGGCGTAAGAGCGGCGAGAGCGGAGACATTCAGGAATCATCATCATGTATGCACGGGGACGTGAAGATGAAGAGCGCGCGAGAGCGGCGAGAGGGACGGCGAGAGCGGAGACGCCGTCAGTATGCATGCACGGCAGACCGCACCTGCTCTCTGTCTGCGTGCAGCTCAGCCTCCATGGCGGCACGCGAGTGCTCGAGTGCCGCCTGCGCTGCCTGCTCCGCCTGCTCCGCCTGCGCAGCTTCTGCACGCACGCCGTCGAGCTCGTCGACCATCGCTAGACAGGTTGTGATGAGCATGCGAATCTGATCGATGAGAGGCTGGTCTGGGATCATCTCGATGCCGAGGCTCTTGAGCGCGTCCGTGAGCGCCGACTGCGCCTCCGCCGCCTCCTTGCTCATCGCGTCCACATTCTCCTTCGCTCCCTTGTGCAAAGTCTCCAAACGGTTGCCGCGGCTCGTCTCCTGCTCACAGAGCTGTCGGCTCTCCTTGAGCGCGACTTTGAGGTCGTTCACCTGGACTGTGAGAACTTGCATCTGCAGCGCCATCTCCTGATTCTTGGCCATCGCTTCCGACAGGGCATTCTCGCCCGACGCAGACTGCTCGCGGAACTTGGCTGACATATCCGCACTGAACTGCGCGCTCAGCTTGGTCACTTCATTCTTGAGCACCGATTTCGAGGCGACGCGTTGCGTCTCGAGCTTGAGCTTCCACCATCTGTCCTTCTCCTTGCCCTTGGCCCGGACCTCTGACTTGAACTCGAGCTCGAGATCCATGAAGATGCTCTTGAACTCGCGCAAGATCACCTCGCGGCTCGCCTCCATCGTCATTTCCGCCGCCCCTGCCTCGGTGAGCACGCGGCCCACGCACCTGCTCAGCCTCCCTCTTGCGACCTCCAAGCGCTGCTCTCCATCCACGCTCACCTTCGAGTCCTCCTTTTTCGCTTGCGCCGAAGCGATGAGGCCAAGCATATGGTGGAGGGCCTTAGTGTCACTTGGTGCCTTGGAACTGGGAGCGACGGACGCACTTTCTAAAAGTCGAAACGACTGGGATTTGCATGCATGCCGATACAAAGAAGCGGTCAATCCGCTCGAGAGCATGTAGAATAAGGACTATCCAAGATGAGAGAGCTTCAATAGAGCGTAGAGGATACTTGACTAAAACACTAAGATATGATGTCGCACACAGCCTCAGGTGGAGAGGATACCGCGTTGGGTGTGGTGCACAGGTCGCGCGCGAGTTGCTGCGCAGCAGGGACTGCAGGACTGCAAAAGGTCCTCGCCGCGCGCGGTTCCTCACAGAGAGACTGTCACGAATGCTCTCTAGGGCGGTAAGCACGGCGTGACTGCCATTCTGCGCGCGCGCGCTGCTCTCAACGTTTCGATCTTCTTCTGAGTGCCTGCGCCCTCGTCTACCAGGGCGCTGCATGGGATCAGCCACAGGCTCATGTTGGTGTCGACGCGGCAAAGCAGCGCGAGCAGCAAGGCAGCGACCGTACCCTCAACACACGCCGAATAGCAATAGCGCCTTCGGGCCCGCCCGTGCAGCATGTTATACCGCGGGCAGTAGCAGCGGCTCCGTATGAGTGCCGTATGAGTGCCGCTGAGCGCATGAAAACACGACCATGAGCGCGCCCCAGACCATGGAGGCGATTCCACCATACTGGCCGAGAATATCCGCGTACCAGTAGCACAGAGAACCGACAAAGATGAGGAAGAGCCCAGAGCCCGAGGAGTACTGAAGGAATCCGAAATGGCGAAGCAGCCACGAGTTCTGCACCAGCGAGCTGATCAGTAGCAGAAGAATGAATACGAGGGCGTACAAGTGGACGAGAAAGGCCTGAAACGCATCACCCAGGTAGTTGGGAAACATGCGAATCAAATCGATGACCACGGCGGCTGCGCATACGGCTGCACAGCAGAACGTGCCCAGTGACAGAATGCGCGCCCGGCTGGCATTGGAGCACAGACCCATGCCCCAGCGAGGGTGAGAGTGCGGGCGCCTGGCCCTTGCGCGTGAATGTGAATGTGTCACTGTGGGGAATCAGCCCCGAATATTAAAAATATTTAGACCGATCGGGCCGCTGTGAGCAGCAGCAGTGGTCGCAGCCGAGGAACGACCCGAGAAACCGCGGCGCGCGGCAACCGGAGAGGCTATGCCTATGGTATGTTGGTATCGTCGTGAGGCTTGCTGCCGGGGATGCACACCACAAAACCCCGAGTCCGGGCGGGTCACGGCGTTACTATCTCAACCAGGGAGATCCCATGGCGCATGGGCGATTTACTCATATGTAAGAGATCGATTAGAGATCGATATCACGTTCACGTTTCCCCATGTTCTGGGGGGTATCCATGATTCCATATCGCATATGGGCCAAACTCACCACCCACCACCCATGGCTCCCGTATCGCACGTGTTGGCACGTCAGAAGCCTGCTCAGAAGCCAGGGTCGTCACCGAAAGTTGGATTGCTCGTCTCGCCAGAGGCCTCAGAGCCCTCCTCCGCACCTGCCCCTTCGGCGCGTGCGGCGTCCTCCTCCTTGAACTCCGCAAGGAGCTGCTCGAAGGTGGTCGCGTCTCGCTCGCCAGCCTCCTTGTCGGCCGCTTCGCGCGCCGCCATGGCGGCCTCAGCCTTGCGTTGCCTCGTCTTCTTCTTTCGCTCGCCTGCTTTCTCTACTTTCCACGCATGCGCTTGGCGCTCGGCGTCCGTTGGCATCGGTGTCATGATGGCCTTTTGCACATCTTGCCCACCCCACTTGTCCTTGTGCACGTAGTCCGACGCGAGCTTCATGATGCAGATCGTGGGCGAGAAGGCGTTTGGGACGAGGCCGCGCATCATGAAGACGATCTCCGACTGGCACATGTACCCACGTGTATACTTGGCGAGCGAGTGCTCGTCGAGCTTAATCGCCGAGATATCATCCTGGTGGTTGCGCAGCACGCGGTCGATCGACTCGAACCACCACTTGAACTTGCTCTGCGCGCGCCACAGATGGATCAAGATCCACCCGCGACCGAGAGACCGAAAGAGATCGGGCCGCTTCTCCTTCTTCATGATGAGTCTTACGATCCAGAGCTCCACCGACGACTCGGCGCGGTGCAGCCATTTCGTCACCTCAGCATTGTCATTGCCGAGGCGACAGCCGTCGGTAAAGGCGCGTTGCATCTCCGGGTCGACACTGAAAGGCACCCAGCGCGCGGACTGGCTGCTGAAAGCGAGCCAGCCTGCATCATTCCCATGCTGGAAGAGGGTCTCGAACCTCGCGATCTCGCGCCGGTCGAGATCCACCCCGCTCAGGCCCACCTCGGCTGCCCCACCCCCGCCGCCGCCACTGCTACCGCCGCCGCTGCCACTGCCGCTATTGGCCGGCGAATGGCCGACGAAGGGCGACGAATGCCGCCATGGGCATTTGCTACCGACTCCGAGCGTAACCGCGAGTTCCGACTCCGCCATAAGCGTGGTAGGGTGCCTATTTCCCAGGGTGGCGAGGCAATCCTTGAGCACGTCACGGAGCAGATGCGTCGCACCCTCCAGGTCGCCTTGCAACCTAAGCGCCATCCCACGATTCACCATCGAGACCAACGCTTTGGAGTCTCGGATGCCACTACCTCCGACAGCGCTGCCGTCAGCTTCCGCACCGCTTGTCCCAGCGCCGCTGCTATCCGCGATGGGGCTGGGCAACAGCGGGCTGTTTGGCAACATGGAGGCTCCCGATGGTGTCTCCATTGCCGACTCCGCCGCTCGCAGAATCTGTTGTTCTTGGCCACCGTCGCCGCCACTACCACCATCGCCGATGCCGGTGTCACCACCACCCGCGCCGCCGCCGCCGCCGCCGCTCTTCTTCTTCTTCTTCTTCTTCTTCTTGCCCTGGGGAGTCGATGAGGCACCACCGCCGCCCACGCAGCTGCCCTCGCCGCCCTCGTCGCCCTCGTCCTCGTCGTTGCCGGCGTCGCGATGGGCGACCTGACGATACTCCAAGGAGGAAGGGCTGGTCAGCGCGGGACTTGCCGTGGTGGCGGCGCTTTCTCCCCAACTGGTGTGTATCGCGCCACGCAATGCACGAGCTTCCTCTGTCGGCCTCGTGGCCATGAACTCGGCGGCCACCGTAGGGTCAGCGACGACGAGCGCATCCCACGCACACTTCGCGTCACCCATCCACTTTCGTTCCAAAGCTCGCATGAGTGTCGCCTTCAGCAGTCTAGGGGTTTGCTCGCCAAGAAATGGGGCAGGTGTCTCGGGCCCAAATTCTCGCAGTTTTTGCCGGCGTTGTTCCCATGTCTCCGAGGAAGAGGAAAACGACGGGCACGCGAGCACAATCCCATTAAAGGTCATCTGCGCTTCGCTCTCACCCGCCGAGAGCAGCTCCTGTTGGGGTTCGTCACGTGCTTCCTCAGAGGTCATCAGAGGAGGAGGAGCAGGCTCAGTGGCGGCGAGCGTCCGAGAGGTGCAAGGACCCTCGCTGCCTGAAATGGAATGGTCGCCGCCGCCTGTGGAAGGATAAGCGCGGCCTACTGTGGAAGGGCCGCCGCCTGTGGAAGGATAAGCGCGGCCGCCTGTGGAAGGGCCGCCGCCTGTGGAAGGGCCGCCGCCGCCGCCCATGGACGGCATGAGCGGGGGCGGTACCGGTCCAAGCCTCGGCAAGAATTGGCCGCGCGGCTTGGGCGGCTCGGGCTCCGAGGGCTGCATCCCGGAGTGTCTGATATGGGGATTCAAAATATTGGACCCGAACCGCGTCAGAGAGCGCGTGTCGGGTTTCGTCGAGACCCGAGCTTCGAGAGACATCTCGTGCAGCTTGTCAGAGAGGATTGCGGCCTGCCGCGCCATCTCCTTGCCCTGCATCTCTTGAGCGGAGACCATCGAAGACGGGTACACGTGCCGCCGCTCGAGCGACCGCGGCATCACGGCATCGCCGCTCGTGCGCACCGCCTCCTCGCGCTCGTGGGCCAGCGTCGCCACGCGCTTGAGCGCCGCCTCAACAAACACGCGAACGGACGTGGCGGCATCATTGTCGTACTCGGCCGCCTTGCTCCGCATCACATCGCACTGCTTCAGATACGCGCTCAGCTCGCTGTCGCGACCAGCAAACGGCTTGCCTGGGGGGACGACCGAGGCGGGGAGCGGCATCGACATCAACTTGCACGCGCGCATCGCGGTCGCCGCGTAATCAGCGGTTGCCGCCCGGCACTCCTCGAAAGCCTGGATCGCCTCGTAGGTGGAGGCGGCGGCGGAGGCGGCGACGGTGGTGGAGGAATGGACGCTGCCCGTTTGCTTGACCTTGAGCCACTTGGAGCGTAGCGCGTCCGCGTGGGCCTGGGCTGCCACCGCCTCGGCCGCTATGTGCGCTCGATCGAGCACTGGGCCTGTCACGCCGTCCGTCTTCAACTGGACCCATTGCTTCACGATGTCCATCGTCTCATCCGAGAGCTTCTGCCCGGTCTGCTGCGGGAGAAGGGTGTGCTCCTTGCCGTCGCGTGCCGCTTGCTGCAGAGCTAGCTCCCGCTTCGCAATGAACCCAAACGCACGCGCTTGTTTGCCGAGAACCTCCAAGAAATCCTGCAGATTTGTGATGCCGCGGACGGCCCCAGTCCGTGGCGCCTCAACGGGCGGCTTTGCGTTTGCTGGCATGGCCCGCCTTGGGACGGCCAACCGCCTCGGAGCGAGGAAAATGCAGCCGCGCAACCTGGGCGCCTCGAGGTGGTTTTCTGGTGTTGACCCACGAGTGAGAAGACCGCTCGCAACTACGTCGCAATTAATAAAAGTTTATCAGGCTTCTCGGCTCGCCGCTCCGCCACGCCGATGACCTGCCAGGGGTACTCAGGGTTGGGCGGCAAGCGCGGAAGCAAGGCGTCTTCGCGTTCGAGAATGGCCGCCGCCCTTTACATCGGCGTTCTTAAGCCCTCGACGTCCGTGCTCACGCCACATCCTCGCGTGGAGGCCGAGCTCGCGCCGAGGCTGATTCCGTGCGTGCCGCCTGCGGTCCACGGCGCTGTGTGCCTCAACGTCGGCCCGTCGGCGCTCCTATTCGGTATGCGCCAACGAGGTGGTATCGGCAAGCGCAAGCCAAAGACGCAATGCTACAAATTGATTTACTATGTCTGCACGCACGAGAGCTGCGGCTGGCGTGGCACGAGCTTGGCGAAGCACCGCAGGCAGAAACCAGCGTGCATCTACTACCCAAGCCTCTTGAGTTATGCTAAGAGCGAATCTTTGAAGGACGTTGTGTCAGCCTTCCTTACACGCTGTACGCCGATTCAGCGCAAGCTCGGGCTGTCACCCGACTTTGCCAAGCCAGTGCCAATAATGGGCGCCGAAGGGCGCTTCGATCCCGATCGGCTCTACTTGACTGTGCCCGTGGGCATGCAGGCCGGCGATTGCTTCACCGTACCCATGGGCCGGGGCCTCGAGGCTCGCATCACAGTGCCTGCGGGCAAAGCCGAGGGCGACGTGCTCCAAATCTCGAGCCACGCGGGCCGCAAGAGATCGAGCCGAGAACCCGAATTAGACGGCCACGCGAGACGCGTCCAGGGGCAAGGCGCCGACTCGTTGGCTGTGGACGACGCTGCGGGCGACGAGGAGGAGGGCGACCGGGAGGAGGAGGGCGACCGGGAGGAGGAGGGCGCACCTGCAGGCGACTCTGCCTTCGATCATGTGGCCATGCATGCGGCAGCAAATGCGGTGACGGCCGACGTGGTGATTGTAGATGAGGCTGAGGAGGATGGTGGAGGAGAAGACGACGAAGGCTTGCAGGCCATCAGGCCGGAGCACTTGGAGTATTTGGTCGGAGCTACTCACAGGCCGGAGCACTTGGCCGGAGCGGGATCGGACAACGATGGGGAGGAGTTGCCACTCAACGGCAGCCGCTCGCGGTTGCGCGCATATCCCGGCGGTGGCGCTGCCTCCGCCAGCAGCGGCGCGGATGCCGCCACCGCGGAGGCCGCCACCGCGGAAGCCACGGCCGCCAACGTTGACTTTGACGTGACCTTGGGTGCCCCAAACGCCGCCATCGATGACTCCGCCGTAGTCCGAGCTCACGATTCTGGTTCATCGGACCCGGACGACGTCGAGGACGATGGCGACGTCCCGCTTCAAGGACGACGAGCAAGGTGCCGCTCGTCGCCTCGCAGGAGGGGCAAGGAAACACCGTCGTCGGAGGCCAAGCCCGCCGCGGCAGCGCCAGTCCGCTCCCCGCCTCGCAGGAGGGGCAATTGAAAGCTGGCGCTCGACAAAACTGCGCTCCCAGGTGCCATCCCATGGCAAGCGGGCGCGTGAGGAAGGGTGAGGGAGTGCACGAGATCTGTGAACATCTGTGAATGATGGCGACTGTCAGTGACGTGTCACATGATCATGTGGAATGGAACGTCTCTTGTTTCTCTGTGTTCATCACGTGTCTGTGTTCATCAAGTAGAACATTCTGGATCCAAATCTGTGTGTGGATCGAGGGGCTCCTCACTGTGAATGTGAATCGAACTTTTTACGATGGAGACGACATCGACCGCGGCCGCAATTCTCGAGAAAAAGGGCAATCTTGAGGAGGAGCTGCGCCGAGTGGAGCGTCAAATCTACGAGCTTGAGGGCGAGTACCTGCAGGCACGCGCGCCCGCCCGGCCCCAGCCACTATCCCTTGCTATCTCTTCATCATGACTCCACTCACGGGGCTTTTTTCTGTCTTTCTCACGCGTACGTGAGCAGGAGACCGTCAAAGACGGTAACATTTTGCGTGGTTGGGAGGGATATCTGGGCAAACAGGCGAGTAGCGGTGCTATCCGCCGAATCAACCGCTTTCGCGAGGCAGATCGCATGTTCTCTTCATCCTCCACGACGAGCCCGAGCTCCCAAGCCGCGAGCAGCGGTGCGGCAGCAGCAGGAGCGGCAGCAGGGGGAGCGGCCACTACTAAGGGTCCCCCCGCAGCCGCGGCCGCTGGCGGTGCCAAGGTCAAAAAGTCCGCTGGTGTGGTCGCCGGACAACGCAAGCGGGGAAGAGATGCTGAAGAGTAGTTTCTCGAGTCGACAACTTGTCCTTGAACTGTGTACTTGTTGACAGCATGCATTCATGCCACTGTGTACTCCGTGTTTCGCGCTCTCTCTCTCCCTCTCTCTCTCTCTCAGAGCTCCCCGTGCCGCCCACTCCTGAGCTGCAAGCGTATTGTATACGACGTGCGTCCGCACCGCTAGAGGCCCGAGAGGCGAGACGACGACTAGACCCACCGTACACGAGTACAGCCGCGGCGCGCGCGCAGCGGAATGTGCGCCATTGCGGTGTCTGCGCCGCAGGGGAACGGCACGCGCCTCAGCGACGGCGCTGCTGCTTGGTTCCCCGAGGTCCTCGGCCTTGCTCGAGGGACTGCTCGAAGAGCTCATCATTGTTCTCAGGCGCCTCTCCCGCCTTTTCGGCGCCGTTAACGTCGAGGTTCGTCACAACCTTCTCCATCTTGAGGCTGACGATCTCGTTCGAGCTGCGGGTCTGCGCCTTGCGGAAGCGCTTGCCTCCAAACGGTCGACACTCTGTAGCCGGGATCGCGCTCGTCGGGATCGAGTCGGAGGCGGAGGGCATCGGCGCGTTGTCGCCATCGGCAACGACTGCATTAGGTCGCACTCGCCAGCCCCCTTCGAGTAACGGCGGCGGCGGTGGCCGGCGCGGAGGCGGCAGTGCCATCGGAGCGAGGCCTGGTGCCAGTCCCGCCGCCGCCGTGGCCGCCGCCGCCGCGGCCGCCGCCGCCGCCTCTGGTAAGGGTGTTGGCGCGGGGGGGGCGCGCATAGGCACGACGGGAGCGTCGGTGGCGGGTGGAGCGCCACACGTATCCTTTTTACTCCGAGCGTGCCAGCCGTCGCCTGCAGCAGCAGCAGCAACCGGGGCGACCGGCGCCGTCGCGGCAGGTGCGGCCGGTGCGGCCGGCGGCGCCTCTGCGGACCGTCCGTGTCTCTGTGGAGCCTCTGTGGAGCGCTCCACGGCCGGTGCCGTCGTGATGGAGATTTGGGAGATTTTGGAGCTCTTCATGGGTCCCGTGTATGGGGGCTGCGGCGCGCGCGGCGGCGCACTCGCGTCGCCCGCATGCGCCGCGAGGTGGGAGTCGGCCGCGCCCAGCTGCTGCGATGCGGATGCCAGCTGCGTGGCGGGCCGCGGGACGGCTCCCAATCCCTGTGGCTCTGTGTACCCTCCGGAGTCCGCAGGCATGCGAAAGGCCTGAGACGCGGCTTGCGTCATCGCATCAGGTGGAAGCGAGGCCACCGTGGCACACCCAGCCGCGCGCGCCGCTGCAGCCGCTGCCGTCGCCGCCGCGGACGCCGTCGCGGGCGCGGGCGCCGTCGCGGGGCCCTTCTTGCTGGCGGTGCGTGTCGCCTGCTGCGCTGCCTGCTGCATGGCGCGCTGCAGGTCGGCGAAGACGAGGGTGGTGCGAATTGTGAGAGGGGAGAGGATGCGCGCGCGCGCCGTATCGAGCGCTACACGGACCGCCTCGGAGGCGCTTGCCGGCTCTTCGTCCGGCAGGAGGAAGTCATACCTGATGAGGGAGGCAACCAGCGGTCAGCAGCGGTCATCAACGGTCATCAGCGGTCATCCGATGGCAATCCGATGGCAATCAAGAAGCCGTACCCCTCTTGCGCGCGGCGCGTCGCGTGCGCGGCCGCGTCGGGGCCGTCGAGCGCTGGCCCGTCCCATGGTACAGCCTCGCCGCCCATCAACGCGATGAGTTTCAGAGAGTCGGGGTGCGGCGCCGTCGGAGGCAAGCAGAGGAGCCGGACGCCACTCAGCAGCCTCGCGCGCGCGGAGTTGACGCACCCGACGCGCGCGTCGAGGCCGCTCTCGGCGCGCGCGCCCGCCGGCGGCGTCGGCGCGTACTTGGCGTCGTTGACATCGGGCAGCGGGTCGGAGATTGCGGTGCGCATGCTTGCGTCGTGCAGCCACAAGGGGTTGACGACCGGTACGAGCGATCCTAGCGCGTACAGGAACTTGGGCGTCCACTGCATCATCGGCGTGACCAGGTGGGTGACGTCCTCGCGCCACTCCTTGGCCTGCGCCGCGCCAAGCCGCTCACATGCCGCCTTGTGCGTGGCCTTGGCATCGCCGCTCACGCCCGAGGCGCACACGACGAGCGGCACGTGCTCGACCAGAAAGCTCGTCGTGCCGACCTTGAGCTTAGCGCCATGTGGCACGGCGTAGCGCCGCCCGCCCGGGTGGCCGTACGGCTCCTCGGCCAAAAGCGGCTGCGACTCCGCCAGTGATGCCGCGTCCGTGGGCTCCGTGTTCCACAGGCGCTGAGTGTTGATGAATGTGCCGAACTTGGAGTCGAGGTCCTTGATGAAGAGCCGCCCGTCGGTCACAGACAGCTCGGCGTGCCTGCGGCTGATGCTCTTGTCGTTGGCCAGCACGATTGCGCCCTCCTTGCGGCCGATGAGGTACGACGGAGGGTCGTCGCCAGGCAATGGAAGGAGCAGTGAGAGCGGCGCATCGCCGGAGTCACCTGGCTTCATGAGTTGGCGCAGAGCGAACGGCATCGTGAGTGCGGATGTTCGCGCGGAGGATGGATCCCGACCTGCGCCACAGATGGTCGCGGCCAGGGCGACGGAGGCGATCGTGATGAGAGAAAAGACCCTCCTCGTTCGGATTTCCCGCGATGTGGTCCCTGGACGCATTCGGCGCCGACCTGAACGTGTGCGCCTCGTGCAACTTCGCCAACGTCCCGACGCTGCCGAAGTGCGACATGTGCGACTCGCCACTGCTGCACACCAAGCGCCCAGCCCCACCGCCGTTGCCGCCGCCAGTACCTTCCATGAAGCTGCGAAAACTCGTCGAGTCCATCCAGCTCGGACTCACAACTTTGGCTCAGATCCTCGAGGAGAACGGGGCGTCGCAACCGCGCCCTCCGGCCAAGCGTGCTGCAGCCGCTTCGGCTCCTCCGGAGCCGCGCGCCGCTGACAAGCAACCACGGCCAACCGCGGCCTCGTTCTCATCTTCTACCACCGCCGCCGCCGTCACAGCAGCCTCTTCGGTGGTTGGCAAGCGCGCCGCCCACGACGAATCCACGACGCCGCACACAAGCCATGACCCTCTGACTCGTCGCAAAAGGTCAGCGTCACACCCAGCCGCGGCCTCGAGCGCGCCCGCCGCAGCCGTGCCTTCGAGTGCGCCGCCTACCGTCGTGCCTCTGAAAGGCGCCAGCAGCAGCATCGCCGCGCAACGGAAACCCGACCGGCGCGAGGTCGTCGGCGAGAGTGGGGTGCGCGTGGGCGACCAAGTCAGCTTCGCTCTCTCCAAGGACGATGGGCTCGCGCGCGCGGTCTATAACGACGGACCACCCTCAACGCTCCGTTGGTTTGTCGAGGACAGACGAGGACGCATCGTGGAGTACTTCCTCGTGTATGGGGCGAGTCCCGACGACTGGAGTACGCTCGCGACGAGCGCAACGATGCGCGATGCGGAGGATGCCCTCGCCTGCTTGAAGCGGCGGCACAAACTGGCGGGCACGCTCGTCACGTTGAATGCACGTCGTCTCAGCACGGAGTCGGGGAAGTGTCTGTAAAATGTGAGAGAAATGTACCCGCATGTCTGCTTCACTGCTACATTCGATGTCAACGAGCGTCCCACCGGGGGCAGGGGCGCTGTCAAAAGTAGCCAGACTGCTGCGCTAGTAGTATGCGTGCGCGCTCGCGTCAAATACCCCTTCCCGAGTCGTGCGCTCACTCCTTCGTCGCGTCGGGCCAGCCCATGGCCGCGAGCCGCGGGTCGTCGGCGACGGCGTGCTTGCACCAGAACTGCGACGGCATCGGGTACGACATGGGCGCGAGCGGCCTACGCTCATTCTCCATCGAGAACCTGGCAGTGAAGTAGAGGCAGACGCCCCACACTGCGCCGCAGATCGCCGTGTTGCGCTTCCAGTTGGGCGGGTTGCACCACCAGCCGCCTGCCGGGGACCACACCCACTTGGGGTACTGCGCGCGAGAGTGCGAGAACGTTCTGCAGTGAGATGTTGGGTGCGGAGGTAATTGAGAGATCACGGCAATGAGGGGCTGCGGACACGTTGCGAGGTTGGGAGGGGTCGGTTGTGGGATGGGTTCCGCCGCTGCTCGACAAACCGGGAAATTAGCTCCGCCCATGCCCTTGCCCATGGTGGCCTGCGTGGGGGTGACGAGCGTAGGTGAGGGGCTGCAAGTCTGTGCTTCTCCACGTCCGCGACAATGACGATCCCAGTTGAGGGTGGCGGTGTGCGGTCGCGCGCGCGAGCGAGCAAGGGGAAAGGAAGCGGCGCAGCCAAGGCTGGCGCAGCGGCGCAGGGCCCCTCATATGCCGCCGCCGCCGCATAAGTGGGGCTGTTGGCATCACTGCGCACGTAAACGAGAGGAGACGCACCGCGAGGAAGTTTTTTGTCGAGAACAAAGCAACCAGCCGCCGTTCCGGGCAATTGGCATGAACCTGAAGGTTACATTACGTCGCCAGTGCCTGGGGCAGCTTGATGAGTTTCGCAATTCCAGCGGCTGTTGTAGACGTCCAATGGGCGTCGATGACCAGGCTGCGTCTTCGGGCTCGCATCCGGCGCGGCAGGCACCGCTGCCGCATTACGCGCTGCCCAACTTCTCAGTCGTACTGCCCACCTACTCTAACGCCGAGTCGGACCTCATCACTCAGGCCTTCCGCATCGGCAATTTCGTATCGGTATCAGCTCTGCCGAACAGCATCAAACCAGGTCAGGTGAGCCGCAGCCGCTTCCAAAAGATCCTGGACAACCGTCAGCCGGCGGAGGACTGGAATGTCAACCTGGGTGCGCCATACAAGCCTAAGCAGAAGACCTTCTCCGAGTTTGAGTACATGCCGTCACCGTTCTCGCTCGCCGACGAGGTCGCCAAGGAGGACCGCGAGAAGCACGTTGAGGCCACCAAGGCGGCCGGGCACGAGAAGGCGTTCGTCATGTCGGACACGCACAAGTCGCTCAAGTACGAGGACTCGTTCCGCGGCGGCAGCAACCCGACGTTCCAGTTCAACGCGTTCTCCTCGGTGGCCGACCCATACGAGCGTGCCGACGACCAGGCGCTGCGCTATAAGTGGCTGCAGGATGCGCAGATCCTCGCCGGGCCCATACGGCCGTCGGGGCGCGTCAAGGGCTCCACGGGCCAGGCGTCCTCCGAGCTGCCGACGCGCTCGACGCTGCCGCAGATGGTGGCGGAGCTGCGCGAGGCGATCGAGTTCGACTGGAGCGAGTACGCGTTCCTCGTGTGCTCGACGGACGACGAGCACGTGGTGATACGCTTCGAGCTGGCGACGCTCGACTCGGAGCCCGGCCTCTCCGCCTACATGAACGTCTTCTCGCGCTCTCACCGCGTCGTCTACAAGTACATGCTCAAGAAGGTCGTCGAAGATTGGAACGTGACGCCGGGCGATGGCCACCTGTACTTCACCTTTCGCCCCCCATGGGTCGCCTCACGCATTACGGACACGTTCTACTCGCTGCACCCCGAGCAGCGCACGTACCAGGACTCGCGTGCCAAGCGCTCCGCCAAGGCCGCCAGCACAGCCGGCGCCGTGATGGGCGCCTCGAGCATTGGTCTCAGCTCGTCCTCCATTGGCGGCCCGATGGGCGCTGTGGAACGACCCGACCTCACCTGAGGCGCCGTCTTGGGCGCGATAGGAGGAGGAGGAGGAGCAGGCGTGCGCGTCCCAGCCCTGGGCCTGGCCCGAACTCTCTTGACTCTCAGGTCGCGCGCGTGTTGGGTCGTCCCCTATGGCTCAGCCCCGGTTTTGCGTGTGAGTCGGGGGCAGCTTTCGGCCATTTTTGCTGCATGTTTTACTGGATTAGCGAGTACCCAGGTGCATCGACGCGAGAAAATGAATTTTTCTGCTTCGAAAGGACAAGAACTATGGCAACGAATTCGGAGCACCACTACCTCGATCAAACACGAACAACGTCAACGTACAACGACACAGCCACACCCCCCACAGGAGCGTTCAG
>Ga0209550_10003568_pt1 | contig 14821 bp, 16 predicted proteins | sample LauGreSuBDMM15SN_2_FD_187567 | JGI IMG/M metagenome (GOLD analysis project Ga0209550, IMG submission 187567) | Freshwater lake microbial communities from Lake Michigan, USA - Su13.BD.MM15.SN (SPAdes) (version 5) | ecosystem: Environmental > Aquatic > Freshwater > Lake | place: Lake Michigan...
GACTGCGCCAAGGGCGTGGCCATTGCGGCCACCCACCCCGGCCCGCTCAAAACCTACGCCACCATTGAAGGCGGCTCGCCCAAAATCACAGAACGCGTGCTGCCCCTCATTGCCGTGCCCACCACCGCAGGCACCGGCAGCGAGGTGGCGCGCGGCGCCATTTTGATATTGGACGACGGCCGCAAAGTCGGCTTTCACTCCTGGCACCTGCTGCCCAAAGCGGCCATTTGCGACCCTGATCTCACGCTGGGCCTGCCGCCCTTGCTGACGGCTGCCACCGGCATGGACGCGATTGCCCACTGTATGGAAACCTTCATGGCCCCGGCTTTCAACCCCCCGGCCGACGGCATTGCGCTCGACGGCCTGGAGCGCGGCTGGGCCCACATTGAAAAAGCCACCGCCAACGGCCAAGACCGGGACGCTCGCCTGAACATGATGAGCGCCAGCATGCAAGGCGCCATGGCTTTTCAAAAAGGCCTGGGCTGCGTGCATTCCCTGAGCCACAGCCTGGGCGGCGTCAACCCGCGCCTGCACCACGGCACGCTCAATGCCTTGTTTTTGCCAGCCGTGATCCGCTTTAACGCCCAGGCCGATTCCATGCAAAAAGACAGGCGCTTAGAGCGCATGGCCCGCGTCATGGGCATGGGCTCTGGCCACGACATACCGGCCGCGATTACCGCCCTGAACGCCAGGCTGGGCCTGCCCTCTGGCCTGGCGGCCTTGGGCGTGACTGAAGACTTGTTTGAGCGCATCATCGAAGGCGCTCTGGCCGACCATTGCCACAAAACCAACCCCAGGCTGGCCACGGCGCAGCACTACCGGCAGATGCTGCTGGAGGCGATGTAAAGCGGATCAGTCATGGCCTGCATCACCCCTTTGCTTTTCACCGCAGTGAAAAACAGGGGGTGACCCGCTAGGGAACGAAAGTCAAAAACAAAAACGCTGCAAACACCACCAAATGAATGGCGCCTTGCATCATGTTGGTGCGCCCTGAGGCCAGCGTGATGCCCCCCACCATGAAGGTCAGCACCAAGAGCGCCATGTCTTTGGGGTCCAGGCCCAGGGTCAGCGGCAAGTCCAGCCACACCGCAGCCAATACCACCAAGGGAATGGTCAGGCCAATGGACGCCAGGGCCGAGCCAATGGCCAGGTTCATGCTGGTTTGAAGGCGATTGGCCCGGGCTGCACGAAAAGCCGCCCAGGTCTCAGGCGCCAAGACGATGATCGCAATCAGGGTGCCCACCACGGCTGTGGGCGCCTGCCAACTGCGAACCAGTGACTCTAAGGACGGCGACAAAATTTTGGCCAAGCCCACCACGCTCACCAAGGCCACAAGCAGCAAAGCAAAACTCAGCCAGGCCTGTTGGTGGCTGGGCGGTGCGGCATGCACCGCTTCGTCGGCGGCATCTTGGGCCGGTAAAAAATAATCTCTATGGCGCACGGTTTGGATAAACACAAACACCAGCCACAGCACCAAGGACCCGGTCGCCACAAAAATCAGTTGCGAGTCCGTGTAATTCGCCCCCGGCGCGCTGGTGGTCAAGCTGGGCAGCACCAACACCAGGGTCGACATGACGACCAAGGCGGCCAGCCCTGAGCCCGTGCCTTCGATGCGAAAGATCTGCTCTTTGTGGCGCAGCCCGCCCGCCAGCAAACAAACCCCCACCACGCCGTTGCAAATGATCATGACCGCGGCGTAGATGGTGTCTCGAGGCACAGTCGCGGCATTGGCCCCACCGGCCAACATCATCGACAACACCAGTGCCACCTCTATGACCGTCACCGCCAAGGCCAAGACCAAGGTGCCGTAGGGCTCGCCCACCTTGTGGGCAATCACCTCGGCATGGTGGACCGAGCTGACCACAGCCAACACCAGGGCGGGCACGGCCAGCCATAAAAGCACCGCTTGGTTGGGCCACAGCAAACTGCTGGACAGCACCAGCGCGCTCAGCAAGGGATAGGCGATAAAGGGCGAAATAAAAAACATGGGAGACATTTTGGCTGGTGTCGCTATTGCTGAGTGTGAGGTGGCTCAGACGCCACCCCGATATGCCCAATGACGTGCCTGATATCAGCTGGCAAGAAAATGAACGCAGCAATGAGCGGCCGGCCGCAAAGGTGCCTCAAAGGAGCCTCAATGCGTGTGTCCATGGTGAGCGTCGGGCACATGCGCGTGGGCATGGGTGAGGCGTTCATGCCGGTGCCAGTGGCTGTGCGTGCCTGTGGACTTTGCATCGTGCATGCCCTCATGGGTGTGGTCATGGTGCCCATCGTCATGGCTGTGGGCATGTTCATGCGCCATCTCGTCATGGGTGTGCTCGTGGGAATGTGACTCCATCAGGTGCAGCGCCACGCCCAGCAGCATCAGCGCACCTGCGCCCACCATCCACCAAGTGCCCGAGCGGTCGCCCAAGGCAAATGCGCCCGCAGCACCCATGAAAGGGGCAAACGCAAACACAGAGCCCGTGCGGGCCGCCCCAAAGGAGCGCTGCGCCAGCAGGTAAAACCGCAAGCTCAGGCCGTAGCCCGTGGCGCCCACGGCCAGCAAACCCAGTGCTTTGGCCACAGGTGGAAGCGGCTCGTGAAAGAGCAAGGCCAAGGTGGCTGTGCAGGCCACGCCCAGGGTCGCTTTGACCAGTACCACCTGGCCAGGGTCCCGGTCGGCCACGCCGCGTGAGAGCGTGTTGTCCACCCCCCAGGCCAGCGTGGCCAGCATCACGGCCAGCAAGCCCAAGAGCTGCACTTGGCCGGCTGCGCCTTGCTCCAGCACCAACACCGCACCACCCAGCAGCATCAGAAGTACCGCCGTGGTGACGCGCTTGTCCAAGGTCTCGCCGTACCAGCGCCAAGCCAGCACAGCGGTGAACACCGCCTCCAGCGTCAGCATCAAAGAAGCACTGGAGCCGCTGGTGTGCTGCAGGCCCCATGCCAGTGCCACGGGCCCAATGACGGCCCCCGTGCCCGCCATGGCCAACAGCCTGGGCATATCGGTTTGACGAATGCCCGCTTCCCGGGCAGCAGGATGCCTCAGCACCCAAGCCACAATGGCTGCGCCCGCATACAGCAGGGCCGCCGTGGTGAACGAGCCCACGCCCTGGCCCAGGCTTTGCACCATGGGCGTGCTCAGCCCGAACAAGGCGGCAGCCAGCAAAGCCAGCAGTCCGCCTTTGAGCGCAGGATGGTTGCGCACCAGGCTCACTTATTGCCCCGTGAAGTTGGCCGCGATGAAGTTGCCTGGCAAGGTGAAGAACATGTAGAGCGTTGCCTTGGTTTTGTCTTTGGCGCTGGCGTCCTTGAAAGTCACCTTCCATTCTTGGCCTTTTTTGCCCTCGACCGCCTCTATTTTTTCTGGCTTCAAAGCGCTCCAAGCCGCGTCGAGCTTGCCGCTTTTAACCAGTGCGTCTTTGCGCTGCTGCGCGCAGCCGCTCACGGTGGCCTCGGCGGCGGGTTTGTTGCCGTGAAAGTGGCAGCTGCCGCCTTTGTCCGCCCATGCGGCGGGTGCACAAAGGGCGGCGCTCAGGCTCAAGATAAGGGAGATTTTTTTCATGGTTGTGCTCGTGTGTGGGGCGGGATGGCTCATTTCAAGGTGTTGCGGCTGTCGTCGAGGGTGTTTTCAATGCGCATGTCTTCGTGCACATGCCGGTGCTCTTGCTCAGGGAAGCGAAAGCTGTCCGGGGCGCTGTCGTGCTGGTAGCCGTGCAGTTGCGTGAACAAAAGGTAAATACCGGCATACATCAGGCTCAGGTTGGCAAGCTGGCTAAAACGCTGGAACGAGGGGCGATGCCGCCACAGGGCCAGCAAGCCCAGCATCACCGTCAGGGCAGCGATTTGCCCCACTTCCACGCCCACATTGAAGCTCAAAATGCGCCACAACATGGCCACCGGGTCGTCCCCCAAAGGCAGTTGCTGCAACCGGGTGGACAGGCCAAAACCGTGCAGCAGGCCAAAGGCAAACACCGCCATCAACACGTTGGGCGACTTCATGCCCAAATGCTTTTGAAAACCACCGTTGTTGTCAAACCCCTTGTAAATGACGCTGATGGCGATGATGGCGTCCACCAGGTAAAAGTTCCAGGTGATTTGGTAGTAGGTGGCGAACACCAGCGTGAGGCAATGCCCCACTGTGAACACGGTGACCAACTTGGCCACGTCTTTGAAGGTGGTCAAAAAAAACACCACACCGAACAAAAACAACAGGTGGTCGTAGCCTGTGAGCATGTGGCTGGCGCCCAGGCCCACGTACTGTAAGTAGCCCCCGTCCAGCATGCGCTGGCGGTCTTCGTCAGAAATGCCGTGCGCCACCGCGAGCGCGGGCAAAGCGCACAGCACAAGGGCCATGAGCCGCCCCCAAAAAATGCGTTTCATGTGTTTGGAATTAGATTTGAGCTGAAAGTCTGCGAGCTTACATTGCAGTCAGTCCACTGGCAGGGCAGCCAGAGAATTCGCTTGTTCAACGGGCAAGCCTGGGCATTGGCCGCACCCTCCCCTTAAGTTGGGGGGCGTCATATTCGATGCTTTATTGTTGGCCAGTGGCTTTGTTGCCGAGTTCTTAGTCGGTCAAGTCTGCCGCCGCATGGCCCACTGATTGAAAGCGCCTGCAGACGCCTGAAGGCCTGAAGTCCTAAAGGCCTACCGCAGGCCGCTCAAGCCAGCGAGTTGTCGCCGCTCATGTAGACAAACACGTCTTGGAACAACTCGCCCTTGAGCCTGAAGAAATTGGCGTTGCTTTTGTGCACCGTCGGCTGGCCAGCTCGGCCGTTTCTCACCTCAAACCGGGAGGCGATGCGCTCAGGCGAGACCACAAAGTGCTCAAACTCGCCGTGGTAAATGGTGTCGTAGCGACTGAAAAGCCGCTCAAACACCCCTGCAATTTCAGTGTCGCGACCGCGAAACGTGGTTTGGAAGGTGGCGATGGTGAAGGTCGCATCACTTGTAAAAAAGGACAAGCTGGCAGCCAAGTCTTTGCGGTCAACGGCCGCAAAGTAGGCTTCAACCCGGGCAATGGTCGTCTGATCGCTCATGCTGGTTTGGCTTGCATTGCCCATCAAGCTTTGTTGAGCCGCTCGTTTTGCGGAAACATGAACTGCTTGGCTTGCGCATCCATCTCGGTTTTAAAAGCGTGCTTGGTCTTGAGCGCCTCGGCGCGCTGGGCCGCTGGGCGTGCGCTGATGGCGTCGAGCAGGCGTTTGACGTTCGGGTACTGCGTCCAAGTGGCCTCGCCCGTGCCCAGCACAAACGGCAGCATGCGGGCCCAGCCCCAAAATGCCATGTCCACAATGGAGTAAGCCTCGCCCACCATGAAGCTTTTGCCGGCCAGGTGCTTTTCAATCACGCCCCATTGGCGGTGCGCCTCGAAGTCGTAGCGGTTCAGTGCGTATTCTTTGGGCTCGGGGGCCATGTGCCGAAAGTGCACGGACTGGCCTGAAAACGGGCCTATGCCGCTGGCCACAAACATCAGCCAGGCCAACATCTGGCCTCGCGCAGGGCTGCGCAAGTCGGTGGCAACGAACTGACCCTCGCGCTCGGCCAGGTAGAGCAAGATGGCGTTGCTGTCAAAAATCGTCACTTCACCATCGACGATGGCGGGCACCTTGGCGTTGGGGTTGACGGCCAGGAAAGCCTCGGCGAATTGTTCGCCCTTGCGGGTGTCCACCGCAATGGCCTCGTAAGGCAGGCCCAACTCCTCCAGGAGCAAGGCGACTTTCATGGGGTTGGGGGCGACGTTGTAAAAGAATTTAATCATGCTCAAATAATAAATCCAAGCCGAGCGGCATGGAGTCAAGTTTGCGACTGCATGCGCCTTGCGCTTACAGCGACACCGCCGCAGCCCCCAAAAACACCGCCGCCGACAGCACCGAGCCCGCCGCGCCCAGCATGTTGCTGGCGTACACCACTTGGCCCCAGCCTTGGGAGCTCTGTAAACCGCGATCGCCCGTGAGCGCCGCCAAAGGCGTGGCCACGCAAAACGCATAGGCCGACACCACCATGGGCAGCACAATCATCCAGCGAACGGCCTCGGGCACCTGCAACGCGCCCAACACGGCGGCAGTTGCCAGCATCAAGGTGGCGCCCAAGGGCAAGCTGGCATGGGCCACGCGCCAAGCGTTCACCACCAGCGCCGGCGCGCCACGCTTAATCGCACGGGCATACGGCGCGCCCAACAAGAGGCCAAAAAGCAGCACCACGGCAGCATGAAAAACGAGGTGGCGGTAAGCATCGGACATGTGAAGGCCAATCAAAAATGGAATGAGCTCTGTCAAAGAGACAAGCCAAAAAAGCCACGCTCAGTGCTTCATGGCCCAGCAAGCGGCTTGTTTGGCGTGCAGCGCGGTGGTGTCAAACAAGGGAACGCTGGCATCCGCCTCGCCCACCAGCAGCGTGATTTCAGTGCAGCCCAACACAATGGCTTGCGCGCCTTGCGCCACCAACTCGGCCATGACGCGCTGGTAAATCTGCCGTGAGGCGGGCTTGACCTGCCCCTGGCACAGCTCCTCGTAAATGATGCGGTGCACCTGCGCGCGGCCTGCCTCTTCAGGGGTGAGCACCTTCAGCCCGTGCAGGGCGCGCAGGCGGTCAGAGTAAAAATCTTGCTCCATGGTGAAGCGCGTGCCCAACAGTCCCACGGTATGAAGCCCGGCCTGCACCACAGCCTGCCCGGTGGCATCTGCAATGTGCAGCAAGGGCAAAGGGCTGGCCGCCTCCATGGCGTGCGCCACCTTGTGCATGGTGTTGGTGCACAGCACCACGCAGTCGGCCCCTGCAGCCTCCAAGGAGCGGGCCGCATCAGCCATGCGATGGCCCGCCTGCTGCCAGTCGCCCGCGCGCTGCAGCGGCTCGATGTCTGCAAAATCAACACTGTGCAGCACCAACTTGGCCGAATGCAGGCCCCCCAGGGTTTGTCGCACGGTTTCATTGATCAGCCGGTAATACAGCAGCGTCGACTCCCAGCTCATGCCGCCAATCAAGCCTATGGTTTTCATGTGTTCGCCTTCTTTCCGAGGAAAAATTCACTGCATCAGGTCCAATCAAAGGCTTGGAAACCGCTTGAACCTCAGGCCTAACCCAGCTTGAGCCGCCCTATCCAACGCTTGGCGTCTTGAATGCCCAGCTCCAAGGCTTGGGCAATGGCGGTGTGCGGGCGGCAGTCCCAGGTGGACACCGGCACGGGCTGGCTGGGCTGCCAGTATTGGCGTCCGCGCCACTGAAACAGGGCAGGCAACTTGGGGTAATGGCGGGTGAGCAAGACCAAGGTGGCGGCTTGTTCGGCGGGGGTTTGCGCGGGCAATGGCGCGTTGTCGGTGTAGCCGCCGTCCAGCAACCAGCGGCCAGCCATGCGCTGCGCAGGCATGAATGGCAGGGCCGCCCCCGCGCCTTGCAGCAATTGCATGGCTTCAGCGGCCGAGGCGCATTGGCCCAGCTTGTAAAAGCCTTGCTTCAAGCCCATGAAGCGCGGCAGCTGCGGATGGATGCTGTGCAGCCATTTTTTGTCAAGCACATAGGCCAACGACGCTGCCGCCACACTGCCCCTGAGCCCCAGCCAGCGGGCGGGGTGGGTGACCGCCACCAGAAGTTCAGATCCGCTGCGGCGAATCGCGTCAAAGTGCGCCTCGTTCACAAAGCTGCTCAGCCAGGCGGGGTAAATCTGCTGGTGCGCAAAGCTCAACTTGAACCTGCCCAGCCCACGCCAGTCCCACAGCTGGTGGTTGTGCGCATAGAGCTGGCGGCAAGCCTCAAAAGCCGCCATGGGCCCCGCCGACAAACAAGCCGCCGCCACCGCCGCCCCTGCGCTGGTGCCCACCAACTGCCGAGGCAAAGTCCAGCCTTGGCTAAAGAGATGCTCCAGCACCCCGCCTTGCCACCAACAGCGGTTGCCGCCGCCAGCAAACGCCAGGGTTTGAATGCAGGTCAGGTCCAGGTGGTTCAGGGGAAGGAAGCTTTTCAAAGAGGTCATTTATTTTTCGGCGGCAAGGAATTTCGCCGTAAAAAATTTTAATGAACTTTGTCAGCAAAAAAGACGCACTTGAATGCTGATGACGATTTTTAACGATCTTGACTTTAAGTCATCGCACGTCTGCTCGATCTGAGTTGGGTGATCAGTGGGTTCTTGATGTTCACCCGGTCATGGCCTGGCATCAGCATGCCGACCCAGACAAACCGATGTATGACGGTGTCTGGCGGTGGCGCGCTCCTTGATGACCTTGGCCATGGCTCGAGGCCTTGAAACGCGAGAGTCAGGCTCAAAACCGCCAGCGAGCGGCCGAGCACGTGGGACTTTCAATGCTCAGCTTCGCCTTTGCGTTTAAGCGCATGGGTTCGTTCAGAAACATTGTCCATGTAGGCAAAGAGCAAACCAGTCACAACCAGACAAACATGAATACCCACTTTCCATGCAACAGCCTGATCTGCCTCTGACCAGATCGCGGGGGTGTCACCTCCGCTTTTAAGGATGATGTCGAGATTAACAAAACTCTTAAGTAACTCTATCGCAGAAATGGCGACGATGGACGCGATCACTTTGATTTTCAAGCTGGCAAAATCAACTTGCCCCATCCATTCTGGTCTGTCCTCGTGTCCATTGGTGTTGATTTTGGAGACGAAATTTTCGTACCCGCTAAATATCACAATGAGAAGCAGGTTGGCCACCAAGGAGAGGTCCACCAAGGCCAAAACCGCCAGCACCACTTCGCTTTCGCTGGAAGTGAAAAGATTGGGGATCACATGGATCAGTTCTTGCAGGAACTTCACCAACAACATAAAAATACCGGCCACCAGCCCAAGATAAAAAGGCGCCAGCAGCCAACGGCTGTTGAAAATCAACATCTCTAACAGGTTCTCAATGGCTTTCATGGGGACTTTATTTCAATAAATCAAACAAACTAATTTTTAAATTGTACTTTACAGCTTACCAATATCTAACTGCGCACCTGTGCTAAAAGTGAGAGAAAAGATGGTTCGAGCCTCTGACCGCCAAAGCCAGCTATAAAGGCTGCACGAACCCCACATCTGGCCTGTGCAACCACTGCGCAAATTCATCGGCCAGCTGCTGGCTGGCCGCAGCAGCGCTTTGCCAAGCAGCCATGCGCGCAGGCAAGTCTTGGGCGTAGCGGGTGAAGTCGGTGCGGTCTGGGAGTTTGCGGTTGGGTAGGCTGTGCACCCAGGCGGGGTCGGGGGCGAGCAAGAGCATGTGGTCCAAAAACGGCGTGGCTTTGTGCCGCCATTTGAGGGCCTTGTCCAGCCAGCCGGGGACGACCTGGCGTTGAAAGTGCGGGTAAAGCACGATGCCCGAGGGGTAGTTCAGGTGCAGGTGGTAGTCGGTGATGCCGCCGTCCCAGTAAGCGCCGGGCGGTGCGCCAGGAATGTCGTGCACGGCTTGGAGCACAAAGGGAATGGAGCAGCTGGCCTGCAGGGCGGGGTTGAAGTTGGCTTCGCTCAGGCCAATGTGCCGGGTTTTGAAGTCGCCCGTGCCAAAGGGCAGTGGCGCAGGCTGGCTGCCCAGGGGGGATGAAAACACCACGCGTTCCAGCCAAGCGCCCATGGCCGGGCGGTGCACGGCGTTGCTGACAAAGGCACCTGCGTAACCCAGCGGGGTGCGCCAGCGGTGCTCGCGCGCCAGCACATGGCGACCGCGCGAGGTCAGCACATGCAGGCGATAGCGGGGGTGGTGCAGCAGATCTTGGACCTGGCCACCGAAAAAGTCGAGCAGGCTCAGGCCAAACTGGCGGCTGACTTGCTCGGCGCTGGGGCGCTTTTGGCCGGGCTGCGGCGCGTAATGCTGGGCAATGTAGTCGCGCTCCAAGCGCTCAAAGGCGGGCACGCTGCAGGGCAAACAGGCCGTGGCCATGCGCCAAGCGCCTATGGAGGCGCCCACCAAGTCCACCGCTTGGGTGCTTTGGGGCAGCCAATGGCCAAAAATAAAGCGGTCCAGCGGCCCCAAGATCAAACCCTTGGGACCACCGGCAGCACCGGCCACAGTGGCAATGTCTTGGGGTGACAGGCCATGGGCCTGAATGTGGGCCAGGGCTTTGTGTCCCGCGTAAAGGCGCAGGGCTTTCACTCCAAGGCCCAGGGGTTGAGCACTTGCGGGTAGTGCAAAAAGTCGGCCGTGTTGCGGGTGACCAGGCTCAGGCCTTGGCTTTGGGCGGTGGCCACGATCAAGCCGTCCATGGGCGGCAGGGACTGGCCTTGCAGCTCTGCCGCTGCGCTTTGCTGCGCCCAAGCGCGCCACACTGCAGCGTCCACGGGCAAGGTGCGCTGGGCAAAACGAGCAGTGACTTTGCCCAACCAGAGCGTCAAGGTGGCGTGGCGACTGGCTTGGGCGGGTTGACTGGCCAGTTTAAAAATGCCTTTTTCGAGCTCGGCCAAGCTGATTGCGCTGATGAACAAAGCCGACTCCGGCTGCGCGTCCAGCCAGCGCATCACCCCAGCCTGGGGAGTGCGCTTGACATATTCAGACAGCACGCAGGTGTCCAGCAAAAAGCTCACAGCACCCAGTCTCGGTTCGGGTTGCTGCGGCGGTCACGCTCAAAAACCGCCGCTTCTGGCTCGTCAAGGCAAGGGCTGAGCAAGGCCGACGACAAGCTGCCCTGCGGACTGACACCCAGGCGCAGACGCTCGAACTCAAGCGGCGACATGACCACCGCCGCAGGCACGCCATGCACCGTGACCAGTTGGGCATGCCCTGCGGCGGCTGCCTTGACCACGGCGCTGAAGCGGTTCTTGGCGTCTTGCAACGGCCAGATGGGCAGGTTTTCAGACGCAATCTCCATGCTGGCGGGGATGGTGTGTGGCTCAGACATGTGCAGTCCTTTCGATACGGGCATTCTGTCTAGTCTAGCCAGAATTAAGGGATTCAGGCCGATTTTTCAAAAACTGACCATCCGTCAAAGCCCAAGCCTTATTTTTTCAGCCCCTGCAACTTGGCAAACGCCGACGCCAACGAGCCCTGTTGGGTTGGAGTGGCTTGGCCAGCAGTGCTGCTCCAGCGTATGAGAAAAGGCCAGTCGTTAGACGAGGCAATCACCGAATGAGAGACAACCATTCGCTCAACCGGACCTATGGCGGCATGCGGCAAAAGGCCAATCAGACCTGCGCAGGACCTGACTGCGCCACCAACCGAACACCAAGGGCATTGCAAACCTTGTGAATCGTGTCGAACCGAGGCTGGGAACTGGGGCGCAGTGCTTTGTAAAGCGCCTCTCTGGTTAATCCGGATTTTTCTGCCACTGCGCTCATTCCACGGGCACGGGCAACAATACCAAGTGCATGGGTGAATTCACTCATGTCGTTTTCCTCAAGCACAAGCGTCAGGTAATTGGCAACGTCTTCTTCGGTTTTCAGCATTTCTGCCATGTCGAAATTGGGCAGGTCCGCAACTTTGATCTTCTGGGTCATGGCAAATTACTCCTCAATGGACTTGGACAGTGCAATGGCTGCAACGATATCGGCTGGTTGCGATGATTTGTCACCGCCACCCAGCATCACGATGATGGTGCCCTGGCGTTCGATGTAATACATGCGCCAACCTGGGCCAAAGAACTCACGCATTTCGCTCACCCCTTCGCCAACGGGTTCCACGTCACCCAACAGTCCGCGCTGCACCTTGTCAAGCCGCTTGGCCAGCCGGATACGGGTCAAACCATCCTTTAAGCCAGCGAGCCAAGCATCAAATTCTGCTGTGCGTTTGACCGTGAACATGGACCTAATTGTAATCACTTATTCACAAGAAGGCCGCCTGTGCGGTTCACAAGCAAACACCATCGAGGGATTCAGAGCCATCTTTCAACAAGCCCACACCCCGCCAAAACCCAGAGCCTTATTTTTTCAGCCCTTGCAACTTGGCAAACGCAGACGCCATAGAGCCCTGTTGAGTTGAACTGGCTTGGCCAGCCGCGCTGTAGCCCCCTGCCCCGCCCCGGCTTCGCTGGTCTCGGGCGGCGTGCTCAAAGCGGTTGTCGCGGGGGCCGTCTTTGCGGGCGGGCGCCTCGCCCAGCTTCATGCTCAGGCCTATGCGCTTGCGGGCGGCGTCCACCTCGGTGACGCGCACTTTGACAATGTCGCCGGTCTTGACCACCTCGCGGGCGTCGTTGACAAATTTGTGCGCCAGCTGGCTCACATGCACCAAGCCGTCTTGGTGCACACCAATGTCAATAAAGGCGCCAAAGGCGGCCACGTTGCTGACGGTGCCTTCCAAAATCATGCCTTCTTGCAGGTCTTTGATGTCTTCCACGCCCTCGTTGAAGCGGGCCACCGCAAAGTCGGGGCGCGGGTCGCGGCCTGGCTTTTCAAGCTCGGCCAAGATGTCTTTGACCGTGATGACGCCAAACTGAGCATTGGCAAACAGCTCGGGACGCAAGGTTTTGAGCATGTCGGCACGGCCCATGAGCTCGCTCACGGGCTTGCCGGTGTGGGCCATGATCTGCTCGACCACGGCGTAGGTTTCCGGGTGCACGCCCGTCATGTCCAGCGGGTTGCTGCCGCCGCGCAGCCGCAAAAAGCCCGCGCTTTGTTCAAAGGTTTTAGGCCCCAGGCCGGTGACCTTGAGCAGGTCGGCGCGGCTGGCAAAGGCGCCGTTGGCATCGCGCCAGCGCACCACGGACTTGGCCACCGTTTGGCTCAGGCCCGAGACCCGGGCCAGCAGCGGCACGCTGGCGGTGTTGAGGTCCACGCCCACGCTGTTGACGCAGTCTTCCACCACGGTGTCCAGGCTGCGGGCCAGCTCGCTTTGGTTCACGTCATGCTGGTACTGGCCCACGCCTATGGATTTGGGGTCAATCTTGACCAGCTCGGCCAGCGGGTCTTGCAGGCGGCGGGCTATGCTGGCCGCGCCACGCAGGCTCACGTCCACATCGGGCATTTCTTGGCTGGCAAATTCGCTGGCCGAATACACCGAGGCGCCGGCCTCGCTGACCACCACTTTTTGCATGGCGTGATCGGGATTGTGTTTGGCCAGCTGTTTGATGAGCTCGCCGGCGAGTTTGTCGGTTTCGCGGCTGGCCGTGCCGTTGCCAATGGCAATCAGGTTGACGCCGTGCTTGTCGCACAGCTTGGCCAGGGCAAAGAGCGAGCCGTCCCAGTCGCGCCTGGGCTCGTGCGGAAACACGGTGGCGGTGTCCACCAGCTTGCCGGTGGCGTCCACCACCGCCACCTTGACGCCTGTGCGTATGCCCGGGTCCAGGCCCATCACCACGCGGGGGCCTGCAGGGGCGGCCAGCAGCAGGTCGCGCAGGTTGTCGGCAAAGACCTTGATGGCGACTTTCTCGGCGTCTTCACGCAGGCGGGCAAACAAATCGCGCTCAATAGACAAGCTGAGCTTGACGCGCCAAGTCCAGGCCACGGCTTTTCGCAGCAGGTCGTCGGCGGGGCGCGCTTGGTGGCGCCAGCCCAGGTGAAGCGCAATCTTGCCTTCGGCCAGCGACACGGCGGGCGGCTTGCCATTGGCGTCCAGCACCTCGGGCAAGAGAAGCTTGGCGTCCAAAATGTCCAGGCTGCGGCCCCGAAACACAGCCAGCGCACGGTGCGAGGGCACGCGGCCTATGGGCTCGTCATAGTCAAAGTAGTCCCTGAACTTGGCGTGGTCGGGGTGGTTTTCGTCTTTGCCCGCCACCAGTTTGGAGACAAACAAGCCCTCGCTCCACAGCCACTGGCGCAGCCCCTGGACCAAGGCGGCGTCTTCGGCCCAGCGTTCTGACAAGATGTCGCGCACCCCGTCGAGCACGGCTTGCACGGTGGTGAAGTCGTCGCCTGCCTCGGTTTTGTCTTGGAGCACAAAGGCCAGGGCTTCGTCGGCTGGTACGCGCTGGGGCTCTTCAAACAACAAATCGGCCAGCGGCGCTATGCCTGCCTCGCGCGCTATTTGCCCTTTGGTGCGGCGCTTGGGCTTGTAGGGCAGGTACAGGTCTTCCAGGTCTTGCTTGGTGGCGGCCGCCTCTATGGCCAGTCGCAACTCGGGGCTGAGCTTGCCTTGCTCCTCAATGCTTTTGAGCACCGTGCTGCGGCGGTCTTCAAGCTCGCGCAAGTAGCCGAGGCGAAACTCCAACTCGCGCAATTGAATGTCGTCCAGGCCGCCTGTGGCCTCTTTGCGGTAACGGGCAATGAAGGGGACGGTGGCGCCGCCGTCGATCAGGTCGACCGCCGCCTGGACCTGATGCACCTGAACCTTGAGTTCGGCCGCGATCTGTCGGATGATTTTTTGCATGAATAAAAAGCCGGGGCTTGGGACTGCAAACTTCAGTCCACCTGCCCAAAAACTTTTATTGTTTCACAGCACCTTGGCCGCGCCTTGACGCATCGTCAGCGACGGACTTGGAGCCAATGGATGCCCCTGCACAGCGTTGAACTCAGATGTCTGCTTGCATTAGCGGCTCAAGGCGCAGGGCCCAGCAAGACCAAGCCGCGCTCTTCAAAAAACACCGGCCCCATCACAGCCGCTTGAGCGGCTGTCAGTCGGTCGCGCCGGGTCAAGGTCCATTCCCCGGAGTTGGGCATGCGGCGCGCAACCATGCCTTGAAAGTAAACCCCAAAGCTGGGCAAGTTCAGCTGCCATTGCACGACTTTGGCACCAGGCGCATGCTCGCGCAATGCCCATGCGGCCTCGCGAACAGGGCCCTGCAGTGCTTGGGCCCACCATGGCAGCACCTGAAAAGCGGTGAATGCTGAAATCAAAATGCCAGCGCTCAACTGTCGCCAAATCGCAAATTTGGGTCTCAAAGGCACGGCCGCGGCGACCAGCAGCAAGCAGGTCAAGCCCGCGGCCAATACCCAAGGTGGAGACGGTGCATGCAGCAGCAAGCTTCGGTAAAAAGGGTCTTCGATGCGATCGGCG
>Ga0209550_10003569_pt1 | contig 14817 bp, 15 predicted proteins | sample LauGreSuBDMM15SN_2_FD_187567 | JGI IMG/M metagenome (GOLD analysis project Ga0209550, IMG submission 187567) | Freshwater lake microbial communities from Lake Michigan, USA - Su13.BD.MM15.SN (SPAdes) (version 5) | ecosystem: Environmental > Aquatic > Freshwater > Lake | place: Lake Michigan...
TACAGATCGCAAAAATGTGCGGTGCCAAGGTCATCGGTACCTCCGGATCCGCAGAAAAGCTTGCGCGCTTGAAGGCGCTCGGTCTCGACGCCGGCATCCAAACGCGTGGCGGAAACTTTGCAGAAGAGGCGCGGAAAATCACAGGCGGCACCGGTATCAAGCTTGCTGTGAATTTGGTGGGCGGCAGCGCTTTTGCAGGGTGCCTTGAAGCACTCACTGACTTCGGCCGTTTGGCGGTTGTGGGCTACGTTGACGGGCAGATGTTGACGGGTCTTGATCTTGAGCCAGTACATGGCAAGCGCCTGCAGATTTTTGGGCTATCGAATACGCCCTTATCGACGGCGATGCGTGCGGTTGCGCAACGTGGCTTCGAGCGCGAGGTCATGCCCGCCATTATCGATGGTCGGATCGTACCAGTCATCGATCGTACGTTTTCCTTTGATGAATTACCGGCTGCTAAGCAATACGTCGAACAGAACACCTTGCTGGGCAAAGTCGCTATCCGGTTTTAGCTGGTCTGAATTGGTTAATCTTCAAGCATTTAAACCTACCTGCCGCTTCGATTGAAATGATGAAAGACCTGCATCGCCTAACAGCCACAGAGATCGTACAAGCGATCCAAGGCAGTAAGTCAACGTGTGAGGCCGTCACTCGTGCATGCCTGACCCATATCGAAGAGCGTGAGCCTGACGTTCAGGCCTGGCAGTACCTAGATCCGGATCTTGCAATAGCACAGTCGCGCATCCTCGATCAGAGTGGTGGGCGTGGACCGCTACAAGGCGTTCCAGTGGGTAGTTGGTGTGCAGCTCATTGCGAGGCGTGGTGCTGATCGTCAGATGTTCAATGTGGCGCGCTGGGTGAGTCGCGCTGTGGACTTTGAAAGATTCTGATCCATGGCATGGTTGCTTGGAGAGGGCGCGGCGCGACTGACCGGTCAAGTGATTGCCGTGGATCGAAGCTTTACAACCGTGCGACCTTTGGTAAGATCAGGCCTATCGTTAAAAAGTTCAAAATCAGGAGTTTTACATGAGTGAAGATCGTCGGTGCTGTGGCAGCGGTACATGCATCATTGACCCAGAAGGCCGTTGTTGGTGCGGCCAACAATGGGACGGCGAAAAAATGTGTCATGCACCTTTGGCGCCCCTCCAAGAGCAGGACACCGGCGAGACAAAAGAATAGGAACGGCTAAAAAGTCGTTCGATGAATAACGCGCATGGAATAAAGGCTTGCCTCGCTCAGAGGACTGGCAGTGTCATCCCGCTAACGTACAAATTTTCGGAGATGCACATTACAAAAAATTAACTTAAATTAAAATCGCATGAGGACAGATTTCCTCAAATAAACTTTTGCTTAGTCCAAGAATCCTAGGGCAGGTCAACGAGACATCTCGCTATCGACAGCTAACAGGCCAATGGACAAAAACTCCTGTGACTTAGGTTGGTTCAGACAGTGGCGTGCGCTTTAAATCAGCCAAATCGTCGACATACTGCATTGATTAGGTACTCCGGCTAGGTGGTTGAACCATGCTACGCTGTTTATCGTTAATTGGCTTCCACGTACATAGCAGTCAAAGATTGTAGCTTTTGGCTAAAACGTGAAAAAATTTTGGCTAAAACGTGAAAAAAAATTGAAAGCCAATAAATGAGGGCACAGTCCTGGACGTAACGGATGGTTTGCGTGCTCTTGCTGGTCGTTTAAAAAATATTTTGATCTGATTAAGACTGAAGAATAAAGGAAACAAATGTCACGCTTATGCCCCAAAAGGATAGGTGTCGTACCACTTTGACACCAAGTTAAGCCGCCGTATGAATTACTAAGCGTATACCGTGGATCTGCGTTCTTGTCAAAAGCATATTTTCCCTGGCAAACCAGATCAATTGAATTACCACATCTGACTTGTGAGCTGCAAAATGACTAGACATCTTTTCGAATTAACCGCGACCGAAGCGGTTGAAATGATTAGCCAGAAAAAGATACGAGCGGTCGACTTAGTGGCCGATTGCCTAAAACGTATTTCGTCCTTAGACAAATCCATAGAAGCATGGACATCGTTGGATCCAGATGCAGCGATTGCCGCAGCAAAACGAGCGGATGAAACGCCATCAACGCAGCCGCTAACGGGCATCCCTATCGGGCTCAAAGACAACATTGAAACGAAGGATTTTCCAACGACTTATGGATCAGCGATTTATCAGGGGCACCGTCCCACGCAAGATGCGGTGTGCGTGACGTTGTGTAAAGAAGCGGGAACCGTCATTCTGGGAAAGACCGCCTCCACGGAATTTGCTTATCGCACACCCAGCAGCTGCAAAAACCCCCATAACCTTGCGCACTCACCTGGCGGATCTTCGTCGGGCTCTGCAGCTGCCGTTGCTGCACAAATGGTTCCTCTCGCAATCGGTACTCAAACGGGTGGATCTGTGATCCGACCTGCGGCTTACTGCGGTGTTTATGGGCTAAAGCCTCGTTACGGTGACCTGAGTTTTGCGGGTGTGAAGAATCTTGCGCACTCCTTTGACACGCTGGGATGCATGGCACGTAGCCTTGAAGACCTGTCGCTTTTTTATAGTGCCTTGCAAAAGACTCCGAATAAAAAAATTGATACGTCATCGATTGACGCACCCAAAATTGCAATTTATCGAACCGCTTTTTGGGATCAAGCTCAGCCTGCTGCGGTTGAAAGCTTTGAGACGATGCTCTCGACGCTCAGTGCGAGTAAAGCACAACTGCATGAAATCAGGCTCGACAGTTTAGACAAAGAGATGTTGACAGCGTCATGGACGATCAATAAGTACGAAGGCAGTCGGCATTTCCTGCGAGACGCACGGACAAGCCCCGAGCTTTTGTCCGAAGCAGCGCGTGCACTGGTTCAAGAGGGACTGGAGATCAGTTTTGATGATTACCAAACTGCAAGATCCGTCTTCGAAAGGGCCCGGTCATTAATCTCTGCAGCCTTTGCTGGATTTGACGGCGTTGTCAGTCTCTCATCGCCTGGCGAAGCCCCAGCCGGTCTGCAGGATACGGGGCCAGTGACCTTTAATTTCATTTGGACCGCAACCTACCTGCCTGCATTGAACATACCCTTTTTCACGGGCCCCTCGGGACTACCCATGGGGATGCAGGTGGTGGGCACAGGCACACATCACCAATTGCTGGAGATGGGTAGCTGGATTGAAAAACAGTTGCAAAAGTAAACACCCTTGTCGGTAACCACACGGAGCAAAACAGCGATGATCAAATACGACGCGCAAACCAACATGTTGGACCGGCAAATTGAGGGGAAGATCGCGTGGAAAAACGCTCACGTCAGCGAATCGGATTACCTTATCCCCGTCACCAATGCCTTGCTTGAAGAGATTGACCAGACCATTCAGGTTCTGAGTAAAAATCCGGTAGAGACGACAGCGTTATGCCTATCGGACTACCCGATGCCACACGCGGATGCGCTAATGGTGAAAGTGAAAACTATTCTCGATGAGGGAGTGGGATTTGCCATTATCGACAAACTCGATGTCGAGAAATATAGCAAAGAAAGCCTTACCCAAATTTATTGGTTACTGTCGAGCAGAATTGCCCGTCCTGTGGCTCAGGCCTATGATGGCCGCTTGCTCTACGACGTTAAAGACACGGGTAAGAAAACCGATGTCACAGTCAGAGGTGACCTGACGAACCAAGAGCTGTCTTGGCATAGTGACTACGGGTTCAATTTTGCGCCTCCTTACCTCGGGTTGCTGGTGTTGAGAACAGCCAAGGAAGGTGGCATCAGTCAGGCAGGCAGTCTTTTGAACGCACACAATGAATTACGCAAAAGAGACCCAGCCTTGATGCAGCGGCTCTACCAGCCCTTCTACTGGAACAGGCAAGGTGAGCACGCCAAAAATGAACATCCGACGCATTGGCATTCGATGTTTCAATTTGATGGCAAGAGCGTTCGCGCACGCTATAACCGTTCGCTCATCCCGGTGGGCTACGAGCTAGAAGGCAAGAAACTTGATGACAAAGGACGTGCGGCTATTGATGCCATCTCAGAGATTTTGGCCGAGCCCGAGAACCATTTAACTTTCACGCTTGTCGCCGGACAGATGCAATTCGTCAATAATTTTAAAATGGCTCACCTGCGGTCTAACTATGTTGACTACGATGAGCCCGACAAAAAGCGGCACCTGATCAGAATCTTCTTGCGCGACTACGGTCGACGCAGTTATATGGGTTAGTTTAGATAATTTTCTTTTGGAGATACTGATATGTCGTACGTGTTAACAGATGATGGCGTGAAGCTCTACTATGAAGTGACGGGTTCTGGTACAGACCTCGTTTTTGTGCATGAATTTGGCGCCGACTACCGAAGCTGGGAGCCACAAGTGCGACACTTTGCGCGTCGCTATCGCTGCATCACATTTAACGCAAGGGGCTGGCCTCCATCGGACGTGCCAGCAGAGGTGTCTTCTTACTCGCAAATGCGGGCGGTCAAAGACATCTTGTGCGTCATGGATGCGGTAGGCTCAAAAAAAGCACACGTGGCGGGCCTATCCATGGGGGGGTTTGCCAGTTTGCACTTAGGGCTTAACTATCCAGAGCGCACGCTTTCAATTTGCGTTGCTGGTTGCGGGTATGGTGCCGAACCCGAAAAGCGTGCCCAGTTCCGCAAAGAGAATGAAAACTCAGCCGCTGTTCTTTTTGAGCAAGGGATGGAGGCATTCGTGGAGATGTACTCCAAGGGCCCTACCCGGGTGCAGTTCGAGAATAAAGACCCTCGAGGGTTTGAAGAGTTTAAGGCGATGTTTAAAGAGCATTCGGCTTTGGGCTCAGGCAACACCCAATTAGGTGTCCAAAGGGAACGCCCTTCCCTATATGAGCTCAAGGATCAGTTTGAGAAAATGACGGTGCCGACTCTTATTGTCAATGGTGATGAAGATTGGCCTTGTCTGTTACCGGGGCTGTTGATGAAGCAATCAATCCCCTCAGCTGCGTTGGTGGTGCTACCCAACGTTGGTCACACGATTAATCTAGAAGCCGCAGACGCCTTTAATCGCGAGTTAGGCGATTTTATTGGATGGGTAGACAGCGGTCGCTGGCCTCAGCGTGATCCACGCGCAATGGTGACTTCCATTACCGGGATGAGCAAATGACATTCACCGAGCATCCTTTGAGCCTACCGCACTCGCGAATGACTTTGATAAGGATCCCGACATCCGCGCTGCTGTGACCCGAGGCGCGGGCGGTAAAGCCTGTGTTTCTTGGATAGAGATTTAATGAAGTAATACACCATGGATGTGGTCGATGGAAACGCCCTCATTGAGTTTGGCACCAGATTGAGCGAGGTGCTTGGCTTTGGCTTCGCCGATATCTCTGGCTGCGCCTGCGATGAGGACAACGCTTTGATTGAACTGCATAGAAAGCGGGCCTAGATGATAAAGTAGTTGAATGTTTTTTAATGTTTTTGGAGTTAACCATGCCGCTACCACTCGAGGGTGTCACTGTCCTAGATTTCACCAGTTTCGTTGCTGGCCCTTATTGCTCAATGATTCTTGGAGACATGGGCGCTGATGTGATCAAGGTGGAGGCGTTTCCTGGTGGCGATACATCTCGTGCGTTTGACCCAAAGATCAACGGCGAGTCGTATTGTTTTTCTGTCATCAACCGTAACAAGCGTAGCCTAGCCATTGACCTGAAGTCTGCCGAAGGCAAGAAGATTGTCATGGCGCTCGCCAAGCGGGCTGATGTCGTTACAGAAAACTTCCGGCCTGGCGTGGCTAAACGACTGGGCATCGATTACGAGAGTTTGAAAGAGTCAAATCCTGGTCTTGTTTATTGCTCCCTTTCCGGATTCGGGCAAACCGGCCCCTACAGCAGCAAGGGTGGATACGACATCATTGCTCAAGGCATGAGCGGCATCATGACGATGACGGGCGAACCCGATGGCAGACCTACAAAGGTCGGCATCGCGATGAATGACATCGCTTCTGGCGTGACGGGCCTGTACGCCATTTTAGGGGCTTACATTTCGCGCTTGCGGACTGGCAAAGGGCAGTACGTTGAGACATCCTTGCTCGAAGCAGGCCTGGCCTGGTCTTTCTGGGAAATTGCTGCTTTTTTTGGGTCTGGTGAACTGCCATTACCGATGGGCACGCGCCATCGTCGCACGGCTCCCTATCAGGCTTACAGGACCGCTGATGGATACATCACCATTGGAGCCAACACGGAGAAGGCTTGGCAATCGTTTTGTGATTCCGTGGTCGCGCAACCCACATGGGCTGCTGACCCTAGGTTTATGAACAATTCCGAACGCGTTAAAAACGCTGATGTCCTAGAAACGTTGATTGAAGGCGTCTTTCAGACTCAGCCGACGGCTCACTGGGCAAGCAAACTTGACGCGGCTGGGATCCCTGCAGGGCCGGTCTACACGTTTGACCAGACGCTTTCTGATCCACATGTTTTGGCGCGCGACATGATCGTGGAGATTGATCATCCGATCATGGGTAAAACCAAGGCATTTGGGTCGCCCGTTAAGTCTAGCGGCGAGTTCACCAAAATCCGCTTACCTGCGCCGTGGTTGGGACAACACACCGCCGATGTCTTGAATTCTATCGGCCTTAATGAGTCTGAAATCAGCGCACTGTTCGATCAAAACGTGGTCTACGACCAGTATCGGGATCGCAGTCAAGTGCCTCACCCCAATACATAACCGCCATCCGCAATCAAGGTCTCACCGGTCACATAGCTCGCCGCATCCGAACAAAGAAACAGGGTCATGTTGGCGACTTCATCGGTGGATCCCCATCGACCCAGCGGCACGCGCTCTAAGCCGCGGTCTCCCTTATAGGTCGTCGTTGCTGTTGTTTGAGTCATGCGGGTCAGGGAACGCCCAGGTGCCAAACAGACGACTCTCACGCCTGACGGGCCCCACTCAACGGCAGCCGCCCGTGTCAACTGTGAAACAGCCGCCTTCATCGAGGCATAGATTCCGCGGTTCTCTCCACCACAAAAAGCTGTCTGAGAACCAATCGACAGGATCACACCTTTCTTGCGGTTGACCATTGCCTCGCCCACCCCTCGCATCAACTGCCAAACACCGACAAAGTCAGTGGCGACCAAAGCCTGCACGTCTTGTACGGACATTGAAAGCAGTGGTTTTGCGATGAGAATGCCCGCATTGTTGACAAGAATGTCTACCTCGCCAACCGCCTGGCACAAGCGATCGACCGACGCGGGGTCAGACTGATCGAACTGGTAGCCCACCCCCCCAAGCTCAGAGGCCAAGGATTGCACACGCTCTAACTCTATGTCAGCTAACAGCAAGGAGGCGCCATAGGCGTGAAACTTTCGGGCGATTGCTTCTCCAAAGCCATTGGCAGCGCCCGTGATCAACACACGTCGCCCGCTGAAGTCAAGAAGGTTAGCCATTTTCACCGCTTTGCTTGCCTTTGCAAGACCCACTCTATAGTCTTTCGTACGCCTTCAATGAGGTCAGTCGCGGGATCAAAACCAAAGTCACGTCTGGCTGCCTCAATGTTGAGCAAACCGATCCCAAAACTGTTCCAACGCATCCCAGCCGGATCAATCTCAGCCTGCGCGTTGGGCAAGCAAGCTTGGAGCGCGCTAATCACATCACGTGCCGTATGGATCACGCCCGGGCCAATGTTATAGGTTCTTTGAGGTAATTTTGGCTGGTCCATGGCCTTGACCACTGCGTCCACCACATCATCGACAAAGATGTACTGGCGAGTCCGATTGGGATCCTCACAGACAAGACTCTTGCGGCCCGCCAAGGCGTCCTCAATGAGCAGCCGTATCAGGCAAGGTGTGATTCGACCGGGACCATAACCGCCTGCGACACGCAACGTCACCATGTCAACGCCATGACTCAGAAAATAGGCGTTGACCAAGGCATCTCCCGCGGCTTTGGTCGCACCGTAGACGCTTGACGGATTAAGCCAAGACTTCTCTGTGATTTCACTCAAGTCAGGGTGGTCGCCATAGGCAACCACCGATGAAAACCCAACGATACGCTCTATGCCCTCGATACGCGCAGCCTCAAGCAATCCAGTCAAGCCGTCCAAGTTAATTTGAACGATTCTGTTAGGTGAGTCATTGAGCAGCATCGGCCCAGAAACCCCCCCAGCATGCACTATTTTATTGACTCGGTGCTCCCGAATCACTGGATACCACCGATGTGGATCCGGAAGGTCGTGAGACACAAAAGGGAGCTTAAACCCAAGCGGCGGCGCTCTATCCATCCCCACGACCGCACAGCCCCGCTGTGCGAAACGACTCGCGACTGCCGCACCAATCAGTCCACCCACCCCTGTCACCAGAACGCTATCTTTGCTCATGGACTCGGCCCAACTCACTTAAGAGGCATAACTAGGTCAGGCAGCCACGTTGTCAGCTCAGGGAACAGAATCAACAGGATCAGCGTGAAGAGCATTGTGAGGAATATTGGCCAGAGCTTTCGCCAAAAACTCATCATGCTAATGTTCGCCATTCGACACAGCAAGAACATCGTTAGACCGTAGGGTGGCGTCACTAATCCGATCAACAGTGTGAACACCGTGATCACGCCGAAGTGAACTTCATTGATTCCCAAGGCAACCACCGTTGGCATCATCAGGGGTACAAAGACAAGAATAATCGGCACTGTGTCCAGCATCGCACCCAGCAACAAGTACAGCAGAGCCACGCCGAACAGGAACACCACCGGGTCATTGGTGACACTGGTCATCCAAGTTGCCAAGCCATCCGCCGCACCATACAGTGTCAAAACGCGCCCGAAAATTGCTGCCGCACCGATAATCAAAAAGACCGAACCGACCGTGCGTGCCGTGGATAGGATTTGCCGAGAGAACGCCTTGGCAGAAAGCTCGCGGTAAATCACCCCCCCCACCAAGATCACAGCCAAAACACCGAGAACAGCCGCCTCAGTCGGGGTGGCGATACCCGTCAACATACTGCCCAATACGACCACTGGAATACACAGAACCGGGAGCCCGATTGCCGTATCACGCCAGCGCTGTGCCGCGGGCACCTTGAGCTCTCGCGGATAGTTGTTGATCTTGGCTACAAAATACGCTTGGAACATCAAAAAGATGCCCAACAGCACGCCAGGTACAGCACCTCCTAAAAAGAGGCGACCGACCGAAGCCTCTGTGGCTGCCGCATACAAGATGAAGGCAATTGACGGAGGGATCAGTGGCCCAATCATGGCCGCACCAGCGATGATCGATGCGGCGTACGCGACGGGATAACCAGCGCGCTTCATCGCGGGAATCAGAAGTTTCCCGGTTGCTGCAGCATCGGCCAAGTCAGAGCCTGACATTCCCGCCATGACCATGTTCACCGTAACGCTAACGTGGGCTAGCCCGCCGGCAATATGACCAATCCATGCTTTTGCGACATTGACCAACCGCTGTGTCACACCGGATACCAGCGCCAAGTCGCCCATGAGCACAAAAAATGGAATCGCCATCAACACGAAATGGTTAAGCCCTTGCCAAATGGTCGTCGGCAACGTAGAGATGGGAATCGGTGAGGGCGCAAACATAATCCCCACCAAGGACGCTCCAATCAGCACAAAAGCAATCGGCACCCTCATGAGAAATAAAACAAAAAATGTAATGGTGATTAGCGTCAACCCGTCCACTTTCAACCCCTCTTAAACGTCTTGTACTTCTTGACGAACCGGCGGCAATATGCCGCGTAGCCGGTCCGTCAGAAGCTTGACGGTGTAGACAATCATGACGGCGCCTGTGACAGGCACCGAGTAAGCAAAAATAGATAGGGGAAGACCTAGAGAGATGGACGTCATGATGTCCAAAACGCGAGCGTTCTGCCAGCCCCAATAGACCAAAGGCAACAGCACAGCGAGCGTCACGATGTCACTAAAAATAAGCATTAAGCGCTTTCCAAAATTACCAAGCGCGTCATAGATCGCCGTCATGCAGATGTGGTCATCTACTCGCTGTAAAGCGGCCGCTCCCCAGAGCGCTGCCCAGACCATCATCAGACGTCCACCCTCCTCAGTCCACGGCACTGAAATCTCAGCGGGTAATACGTACCGTGCAACCACCTGCAAGGTTGCAGTCAAAAGCATCATTAAGATTAAGGCTTGGCTGATTCCATCCTCAAGGAAAAGCCAAAGTTTGGTCGCCCCCTTTTCGTTAGAATAGTCATCGCGAATCACAAATACCAACCAAGCGGCAAGTACCAGTGACATCCAAAAAATTATCGTCAATCCAATCGGAATTGGCATCATCATGGCAGGTAATCCTTAATTTTTAATCCAAGTGCCCCAACGCCCGGCACTGACTGCAACAAGAAAGTCAGCAACAAGTCGGTTGAACATAGCAGGCTCTTCTAGGTTTAGCGTGTGCCCACAATTGGGCAGCACCGCCAACCCAGCGTGAGGCGCTTGCTTGGCAATAAAGCGGCAGGCTTCCTCTGCCGGAATGTCTTGGTCACCGATCATGACAAGGATTGGCAATTGGCAATCGCGCAGTGCTTTTTCTAGGTCCGTAACGGGTGCTCGGCTCGTTAAAGTCGTGCGCATGACATGCTCGGCCCCGACGGGGTCAAGTTCACTCATGAGTCTCAAAAACATTGCCCATGTGATGGGGTCTTTGTGTTTCAGGGCGATCCGCTGAGGTGCCGTTGAAACCGAATCGACCACAGCTTGGACGCCTCCCGAGGCGATTTCGTCTGCAAGGTCGGTTGCTGCTTGCAACCACGCGTGGCGATTAGACGTACCCGCGCCCGCGCCCACGACGACGAGTCCGAGGACTTTCTCGGGTCGCCGCAGCGCAAAATTCAATGCAAGGTTGCCCCCCGTTGCAATGCCAACTAAATGGGCTTGTTTAATGCCTAACCCATCTAACAAGCCGTCAATGTCTTCGATCAGGCGATCATGCAAATAAGCCCCGGTGTCAGTCGGAACCGTCGATGGCGGATACCCGCGATTATTAAAGCGTATAACTTGATAAAAGCGACTAAAAAAACGAACCTGGGACTCCCAGGCTCGCATATCAGTCGCGTACTCATGCAGAAACACCAGCGGTGTACCTTGACCCGTCACTTCATAGTAAATATCTACATCATTGACGGCTAGGGTTGGCATCGCTGGCTCCCGATCAGAGTTTTAAGCGATTACTTCTGGCTATTGATAACTTGCTGAACCAGATCGGGCCCTACTATGGTGGAGAAGTACTTGATCACTGGCTCTGTGGCTTTTTCAAACGGAACGCGATCAGGCCGTGTGATTTTGACGCCGTTCTTTTCCATCAACGCGATTGCATCTTCATTGGCCTTCGCCGCACCAGCCCGCATCGTTTCCCCAGCGACGCGCGCTGCTTTCAAAACAACGTCTTGATGAGCAGGCGAAAGTGAGCTGAACTTTTTCATATTCATCAGGTAGACCGTTGCCGTGAAGATGTGGTCTGTAACTGCCAAATTCTTGGCGACTTCAAACAGCTTCGCGTCAGACATGCCGTGATAGTTGGTCTCTACACCGTCGATGGTCCGCTGCTGCAAACCCGTATAGACCTCGGGCCATGCCATTGGAACGGGGCTCGCGCCAAGTGACTGAATAGTTCTGACATAAAGTGGATTTTCAATAATGCGGATTTTCTTGCCTTTCATGTCCGCCGGGGTATTGATTGCGGTTCCATTCATCAAGAAACCACGAAAATCCCAAACGCCCCACGAGAGGCCTTTGATACCTTTTGGCTCAAGCGAGCCCAACAGCTTGGATCCAATCGGACCTGTCAACGTTGCCCAAGCGGTGTCGCGGTTCTTCCAGATAAATGGCAGCTCAGTGATACTGAACGTGGGCTCAATTGCCGCAACAATACCAGCTCCGTTCATTGCAATATCAAGCGTCCCTAAACGAACCTGAGACAACATTTCCAGCTCACCGCCTAACTGTGAGTTTGGGAACACTTCAATTTCAATTTGGCCGTTGGATATTTCTTTGGCTGCTTTTGCAAACGCCTGCGCGCCTTGCCCGGCAATTGATACGGCAGTGGTGACGTGCCCAAGTCGCAATTTGACTACTGGTTGTGCTACGGCGGTTGTGGCAACTGCGGCGAAGGCAGCGAAGATTGTTCCGGCAATAAATATTTTTGTTAGTCGCATTTCAATTTCTCCAAAAATCAGAAACAATGATTACGAATTAGGGGAATACTTTTAAAAAATTATCGTTCGACTGAGCCTAGACGGTCGGTAACAACAATGTCAAGCTGAATATTGATTATGAAAAAAAGCAAAATCAATCTCTCTGGGATGAAACATCGCTTAAACCACACGCTAAAACTGTCTTAAACAGTTGGTTCAATATGCAACCATTTTCATTTTGTTAATTTCATCAGCTACCCTTCACAAATAGCTTTAGAAACACGTAAAGCAAGAGCAATAGGTAAATTCCCCATTGCTGAGCAAAGGGGCTTCCTAGGCCAATATCTTTTAATAGCTCTTTATTGATAAACTGGTATCAATAATAAACTATTAAGGATTGACCAAATGAACATGATTCCCGTCACGATTTTGACCGGGTTTTTAGGCAGCGGTAAGACGACCTTGCTCAACCGCATATTGAAAGAACAACACGGCCAGCGCATTGCGGTGATTGAAAACGAATTTGGTGAGGCCGGTATCGACAATGATCTGTTGATTCAGGATCGCGATGAGCAAATCGTTGAGATGAACAATGGTTGTATATGCTGCACTGTGCGAGGCGACCTCGTTCGGATCCTTGGCGAGTTACACGCCAAAAAAGAAGTTGGGACACTTAATTTTGATCGCGTCATCATCGAGACTACCGGCTTGGCAGATCCCGCCCCCGTTGCGCAAACATTTTTTGTCGATGAACACATTACTTCTCAATATTTGCTTGATGCCGTCGTAACGATGGTCGATGCCAAACACGCTGGACTTCAGCTTGATGAACATCATGAAGCACAAGAACAAGTCGCTTTCGCTGATCGCATTCTTGTTACGAAAACTGATCTGGTTAGCACCGAAGAGCTCGCCGACCTGAGAAAGCGACTGATTCAAATGAATCCACGGGCAAAAGTCGCCGTTTCTAGGAACGGACAAACATCGATTGATGACATTTTGGATATCCGTGGTTTTAATCTAAATGCCATCCTTGAAATCGAGCCCGACTTCCTGACTGACGTTGATCACGTACACGACGATGATGTCACCTCTTTTGTGTTCCGGGAAACCAAATCAATGGATTTAGGCTTGATCGAAGAGTTTTTAGATGGTGTCGTTCAAGTCTATGGCACGCAACTGATGCGCTACAAAGGGATCAAGCTGGAAACCCCGCGAACCTCGTGAAACTAAAATCGTTTTCATTGGACGACGACTACCCAAAGATGTCCTCATCGAGGGGTTATCAAAGTGCGTTACGAAAACTCGTATCAATTAGGTCTAAATTGGTTAATCTTGAAGCATTCAAACCTACCTGCCGCTTAGATTGAAATGATGAAAGACCTGCATCGCCTAACAGCCACAGAGATCGTACAAGCGATCCAAAACGGTAAGTCGACGTGTGAGGCCGTCACTCGTGCATGCCTAGCCCATATCGAAGAGCGTGAGCCCGATGTTCAGGCCTGGCAGTACCTAGACCCGGATCTCGCAGTAGCACAGTCGCGCATCCTCGATCAGAGTGGTAGGCGTGGACCGCTGCAAGGTGTTCCAGTGGGTATAAAGGATCTCATCGATACGTTCGACATGCCGACTGAGTACGGCACGGTCATTCATACGAGGCATCAGCCGCGTATCGATGCTGCGTGTGTTGCGCTCACGCGCCGCGCGGGCGGTCTCATCATGGGTAAGACCGTGACCACGGAGTTCGCCAACTTAACGCCAGGCAAGACGAAGCATCCACAGGATCCAACACGTACGCCTGGCGGATCATCGAGCGGATCAGGCGCTGCGGTGGGTGACCATATGGTGCCACTCGCGATCGGCACGCAGACGACTGCTTCGACGATCAGGCCTGCGTCGTTCAGCGGATGCGTGGGTTACCGCCCAACGTGGGGCGACCTACCGCTTGCCGGTGTAATGGAAGTTGCAGAGTCGCTTGACACACTCGGTCTGATCGCTCGCTCGATCGACGACATCGCGCTTTACCGTGACGTACTCTTGTGCGTCAAACCAGAACCGTTGCCCAGTCAAGTGGACGCTGCACCGCGTGTCGGTTTTTGCTCTTCCATATTCTGGGATAGATGCGATGACTCGACGAAGACTTTACTCCATCATTGCGCAACAATGCTCTCGAAAGCCGGAGCCCGCGTGGAAGACGTGACGTTGCCACAGTCATTTGATCGCATTCCGGATGCACATCGTTGGATATCAAGTTTCGAATTCGCACGTAACCGCGCTTGGGAGATCGATCACCATTTTGAAATGATTAGCGAGCGCCTGCGTCATGGACGCATCCATGACGGACTCACCTGCAGCTTCGAGCAGTACAAAAGTTCGCGCGAGTTTGCCGAGCGCAGCCGCCTGCAGATGGACGATCTCTTTAGAGACTACGACGTGCTGCTCACTCCAGCGGTTGCAGGCGAGGCGCCAATTGGTCTTGAGGCGACCGGCGACCCTTCGTTCAGTCTGCTCTGGACGACTCTTCACGTGCCATCAATAACCATACCGCTATTTACTGGACCCAACGGACTGCCGGTGGGTGTGCAGCTCATTGCGAGGCGTGGTGCTGATCGTCAGATGTTCAATGTGGCGCGCTGGGTGAGTCGCGCTGTAGACTTTGAAAGATTCTGATCGCAAATAAAAGGAGGGATGCCCCAGGTTTCCCTCCTACAT
>Ga0209550_10003570_pt1 | contig 14817 bp, 14 predicted proteins | sample LauGreSuBDMM15SN_2_FD_187567 | JGI IMG/M metagenome (GOLD analysis project Ga0209550, IMG submission 187567) | Freshwater lake microbial communities from Lake Michigan, USA - Su13.BD.MM15.SN (SPAdes) (version 5) | ecosystem: Environmental > Aquatic > Freshwater > Lake | place: Lake Michigan...
CTGCAAGCGCAGTTTTCTTTGAGTTTTGGCTTGGCGGCCATGCTGCGCTGGGGCCATTTGGACCCCTGGGTCTACCGCGAGCCGCAGTTCCATGACGCCCGCTTGCGCGAGCTCGAGGCCAGGGTTCAGGTCAGCGTGCAGCCGGCCTGGACGGCGGCCGGCCAGCGGGGGGCGCGCCTGGTGCTGGCGTGGCCCGAGGGCGGCGAGATCAGCCGCGAAGTCACGGCCGTGGCCGGTGACCCGGCCATGCCCTTGCCCGAGGCCGAGCTGCAGCGCAAATTTTTGGCCTACTGCGCCAGTGGCGGGCAGGCCGAGTTGGCCCCGCAGTGGTGGGCGCGTGTGTGGGATTTGGCCCCCGACTCGCCCATGTCTGGCACCGGTTTTTAAATCTTTTCAAGGAGTGTTTTTTATGCAACGCCGAACTTGTTTTCTTGCCCTCAGCTTGGGTGCTGTGGCCGCTGTTTTTCCGCTGTTGTCCCTGGCACAGTCGGCCGACACCTTTCCGAGCAAGCCCGTGCGCATCGTGGTGCCGTTTCCAGCCGGTGGCGCCACCGACATCACCGCCCGCGCCGTGGCCGACAAACTGTCGGCCAAGTGGGGTCAGCCCGTGGTCATAGACAACAAGCCTGGGGCGGGCGGCAACCTGGGCTCAGACCTGGTGGCCAAGGCCAGCCCCGACGGCCACACCCTGGTGCTGGGCGTGACGGGCTCGCACGCCATCAACACCACGCTCTACAAAAAAATGCCTTACCACCCGCTCAATGACTTTGAGCCCTTGACGCAGGCCACCATTTACCCCAACGCACTGGTGGTGCATCCGCAGGTGCCCGCCAACAATCTGCAAGAGCTCATTGAGCTGGTGAAAAAAGACCCGGCCCGCTTCGCTTACGGCTCTGACGGCAACGGCACGGCCTCGCACCTGGGCATGGAGATCATCAAGGCCCGCTCTGGCATGGTGCTCACCCACATCCCCTACAAAGGCAGTGCGCCCATGATGAACGACCTGCTGGGCGGCACCCTGCCCGTGGGCATGACGGGCTTGCCCGCCGTGCAGCCGCACCTCAAAGCGGGCAAGCTCAAGCTGATCGCCATCACCACCGCTCAGCGCGCCCCCGGCATGCCCGAGGCGCGCACCGTGGCCGAGCAAGGCTTTGCGGGCTATAACGCCGCGCCATGGGCTGGCTTTTTTGCGCCCAAGGGCACGCCCAAGGCGGTGGTCGACAAACTGGCGGCCGACTTGATAGAGGCCCTGCGCCAGCCCGATGTCACCCAGCGCATGCTGGACTTGGGCAGCACCATCGTGGCCAGCAGGCCCGACGAGTTCAGGGGCTTTGTGACCCGCCAGATCGACAGCTGGGGCGAGGGCGTGCGCCTGTCCGGCGCCACGGTGGACTGAAGCGGCCATGGACTTGCACCTGCCGGGCTCCGACTACGCCCAACCCCATTCGGCTTTGGCGGGCCGGCGCGTGTTGGTCACCGGTGGCCGTGGCACGCTTGGGCAGGCTTTGTGTGAAGGTTTTGCCAGCCTGGGCTGCGAGGTGTGGTCGGTGGACCAGTCGCCCATACACGCAGGCGAGCACCCCGCGGGCCTGCACCAGCGGGTGGCCGATGTGCGGGACCGGGCTTCCTTGGAGGCGGTGCAGGCCGACATCGCACACACCTCGGGGCTGGACGTGCTGGTCAACGCCCACGGGCTGCAACTGCGCACCCACTTTGCGGACTGCGACGAAGACACCTGGATGACGCTCACCGACGTGAACTTGAACGGCGTCTACCGCAGCTGCCAGGTGTTTGGCGCGCCCATGCGTGCGCGAGGTGGCGCCATTGTCAACATGGGCAGCGTCAACGGGGTGGTGGTCTCGGCCCGGGGCACGCCCTACGGCATTCAAAAAGCGGCGGTGGCCCACCTGACCCGGGTGCTGGCGGTGGAGTGGGCGCCGCAGGTGCGCGTCAACGCCATTGCCCCCACGGCAGTGCCTTCAGGGATGACCCAAGACTTGTTTGCCGACCCGCAGTACCTGGCCTCCAAGGTGGCTAGCATTCCTTTGCGCCGCTACGGCACGGTCCAAGACATCGTGCATGCGGTTGTTTTTTTGGCCTCGCCCGCCTCGGGCTTGATCACCGGGCAAACGCTGGTGATGGACGGGGGCTTGTCCCTGGTGTGAGGGGGCTGGCCCTCAGGCCAGCTCGTCCACCGTCGTGGGCGCGGGCTCTTCGTCCACGGCAAAGCTGTCGCGGAAGGTGAAGTACAGCGAGCTGAAAAACATGCTCACCAGCACCAGCACGGTGGGGAACATGGCCACCGCTGCAAACTCTGGGCTGCCCAGCAAGGTGGCCAAGAGGGTCACGGCCAAGCCCACCACCAGCAAGATTGCGACCCACACCAGGCCAAAAACAGCAAAAGCGCCAAAATTTTTCCAGCAGGCCCAAAAGCTGAAAAACATGCTTTTGACGGGCGACACGCCGTGCCAATGCACCAGCGCCGGGGCGTGCCAGAACATCAGCGACAGCGGCAGGTAGAGCAGCATGGCCACCCACAGGGCGGTTTGGAATTCGGCGCGGTTGACCAGCTCTGGCGTGATCTTGCTGCCAAACAGGTACATCTGGGCAAAGTCGCCGCCGTCGAACAAGGTGGAAATGCCCAGCAGCAGCAAAAAACCTGCCGCATAAAAAGCGCCCAGCACCATCATGGCGCGGGCGCGCTGGCGGCCAGCCCGAAAAGCCGTGGCCAAAATGGTGGGCATGGGAAATTTGCCGCGCTCGGCCTGCTGGGTGGCGGCCATCAGACCCAAGGTGGCGGCAGGCAACAGCGCCAGTGCCAGCGCCGAGCCAATGAAGGGCAGCAAGCTGACCACCGACAACACCGCCATGAACAAGAAAAACAGGCCCGACATGGCCAGGGGCTGTTTGAAGAAAATACGCACGCCCAGTTTGGCCCAAGCCAGGCCGGTGCGGGGGGGGACAATGTTCAGGCGCATGAGGTGTTGGGGTTCAGTCTAAGGCCAAGTTGTGCACCAGGCATTGGCGCAGCACCCGTTCAAAGTGGCGAGGGTCGTGGGCGGTCAGCACCGCCGCATCACGGGGCAGGTGATGGTCCCACAGTCTGGAGGTCCAAAAGCGCAAGGCGCCCGCGCGCAGCATGGCCGGCAGCAGGCGCCGCTCTTGGGGCGTGAGCGGGCGAACGCTTTGGTAAGCGGTCAGCATGGCCTGGGTGCGCTCCAAGTTTTTGGCGCCGGTGTCCAGGTCAATGCACCAGTCGTTCAGACAAACCGCCAGGTCGAACAAAAAACTGTCGCAGCCGGCAAAGTAAAAATCGAAAAAGCCACCGAGCTGGGCAGCATCTGCCTGGCCCTCAAACATCACGTTGTCTCTGAAGAGGTCGGCATGCACAGGGCCACGCGGCAGGCTTTTGTAGGCTGCTTGCTCGGCCGTGTGGTTTTGAAAAGCCAACTCGCCCAAAATCAGCGCCTGCTGGGAAGCCTCTAAAAAGGGCAGTACCACGGGTACCGTGGCGTTCCACCAGGCCAGGCCGCGCAAGTTGGGTTGACTCAGCTCAAAATCTTGGCCCGCCAGGTGCATGCGCGCCAGCATGCGGCCGACTTGGGCGCAGTGGTGGGCGCTGGGCGAGAGCTCGCTTTTGCCGCGCAGCTTGTTGACCACGGCGGCGGGCTTGCCTTGGAGGCGGTGCAAGATGTCACCGCCTTGCATAACTTGGCTGCGGCCTTTTGTGACGCTCACCATGGGGCTGGCCTGCGGGTCGGGCACCGGAATGCCGCGCTGGGCCAGGTGCTTCATGAACTTCAGGTAAAAGGGCAGTTGCTCAAAGGTCAAGCGCTCAAACAGCGTCAACACCCACTCGCCCTGGTCGGTGTCGGCAAAGTAATTGGTGTTTTCAATGCCGCCTGGGCAGCCCTTGAGCGCGCTCAGCTGCCCCAGGCCCAGGCTGTGAAAAAAGTCGGCGGCCTCGTCAAACGAAACCTCGGTGAACACGGCCATGAAAAGCTTGCGTTGCGGTGGCTGGGCTTTAGAACTTGATGAAGTTCCACATGCGCTTGCCCGCATTGGGGCCGCCTTGGGGGTCCGCAGGGCGGATTTCGTAGGCAGGCATGTCGTTTTTGGGCTGCACTGAAATGCTTTGGGTCTGGCCGCCCACGCGCACCTCGTCAATGCGGGTGCCCGCATCTTCCGTGCGAATGCGCTCAATGGTCTGGTTGCCTGGACCCGGCTGCACGCTGGGCTCGGCTGGGCGTGTGGCTTGGCCCTGAGACCAGGCGGGCGCAGCCAAGCTCAGCATCAGGCCAGCGGCCAGCAGGGGGCGGTAAAACGTGTGCATGTGCTCAATTGTAGGGGCGGGCAGGGGCGGTGCGGCCTGGCGCACAGGGCGCTGGGCGCAGCTGAGTTGTCCAGAGGCTTGGCATGGTCGCTCCACAAGCCGTCCACAGCTTTGGCACAGTCTCTCCACAGCCCAGGCGCCCACCACGGCTGGCGCTCCACAGAGATTCAACAGGCGGTCCACATGTCTTCCACAGGGGCTGCACAGGCTTTGGGTCAGTGCCTGTCGATTTTTGCGCGGGTTTCCCGTTCAAGCCGCCATTCTTGGACAATGCCCGCATGAGCAAGAAAACACTGCTGCTGGTGGACGGTTCCAGCTACCTGTACCGCGCCTTCCACGCCATGCCCGACCTGCGGGCCACGCCAGGGGATGCGGCCAGCCCCGCCACCGGGGCCATGCGCGGCATGATCAACATGATGCAAAAGCTGCGCAAAGACGTGCGGGCCGATCACGCGGCCTGCATCTTTGACGCCAAAGGCCCCACCTTCCGCGACGCGCTCTACCCCGCTTACAAGGCCCAGCGCTCGCCCATGCCCGATGATTTGCGCAGCCAGGTCGAGCCCATCCACGAGCTGGTTCAGCTCATGGGCTGGAGGGTGCTCAATGTGCCCGGCGTGGAGGCCGACGACGTGATTGGCACGCTCGCTTGCCTGGCCTCGGCCCAGGGGATAGAGGTGATCGTGTCAAGCGGCGACAAAGACCTGTCGCAGCTGGTGGACGAGCACATCACCATCATTGACACCATGAACGACAAGCGCCGCGACGTGGCGGGTGTGGAAGCCGAATTTGGCGTTCCGCCCCGGCTGATGATCGACTACCAAACGCTGATTGGCGACACCGTGGACAACGTGCCCGGCGTGCCCAAGGTCGGGCCCAAAACGGCGGCCAAGTGGCTGCAAGAGTTCGGCTCGCTGGACGCGCTGATGGCGCGGGCCGACGAGATCAAGGGCGTGGCTGGCGAGAATCTGCGCGCCAGCCGCGACTGGCTGCCGCTGGGTCGCCAACTGCTCACCATCAAGACCGATTGCGACCTGACAGGCCACGTCACTGGTCTGCCGTCTTTTGACGGCCTGCCGCTGGCGGCCCAGCAGACCGAGGCGCTCCAGGCTTTTTATGAAAAGTACGGTTTCAAGTCGCTGGCCAAAAGCCTGGAGGCGCCTGGCCACAAGCCGACCACGCCTGTGGCTTCCAAAGCGGCTGGCTCCCATGAGCCGGGTTTGTTTGATGAGCCTGAGGTGAGCCAAGCGCCTGCGGCTCACAAGCCCAGCCAGGTGGCCTACGACACCATCTTCACCTGGGAGGCTTTTGAGGCGCTCTTGGCCCAGCTTCAGGCGGCCGAGCTGGTGGCGCTGGACACCGAAACCGACTCGCTGGACGCCATGCGCGCGCGCGTGGTGGGTCTGAGCTTTTCGGTGGCCCAGGCGCAGGCGGCTTACATTCCTCTGGCGCACAACTACCCGGACGCACCGGCCCAGCTGCCGCTGGACGAGGTGCTCGCGCGGCTCAAGCCTTGGCTGGAAGACGCCACGCGCGCCAAGCTGGGCCAGCACATCAAGTACGACAGGCATGTGCTGGCCAACCACGGCATAGAGGTGCAGGGCTACCGGCACGACACCATGCTGCAAAGCTATGTGCTGGAGGTGCATAAGCCGCACGGTTTAGCCAGCTTGGCCGAGCGGCACCTGGGGCGCAGCGGCATCAGCTATGAAGACCTGTGCGGCAAAGGCGCCTCGCAAATCAAGTTCAACCAGGTGGACGTGGCCAAAGCCGCCGAATACTCCTGCGAGGACGCCGACCAAACCTTGGACGTGCACCGTGTGCTTTGGCCCATGCTGGAGGCCAACGACAAGCTGCGCTTTATCTACGAACTGGAAATCCACAGCAGCGAGGCGCTGTACCGCATTGAACGCAATGGTGTGCTGATTGACGCGCCCATGCTGGCCAAGCAAAGCGCAGACCTGGGCGCGCGCATTGTGGAGCTGGAAACCCAGGCCCATGCCCTGGCCGGCCAGTCCTTTAACTTGGGCAGCCCCAAGCAAATTGGCGAGATTTTCTTTATCAAGCTGGGCTTGCCCGTGGTCAAGAAAACCGCCACAGGCGCACCCTCTACCGACGAAGAAGTGCTTGAAAAACTCGCCGAAGACTACCCGCTGCCGGCCAAAATTTTGGAGCACCGCAGCCTGTCCAAGCTCAAGGGCACCTACACCGACAAGCTGGCGCAACTGGCGCACCCGCGCACCGGCCGCGTGCACACGCATTACGCCCAGGCCGTGGCGGTGACGGGGCGGCTGTCGAGCAACGAGCCCAATTTGCAGAACATTCCCATCCGCACGGCCGAGGGCAGGCGCGTGCGCGAGGCCTTTGTGGCCGCGCCCGGCTGCGTGATTGCCAGCGCCGATTACTCGCAAATCGAGCTGCGCATCATGGCCCACATCAGTGGCGATGAGGCCTTGCTGCACGCCTTCAACGAGGGCCTGGACGTGCACCGCGCCACGGCGGCCGAGGTCTTTGGCGTGTCGCTGGCGCAAGTGAGCACCGAGCAGCGCCGCTATGCCAAGGTCATCAACTTTGGCCTGATTTACGGCATGAGCAGCTTTGGCCTGGCCAAGAACTTAGGCATTGAGACCAAGGCCGCTGCCGCCTACATTGACAGGTATTTCCAGCGCTACCCCGGCGTCAAGCAGTACATGGACGAGACCCGGCTGTCGGCCAAAAGCCGGGGCTATGTGGAAACCGTGTTTGGCCGGCGCCTGTACCTGCCCGAGATCAACTCGCCCAACGGCCCGCGCCGCAGCGGCGCCGAGCGCGCGGCCATCAACGCGCCCATGCAGGGCACGGCGGCCGACTTGATCAAGCTGAGCATGGTCAAGGTGCAGCAGGTCTTTGATGCCCAAGAGCGCGCCAGCCGCGTCATCATGCAGGTGCACGACGAGCTGGTGCTGGAGGTGCCCGAGGCCGAGGTCGATTGGGTGCGCGTTGAAATTCCCCGTCTGATGGCCGGCGTGGCCGCGCTGCGCGTGCCCCTCTTGGCCGAGATCGGCATGGGGCCCAATTGGGAACAAGCGCATTGAGTCATCGCAGCGCCTGACGGTTGGGCGCTTGGCGTCTGGCCGCCATTAACCCTTCAGCCCGTTAAGGCGGGCTGGCTTTCTAATATCACTCTTTTTAATTCAACGGAGTCCGCCATGCTCAGCACAGACCAGATCACCGATTCGCACAGCCTGCTCAACGCCAAAGAAGGTGAAGCCGGCGCCAGCCGCCGCACCGCGCTCAAGGCTGCCTTGAGCGTGGGCTATGCGGCCGCGGCCATGCCCATCATGGCGCAGACTGCCATTCGCACCTCCACCGAAGGACTGCGCGCGGGCGAGTTCAGCTTTGAGGTCAATGGCTTTAAGGTGCCGGCGTACTTTGCCGCGCCCGCCGGGCAAACCAATTTGCCCGTGGTGCTGGTGGTGCAGGAAATTTTTGGCCTGCACGAGTACATTGCCGACGTGGCCAGGCGCTTTGCCAAGGCCGGCTTTTTGGCCGTGGCGCCCGACATGTTTGCCCGCCAGGGCGATGCGCGCAGCTACACCGACATTCCCAAGCTGCAGGCTGAAATTGTCAGCAAAGTGCCCGATGCCCAAGTCATGGCCGACCTCGACGGCGCCACCCAGTGGGCACTGGCCAACGGCGGCGACGCCCGCAAAGTCAACATCACCGGCTTTTGCTGGGGTGGGCGCGTTGTGTGGCTGTACGCCCAGCAGCGCCCCATCCACGCCGGCGTGGCCTGGTACGGCCGGCTGGTGGGCAACAGCTCGCCCATGACGCCGCGCCACCCCCTGGAAGGCGCGGCCGAGCTCAAAGCCCCTGTGCTGGGCCTGTATGGCGGGGCTGACACGGGCATTCCTGTGAGCACCGTGGACCAAATGAAGGCCGCCCTGACCCAGGCCGGCAGCCAAGGCAACCGCGCGGCGGCCCAGTCGCGCTTTGTGGTCTACCCCGACGCGCCGCATGCCTTTCATGCCGACTACCGCGCCAGCTACCGCCCAGCGCCTGCGGCCGACGGCTTTGGGCAGGCTGTGGCTTGGCTGCGCAACCCACAGCAAAGCTGATTTTTGCCCCTCCGTGCGGCCCCGCGTGCTTGGCGCGCAGGGCTGGCTCTGTCCCGGGGATAATTACTTACTTCGCTCCTTTGAGCGAATTCAAGCCAGACCGAGATTTCGCTCTGGCCTGGGCAATGCGCCTTCCCCGAAAGACATGAACGAATGACCCTGGCCACCATCCTTTTGGCCACCACGCTGGCCGGTGTCGGCAGCGTTTGGCTCGCGGCTTTGTTGGGCTTTGGCCTGCTGGCCCGCTACACCCAACACATGCTCAGCCTGGCGGCGGGCGCCTTGCTGGCCACCTCCTTCACTTTGCTTTTGCCTGAAGCGTTTGAAAGCGATGTGGCGCCCGCCCGGCTGTTGACCACGGTGCTGGGCTGCCTGATTTTTTTCTTTTTGCTCGACAAGGCTGAGCTGTGGCACCACGGGCATGAACACCACCATGGCGAAGCCGGCCACGCGGGTCACGGCCATGGCCACGGACAGGGTCACCATGCCCATGCGCACGCCCCTGCAGACCCAGCTCATGACAACATGCGCTCCGGTGGCTGGGCTGTGCTCACGGGCGACACCTTGCATTGCTTTGCCGATGGGGTGCTGATTGCCTCGGCCTTTGTGGCCGACCCGGGCCTGGGCTGGCTGGCGGCCTTGGCGGTGTTGATGCACGAGGTGCCGCACCACATGGGCGATTTGGCGGTGGTGCGCGAAACCAGTGTGAACCGCCGCATGGCCGTCATCAAAGTCTCGCTGGCGGGCGCTTTCACGGCCTTAGGCGGGGTGGTGGGTTTTTATTTGGTGGACCAGCTCAAGGCTCACCTGCCCTATTTTTTGGTGGTGGCCGCCAGCAGTTTTTTGTATGTGGCGCTGGCCGACCTGATACCGCAGTTGCAGAAAAAACTCAGTGCCCGCGAGACCCTGGCCCAGCTGTTTTGGCTGGCCATGGGCTTGCTGTTGGTGATGGTGGCTGCAGAACTGGCCCACGGCAGCCACGCCCACTGACGGGCTTGTGAGCCCGTGCTGGACCACAGGGCCCTGCTGAGCTTGCGCGTCAGCCCCACAGTTGCAGCTGAAGCGGCGCTCTAGCGCTTGCTGCTTCGGCGGACCAGGTTGATGAATGCCAGCAAAATGATTCCGCTGAGGAAGGTCAAGCCCATGGTTTTCAAGCTGATGCCATGCTCGCGGCCGCCTGCGCAGGCCATTGTCATGCGGGGCGACGCCAGCTTGTGCGCCGCCTCGCGCAGCCCCTGTCAGCGTGGGCTGACGGCCTGAACTGTTTGTTTGGGATGGAGGGTTTTAGCCTTTGGCCACCGGCCTGCGCGCATCGCTGCACCACTCGCTCCAGCTCCCTGCAAACAAGCCGCTGCCGCCCAGGCCCGCGATCTCCATGGCCAATAAATTGGGCAGGGCACTGACCCCACTGCCGCACTGGTGCACCACGCCGGCGGGGTCGCGCGTGCCCAGCAGTTGTTCAAACTCCAGCCGCAGTTGCTCGGCGGGCTTGAAGCGGCCGTCAGGCCCTAGGTTCTGGGCAAAGGGCCGGTTGAGTGCGCCCGGAATGCGGCCGGCCACTGGGTCCAGGGGTTCGACCTCACCTCGAAAACGCGCGGGTACCCGGGCATCCACCACGGTTTGCTGCGCCCCTTGCAGGCCTTGCTCGACCTCCTCCACACTGACCGAGCGGGCCAAACTGGGGCCCAGCTTGAAACTGCTTTGAACATGCACCGCCGCGCTGCCATGGGCGAGCTGGCCACCGGCGGCTTGCCAGCCTTGCAGGCCGCCGTCGAGCACGGCCACGGCCTCGTGGCCGGCCCACTTGAGCATCCACCACAAGCGCCCACAGTAGTTGCAGCCCTGTCTGTCGTAGGCCACGGCTTGTATGGTGTTGGACAAGCCCACGCTGGACAGCCACAGCGCAAAGCGCTCCCGGTTGGGCAGGGGATGGCGGCCGCCTGAGCTCGGTCTGTCGGCCCCACCCGCCGTGGAAGAGCCGTGCGAGCCCGCGCCCTCCTTATGGGCGCTCAGGTCTGTGTTCAGGTTGGCGTACACAGCGCCAGGAATGTGCGCTTGTTCAAACTGTTGCGCGCCCGCCGATGGCTGCATCAGATCGAAGCTGCAATCGAACACCATCACTTGCTGGCCTTGGGCCTGCAGGTCCTGGAGCTGCTCGGGGGTGATCAAAGTGCGGTACATGGGCTTGTCTCCTTGTGTTCAGTGGTCTTCAGCGGGGGCGCGCGGCAAAGCCCGCGCGCGCAATACGGTGGCCATGATGCCACTGGCGGTGATGATCAGCATGCCCAGCCAGCCTGTCAGGGGAATCTGGTCGCCAAACAGCAGCAGGCTGTAGAGCGCGCCAAACACAATGCCCGAGTACTGCAGGTTGGCCACCACCAAGGTGGCCCCATCGCTGTAGGCCCGCGTCATGCACCACTGCCCGCCCGTGGCCAAAATGCCAATGGGCAGCAGCCACACAGCTGCGCCCCAATCCCAAGGGGAGACGCCCCCAACGCCCATGCCCAGGGCGCCGCCCAAGGCGCAGGCCAGGGCAAAGTAATACACGGTGCGTTCGGCGGGCTCACCCAAGCGGCCCAGGGTGGTGACTTGCAAATAAGCCACGGCCGCCAACAGGCCCGAAAACAGGCCCACCACGCCGGCGAACAGCTGGTTTTTCTCCAAGGTGGGCTGCAAGACCATGACCACCCCGGCAAAGCTTGCCAGCACGGCGGCAATGAGGGCGCCTTGGCCCGCCACCACCCGCCCCAACAGCAAGCCGCCGCCCATGATGAAGGCGCCCAGCCAAATGCTGCTCATGTAGTTCAGCGTCATGGCGGTCGCTAAGGGCAATTGGCCAATGGCGTAAAACCAGGCCGCCAGTGAAACCACGCCCACCAGACTGCGCCAAGCTTGGGCGCCAGCCACAGGCGTGGCCAATGGGGTGCCGCGTGCGCGCATCAGCCAGGCCATCAGCAAGGCACTCACCACGCCCCGGTAAAACACCAGCTCAAAGGCGTTGAAGTGGCTGGACGCGAGCTTGACACACACGCCCATGCTGGCAAAGAAAAGGGATGCCAGCAGCATCCACAGCGCTGCACTGGGCTGAGCGCGGCTGGGGTGCGGGTGGCTGGTGCTCAAACCGTTTGAGGGGTCTTGGAGGCGCCCATTTCGCGGCGGTACCACTCGTGAAAGTGCTGCATGCCGTCCTCCATGGGGCTTTGGTAGGGGCCAAATTCGTTGTCACCGCGCCGCACCAGGGCCAGCCGACCGGCGTCCATGCGCTGGGCGATTTCGTCGTCTTCCACACAGGTTTCCATGTAAGCCGCTTGCTGGGCCTCAATAAACTCGCGCTCAAAAGCGCAAATTTCCTCGGGGTAGTAAAACTCAACCAAATTCAGCGTTTGACTCGGGCCCTGGGGCACCAGGGTGCTGACCACCAGCACATGGGGGTACCACTCGATCATGATGTGCGGGTAACAGGTCAGCCAGATGGCGCCGTACTTGGGCGGCTCGCCGCCCCGGTACTGCAGCACCACGTCATGCCACTTTTTGTAGACATCTGTGCCCGGCTTGCCCAGCTTGTCGGACACGCCCACGGTCTGCTTCGAGTAGTGGTGGCCCAGGTCCCAGCGCAGGTCGTCGCAGGTCACAAAATTGCCCAAGCCCGGGTGAAACGGCCCGACGTGGTAGTCCTCCAGGTAAACCTCAATAAAGGTTTTCCAGTTGTAGTTGCACTGATGCAACTGCACCTTGTCGAGCTGGTAGCCGGTGAAGTCCAGGTCGCTCGCTGCCCCCATGCCCGCCAGGTCGGCCGCGATGTCACGGCCGTTGTCCTCAAAAATCAGCCCATTCCAGGTTCGGGTCTTGTATTTGTTGAGGTTGAGGCAGGGGTCGATTTGAAAGTGGGGTGCCCCTACGAGTTCTCCGCTGGTGTTGTAAGTCCAGCGGTGCAACGGGCAGACGATGTGGCTGGCGGTGTTGCCCCGGCCTTTGAGCATCACGGCTTGGCGGTGGCGGCAAACGTTGGAGATGAGTTCGACCCCCGATGCGTTGCGCACCAGGGCGCGACCCTCGCCCTCCTGGGGCAGGGCGTAGTAGTCGCCAATCAGGGGCACCGCCAATTCATGGCCCAGGTACTTGGGGCCACGGGCAAACAGCCTTTGCTGCTCCTTGTCGTACAGGGCCTGGTCAAAATAGCTGCTCACGGGCAGCTGGCTGGACGCTTGCAGCAGGCGAAGGCTCAGATCGGACATGATGATGGTGGGTTCACCCCGGCAAAGTAGGTCCAGAAAGAGGGCGCTGGACAAAGCTAAACAAGCCCGGGGGCGGGCTTGCAATAAGACTTTTTATTGTAGCCCTGAGGGCTCAGTGGGTCAGGTCTCCTCCCGCCCCTCCACCTGGGCCGTCCGTGCGGGTCTGGGACGGTCTGGCTTGAACGAGAGCTGGCGTCCAGGCACGGCCTGGTCTTGTGCCTAAAATCATCAGACCGATACAAATTCCTCCCTACATGCCCACGTCCAAAGCCATTGCCAACGATTCGACGCCAGCCGCTGGGCTTGCGCCGGCCAGTTACGAGGCGGCACTGCAGGAGTTGGAGCAACTCGTCTCGAGATTGGAGTCTGGCCAGTTGCCGCTGGACCAGTTGCTCACTGCTTACCAGCGTGGGGCTCAACTGCTGGCCTTTTGCCGGGACAAGCTGTCTGCCGTCGAGCATCAAATCAAAGTGCTAGAGTCTGGCGAGCTTAAGCCGTGGGAACAGGGCTGAAGTGCCGTCCCTTGGTGTTTGTGTTCTTACTCCCCCAGGATTTGTTGTGAGCTCATCGCCTGCCTTCTGTCATGCCGAGGCTTTTGATCTGGGCGCTTGGACCGCTGTTCAGTTGGCCCTGGTCGAGCAGGCACTGGAGTGCTGGGTGGCGCCGCCGGGGCAGGTGCCCCCAAGCCTTGCCGAGCCCATGCGCTATGCCGTCTTGGGCGGTGGCAAGCGAATGCGGCCGCTGTTGGCGCTGGCCAGCGCCCAAGCGGTGGGCGCGCCGCCCGAGGCGGCTGTGCGCGCGGCCTGTGCGGTGGAGCTGATTCACGCTTACTCCTTGGTCCATGACGACATGCCCTGCATGGACAACGACGTGTTGCGCCGTGGCCTGCCCACGGTGCATGTGCGCTTTGGCGAGGCCGCCGCTTTGCTCGCGGGCGATGCCTTGCAAGCCCTGGCTTTTGAGCTTTTGACGCCGGACGATGGCTCGCTGCCCGTGGCCAGCCAAGCCCGTTTGTGCCGCATGTTGGCCCAAGCCGCGGGCGCCTGCGGCATGGCGGGGGGGCAAGCCATAGACCTGGCCAGCGTGGGCTTGCCGCTAAGTTCAGACCAGTTGCACCAGATGCACAGGCTCAAAACCGGCGCCTTGCTCCAAGCCAGCGTGCTCATGGGCGCGGTGTGTGGGCCTGTGGAGCCCCACAGTTTGAATGCGCTCACCGATTACGGCAGCGCCATGGGGCTGGCCTTCCAGGTGGTGGACGATATTTTGGACGTCACCGCCGACTCCAACACCTTGGGCAAAACCGCGGGCAAAGACGCGGCCCAGGACAAGCCCACATTTGTCTCGCTCATGGGCCTGAGCAGTTCGCAGAACTATGCTCAAGAGCTGTTGTCTCAGGCGCGCGCCAGTCTGCGCGCCAGCGGGCTCAAGCACACCGCGCCACTTCAGGCGCTGGCTGACAAGCTCGTGAACCGCATTTTCTGAAGGCTGCTCGCACCGACATTGCAGAGGAATTTTGATGTACCCCTTGCTTGACACCATCCACAGCCCGGCCGATTTGCGCCGCCTGCCCCGCCCGCAACTGGCCCGACTGGCGCAAGAGTTGCGTGCCTACCTGCTCGAGAGTGTCTCGCGCACAGGCGGGCATTTAAGCTCTAACTTGGGCACGGTGGAGCTGACCGTGGCCCTGCACTATGTGTTTGACACCCCCGACGACCGCCTGGTGTGGGACGTGGGCCACCAGACTTACCCGCACAAAATCCTGACCGGCCGGCGCGATCGCATGCACACGCTGCGCCAGTTGGGCGGCTTGTCGGGTTTCCCCAGGCGCGACGAAAGCGAGTACGACACTTTTGGCACGGCGCACTCGTCCACTTCCATCTCGGCCGCCCTGGGCATGGCGCTGGCAGCCAAGCAAAAGGGCGAGCAACGCCACGCGGTGGCCATCATTGGCGACGGTGCCATGAGCGCGGGCATGGCTTTTGAGGCACTGAACAACGCCGGCGTGTCCGACTGCCGCTTGCTGGTGGTGCTCAACGACAACGACATGAGCATCAGCCCGCCCGTGGGCGCGCTCAACCGTTACCTGGCCCAGCTCATGAGCGGGCAGTTTTATGCGGCTGCCAAAAGCGTGGGCAAGCAGGTGCTCAAAAATGCG
>Ga0209550_10003571_pt1 | contig 14813 bp, 18 predicted proteins | sample LauGreSuBDMM15SN_2_FD_187567 | JGI IMG/M metagenome (GOLD analysis project Ga0209550, IMG submission 187567) | Freshwater lake microbial communities from Lake Michigan, USA - Su13.BD.MM15.SN (SPAdes) (version 5) | ecosystem: Environmental > Aquatic > Freshwater > Lake | place: Lake Michigan...
CAACACTTCGTACTAGAGGACATGCTGCGTATTGATGCAGCTGGTCAATTTATTAAAAAAACTAGCTTGGTTTTATGCGCCCGGCAGAACGGTAAGACTCACCTAGCGCGTATGCGTATCTTGGCTGGGATGTTCTTATTTGATGAAAAGAAAATCCTAATAATGTCATCTAATCGAGCCATGGCACTTAGCACTTTTAGAGAAGTGGCCTATGCAATCGAAGGCAGCCCAGAGTTAAAGAAGCAGATCAAGGCGATCCGGTATGCCAATGGCACGGAGTCAATCGAGCTTAAAAATGGGTCGCGCCTAGATGTTGTAGCTGCTACCCGTGATGGATCGCGTGGCCGTACAGCTGACTTGCTATTCATAGATGAAGTGCGTGAGATAACCGAGGAAGGCTATGCCGCTGCCCTACCAACTACCCGCGCACGGGCTAATGCCCAGACACTTATGTGCAGCAATAGCGGAGATGCCTTTAGCATTGTGTTAAACCAGCTGCGTGAACGCGCCCTATCTAATGCATCTAAGACCTTTGGCTTTTACGAATACAGCGCGCCACAGTTTGCCAAGATTACAGACCGCGCAGGATGGATAGCGGCTAACCCAGCCCTAGGCCACACGATTACTATGGAGTCAATCGAGGAGGCGTTAAATACGCAATCGGTTGAGCAATTTAGAACCGAAACCCTGTGCCAATGGATCGACAGCCTGCAATCGCCTTGGCCTTACGGATCAATCGAGGCAACCAGCGATGCCGCCCTAAAAATGTCACCGGGGCCGCTTACAGTATTTGCCTTTGACGTAAGTCCGAGTCGCCGCGATGCAAGCCTCGTTATGGGCCAACTACTTTCCGATGGCCGTGTAGGTGTTGCCGTATTAGAAACCTATAACAATCAGGTAGCAGTAGATGAGCTAAAGATCGCAGCTAGTATCAAAGGCTGGTGCGATATGTACTTCCCGCGCACAGTTTGCTTTGACAAATACACTACGGCATCTATCGCCAAGCGGCTAGAACTATCTGGCGTTGCAGTTCGCGATGTATCGGGTGCTGAGTTTTATACAGCTTGTAGCGATCTGCATGATGCCCTAAGTAACGGCCGCCTGGCTCATAGCGGCCAAGAATTGCTAGTGCAGCATATGAATAACTCAGCTGCCAAGATCAATGACAGCGCGTGGCGTATTGTGCGCCGTAAATCTGCCGGGCCTGTAGATATTGCAATCGGCCTAGCGATGGTCATCCATATACTTGCCCAGCCAATACAAGAAGCCAAGATATACGCTTAGCGACACGCCGAGGCAGATCGGTAATGTGCTTGACATTTTGGAAAAATCCTACTCATGGGATTACTGGAAACTCTAGGCTTAAAAGCTAAGGCAGAAGTAACTGCCCAATATGCCCCTGCCATCATGGACAGTACATACGGCGCAGGCATGTATAGCTATAACAGCGGCCTATCTAATTATGGTTATGGCGTTGCCATCGATCGCAATATGGCGTTACAAGTACCTAGCGTTAGCCGTTGCCGCAACTTAATTGCAGGCGTTATATCTAGCATTGAATTAGGCCTGTACAAAAAATCTACAGGTAAAAAATTAGAATCCCCGGTATGGCTAGAGCAACCAGATATACGCCAGCCGCTTAGCGTAACCTTGGCTTACACAGTCGATGCCTTGCTGTTTTATGGCGTTGCTTATTGGCGTGTTACATCGCTTTACGCAGATGATGGCCGCCCATCAGGTTTTGAATTTATCCCTAATACTCGCGTTACTGTAACTACAAATCAGTACGGCGATGAGGTCGAGTATTACTCAGTCAATGGCGTGCGCGTACCTATGGGCGGCATTGGCAGTTTAGTTACTTATCAAAGTTTATTGCCTGGTGTATTACAAACTGGTGGCCGCACAATACAAGCTGCGCTAGATATACAAAAGGCTGCAGCTGTTGCTGCTGCTACGCCTATGGCGACCACAATTCTTAAAAATACTGGTGCTGATCTACCAGAAGCGCAGATCCAAGGTTTACTAGCGGCTTGGAAAGCAGCGCGACAAAATCGCAGCACTGCTTATTTAACTAGCACACTAGAGGCGCAAAATCTTGGCTTCAGCCCTAAAGATATGACATATAACGAAAGCAGCCAGTACCTTGCTACTGAAATTGCACGCCTAATGAACGTGCCTGCTTATTACATAAGTGCAGATATGAATAACAGCATGACATATCAAAATATTTTAGATGGCCGTAAAGAATTTGTGGCTTACTCATTACAGCCATTTATTAGCGCAATCGAAAATCGTTTAAGCATGGATGACATAACCGCGCATGGTAATCGTGTGCGTTTTGCTGTTGATGAAACTTTCTTACGCGCTGACACTATGGCGCGACTAGATGCAATAGAGAAAATGTTAAACCTAGGTTTAATTGATGTTGAGCAAGCACAATCTATGGAACAGCTAACGCCTAATGGATCAGGAGATACTGCAAATGTTGCACTTAACGTTTAATAACGCAATCGAGGCGGCCGATACAGAACGCCGCATGATTACAGGCAAGATCGCGCCGTACGGCGAAGTGGGTTACACATCTGCTGGTCCGGTTGTATTTGAACAGGGATCTATTTCAATACCTGATATAACAAAAATTAAATTGCTAATGCAGCATGACACAAATAAGCCAGTTGGTCGCGCTACATATTCAAGCGATGATGAAAACGGCGTATATGCATCGTTCAAAATTTCAAGTAGCAGCCGGGGACAGGATGCTCTTGTACTAGCTCAGGAAAATCTCGTATCTGGCTTATCCGTAGGCGTGGATGTATCCGCGTCTAAGCAGATGAAAGGTTACCTGTCCGTTACCGCTGCAGTCCTGAAAGAGGTAAGCCTTGTGGAGTCGGCTGCCTTTGATTCAGCGGCAGTAACTGATATTGCAGCAGCTAAAGCTGCACTAGAAGCAGCAAAAACAAAAACAACAATCATCCATACCGAGATGCTTGAAACCGAAACCGAAACCGAAAGCGAGGAAGCTGTGGACACAGCCCCTATTGAGACCCTGGAATTACCAGCAGAAAAACTAATCGAGGCTGCACCAGTTCAAGCAGCTCGCCAAATTATCCGCCCATCCGTATTAGACAGCCAGACAGTACGCACACCGATTACATCGATGCCAAAGTACACAGAGCATAAGATCAAGGCTGCCCTAGGCAACCAGGATTCAATGCTTTATATTACTGCTGCAGATGATTCTTTTAGCACTAACCCTGCATTTAATCCAACACAGTATCTATCAGAGTTCATTACTAATACACGTTTCCCACGTAGCGCAATAGATGCCTGTAGCCGTGGAGTATTGCCAGCAACAGGCACTACCATAAATGTTCCATCACTTGTTGATAGCAACGGCGGCCTAAACGGCGTAGCACCTACTGTAACTGTAGAGGCAGAAGCCGGTGCAGTATCAAATACTGGCATGGTTACTGAGTACCTAACAGGCACAGTATCTAAGTACAGCGGCATGAATACACTAAGCGTAGAATTATTAGAACGCACAAACGATCCTAACTTCTTTGCCGAGCTTACAAACCAGTTGCAAGTGGCGTATATGAACGCAACAGATGCTGCAGTTATTGCAGCAATCAACGCAACAGGCTTTACTAGCACAAGCGTTGCAGCTACAGCTGCAGGTCTAATTTCATACACAGCTGAAAGCACAGCTAATGTTTACAAGAACAGCGGCTATTTTGCGCAGAACTTTGTAGGCAGCACAGGTATTTACAACCTATTACTAGGTGCAGTAGATACCACAGGCCGACCAATCTTTAATGCTTACCAACCTAACCCATCATCACTAGCTAACGCTGGCGGTATGGTTAGTAACAATTCCGTGCGCGGAAATATGCTTGGCTTGGATCTTTATGTAGATCGTTTTATGACTGCAGGAGTTGCTGATAACTCAGCATTTATTTTAGCCCCTGAAGCGTTTACAGTTTACGAAAGCCCACAAGCATTTATGTCAGTTAATAAAGTGAGCAATTTGCAGGTTGAAATCGCCATTTATGGCTTCATGGCAACTATTGCCAAAATCCCTAACGGTATCTGTCGCTTAAATATCACCTAATCCATAACCCTAATAGTCGGTAGGGCATTAGCCCTTTGCCCTACCGACCCGATGTAAGTAAGGAGTACCGATGCCAGCTAGTTACGTTACCGTAGCCGAGCTACGTGCCAATTTAGGTATCGGTACTCTTTATACAGATCCAACGGTTGAGGATTGCTGCCAAGCCGCGCAAGATCAAATTAACAGTTTCCTTTGGTTTGATTCTGCGCCAGTCGTGGGGACTGCATTGGTAAGCAACGTTGCAACCGTAATGATCGCTAACCCCGGCATATTTACTGCCACAGAATCGGTAACTATTGCCGGGGCTGGATCAACCTTTAACGGCACTTACACAATTACAGGCACTATTCCATTTAGCACAGGCACAGCTACTAGCTTGCCTGCATTTAATATGCAGTTAAATTATTATCAGCATCCACTAGGTTATAGTTTTATTCAGTTTGCTAAGGTTGCAGCAGATCAAAACTTTAGGCGCGTACTGCCCTACGGCAGCGTTACAGGTGCAGATACAAAGACTGCTGCCTATGTAAACACAGCAAGCGTTAGAGAAGCTGCGATGATTTTAGCCGTAGATATATGGCAGGCACGCCAGGTATCTCAGACAGGCGGCGTGGGACTTGATGGCTTTAGCCCTAGCCCTTACCGCATGGGCAACAGCATGATAGGCAAGATACGCGGCCTACTAGCCCCGTACATCTCACCGAATAGCATGGTGGGGTAAATGCCTACGGCTGCTATTACAACCCTGCGTAGCACAATCGCAACGGCTTTAACTAACAATGGTGTCTGGTCGGTATTTGCATATCCGCCTGCAACCATCCTGGCTAACAGCTGCGTAGTGATACCGGCAGATCCATACATCACGCCTAGCAATAACAGCTACGCAACCATATCGCCGCTAGCTAATTTTAAGATTCTGCTAACCGTGCCAATGTTTGATAACCAAGGCAACCTGCAGGGCATTGAGGATTTTATAGTTGCAGCCTTTGGCTTACTGGCTGCATCATCCATTGTATTTAATGTAACCAGCGTTAGCGCGCCTGGTGTATTAAATGCTGATAGCGGCGATCTATTAACCGCTGAGTTCACCATATCCGTACTAACGAGCTGGAGTTAAAGACATGTCACTTACAGATGAGGAAAAAGCGTTTTTGGTCAAGATCGGACAGATCGAAGCCGAACCAGTAAAAGAAACAAAACCAAAACCAACCGAGAAAATAGAGGAATAAATCATGGCCATTTATTTATCCAATGGTGTCGTTGTAACTTTAAACAGCGTTGCTCTGTCTGACCATGTGACTATGGCCACGATAAATAGAGTTTTTGACGAATTGGAAGTTACTGCAATGGGCGACACAGCACACAAGTTCGTTAAAGGTTTAGAAGCAAGCACAATTCAGCTTGACTTCTTAAACGATACAGCTGCATCAAATGTTAATGCAACCTTGCAAGCTGCATGGGGTACAACAGTACCGCTAACGCTAAAGCAAACCAGCGCAGTCATATCTGCTACGAACCCGGAATATCAAACAACCGTGCTTGTAAACAACACGCAAGACATAAATGGCGGCCCAGCCGATATTAGTAGCCAGTCCATTACCTTTACCTGCAACAGCCCAATCGTTGTAGATACAACAGCATAATTAACTAAGAACAGGGGCTAACAAATGGCTAAGTTAAAGATCACTAGGGCCGATGGCACAATATCTGAGCATCAGGTAACGCCATCGATTGAATACGCTTTTGAGTTATATGCTAAAAAAGGTTTTCATAAAGCCTTTAGAGATGACGAGAAACAGTCAGATGTTTATTGGTTAGCGTGGGAGTGCATAAGAGCTAGCGGCGAAACCGTGCCTATGTTTGGCGCAGAGTTCTTAAAGACACTTAAAAAGGTTGAGGTTCTGGATGATGACCCGGAACTATAGGGCGTGACTCGTTTACTTACTTGATCGCACGGATCAGTTTGGAAACGGGTATCGCGCCCAATGATTTACTAGCACTAGACAGCAGGATGTTTGCAGCATTATTACAAGCAATGAAAGATCGAGCTAAAGAGGTAAAAGATGCCACAAGTAGAAATACGCGGAAACGCTGATCTAATTAAGGCTTTACGCGCATTTACACCAGATCTTGAAAAGCAAATGCGGCTAGAAATTAAAGCAGCGTTAATGCCTGTGGTAACAAAGGCTAGAGGTTTTGTACCTAGCCAATCTCCTATGAGTGGCTGGGAAGCGCGTCCTTTTTCTGAGGCGCGCTTTCCTGTATTTAATTACAACACAATAACCCTAGGCATAGTTTTAGAAAATAAAGTCAGTAAGCGTGATGCCAACGGATTTAGTTCAATGGCTAGAATTCTTAACAAGTCTCCAGCCGGCGCAATTTATGAGACCGCTAGACGGCCACAAAATTGGGTAGGTCCAAAAGCATCAGGTACATCTAAAGGTGTAAGCCGATCAGTAAACCCAGGCGCAGGCCAACAATTTATTAACAATTTAGGCATAGTTACTCAAAGTGCTAAAGGTCAAGGCCGTTTTATATATCGTGCATGGGCTCAAAGTCAGGGAGTAGCAGAAGGCGCAGCTAGAAAAGCTATAGATTCAGCAGTTAAAGAATTTTATGCTCGCAATAAAATGCAAGCATTTAGTAAGGCTGCATAATGGCATTTCCAGGTATTTATATTGGTTCAACCTTTGATGCTAAAGGATTTAAACAAGCTGAATCGGCTGTAGATAAATTAGGCAAAAACGTAAAAAATTTAGCTAAAACATTTGGCTTAGCACTTGGTACTGCAGCCGTTGTTAAATTTGGAAAAGCATCTGCTAAAGCGTTTATGGAAGATCAAGCGGCGGCTAACCGCCTTACAACAGCTGTTAAAAACCTCGGTTTAGGTTTCGAGGATGAACGCATTAAAAATTTTGTTTCAATTATTGAGGCACAAACAGGCGTACTTGATGACAAATTAAGGCCAGCTCTACAGTCTTTATTGACCACTACAGGATCCGTAGCTAAATCACAGGAATTATTAAAACTGGCTATAGATGTGGCAGCTGGCAGCGGAGAAGATTTAGCTACGGTTGCCAATGATTTATCTCAAGCTTATGTAGGTAATACTAAAGGACTTAAAAAATATAACTTAGGTTTATCGCAAACAGAATTAAAAGCTGCGTCATTTAATGACGTGCAAACAGCCTTAAATAAACAATTTAGCGGATCTAATGCGGCTTACCTAGATACATACGCTGGCCAAATGGACTTGCTTGGTGTCAGTTTTGCCAATATGCAGGAAACTATAGGTAAAGGTTTACTAGATAGTTTTGCTTTATTAGCAGGCGATGGTGGAATAGGCGCTGCTACTAGCGCAATGGATGAGTTTGCTACAAAAACTAGCGATGCTATTTTTGGCGTAGCTACATTATTAGATAAATTAAATACTAAGTTTGGTACATTTGGTGGACGTAGTATTGGCGAGATCCTTTACGCTTCACTTGGCGGCGGGTTTATTGACGCACTTGCTAAAATTGGTAGTGATGCTAAAATAAAGCCTAAGCCATTTAGTACACCTATGACCCTTTCAGGGCAAACCGACTTAGATAGTCAAGCAAATAAAAAACGGGCAATAACTGAGGCTGCAGCTGCTAAACGTGCTAAAGAACTAGCAGCTTTACAAAATAAAACGGCTGAAACAGCGGCTAAACAATTAGCAGCTGAAAAGAAACGCTTACTATTAGAAAAGGCCAAAGTTGCCTTGACTAAAGCAGCAGCTACCTTTGACCTTAACAAGATTCAGATAGCAGCTGCGCTACGGGCTACCTACGACAAAGATGAACGCTTACGCTTATTGGCTATGCAGGAGATTGAGAACGATAACGGCGAAGCTGCGCTTGCTTACATTAAGCAACTAAACCTGCTGACTGCAGAACAACAAACTAACAAATTAGCCGGTATCAAGACCATAAGCGAAACCGAACTTAACTACATTAACCAGCTGTTACTTGATGAACTGCAGCGCATTAAAACTACAAAGATGAGTGAGTCCGAGGCTGCGGAAGCTCGCCAGGCTGCCTACGCTAAGTACAACGCAGCCATCCAGCAATCAGGCGGCTTAGCTGAGGCTAATTTTTATAGTGAAAAAACCCAGTTAGAAACACTGCAAATTGCTAAACTTGCATCCCTAGATACGGTTGCAGCAGCTCAGGCCACAATGGATATTCTTAATTACACTACACAGGTAGATATTATTGCTCGTGTAGCAGCTGCCCAAGCGTTAGCAGATGCCGCAAAGTACAAGGCGTTACAGGATTACCTAGCTTTGCTTGCCACACCTATTAACCCGCCTGTGCTCGTACCATCTGGGCCAAGAAAACCTGAGTTTGGAATAGGCGGCCAGCCTATCTATCCTGAAGGTGGCGGTTTTGCCGATTACATGGGAACTGCAACTACTTCTAGCTCAGGTGGATCTGTAGATAACTCAGTAACTATTGTAGTTGAAGGATCAGTATTAGATGGCGATGACTTCAGCGACATCATAAATAGAACTATGCTAAACAATATACGGCGCGGTTTTGCACAAAGCCCAGCAGGGGCGTTGCCATGACCGTACCTACAATTAACGCGATCATAAATTTCAGCACCGGGCCAAGTTTTGCTCAGGCCATGATTTTAAATTCAGGTTTATTAGATACTAATATCTTGGCAGACTCAGCTGCCGTAATTGTGGATGTAAGCGATGTAGTTAACAGCGTAAATATAAAGCGCGGTCGATCAGCTACAGCCGATGAGTTTCAAACTGGCAGCATGACCTTGCGCATCGTGGACCAAACAGGCGCGTTCAATCCCCAAAATTTAGGCTCGCCCTACACGGGCCTACTAGACCCTATGCGTAAGGTGCTTATCTCAGCTACTTACAACAATATCGTTTACCCGATGTTTAGCGGATTTATTACTAGCTATACAACCACTACCCCTAAAAATGCTACCGATGTTGTGTACACGGATATAACTGCAGTCGATGCCAGCCGCTTAGCGCAAAATGCTCAGATCAGTACCGTTACAGGTGCAAGTGCAGGTGACCTAAGTGGCACAAGAATTAATCAGATCCTTAATACAATCTCATGGCCTAATTCTATGCGCGATGTAGATGCAGGTTTAACTACTTTGCAGGCAGATCCCGGCACAGCTCGTACAGCCTTAGCAGCCCTGCAGACAGCCACTAATAGCGAATACGGTGCAGTCTATGTAGATGCATCTGGATCGTGGGTATTCCAAGATCGCACGGTAACTACTACAAGCATTGATGGTGCACCTACAGTATTTAACGATGACGGCACAGATATTAGCTATTTTAATGCGACATGGCGGCTAGATGACACCCTTGTATTTAACCAAGCTAACGTAACCCGTACTGGTGGCACGGTTCAATCTGCTACTAACGCAGCTAGTGTTACAAAGTATTTCGCCCATACTTATAATCAGCAGAACTTACTCATGCAGACTGATGCAGTAGCCCTGGACTATGCGCAGGCATATGTTGCAAGCCGTGCGGAAACCAGCGTTAGATGTGATGCCATCGAGCTTGACCTATACACAGACAATTACAACACAGGCATATTAGCTGCCCTTGATCTTGATTTCTTTGATCCTGTAACTATTACTACTAACCAACCAGGTGCATCTACCCTTACAAAGACTTTACAAGTTTTCGGCGTGGCACATAGCGTTACCCCGAATAAATGGCGCACTACCTTTACTACACTTGAACCCGTGATAGATGGGTTTATATTGGATTCAACCAATTATGGCGTACTTGATACGTCTGTATTAAGTTACTAAGGAGATAAGAAAATGGCTAAACAGACGTTTACAACTGGTCAGGTGTTGACTGCTGCACAGATGACTAGCTTGCAACAGACGGCTATGGGCGGTGGTTCAACTACGGCTAAGACCGTCAGCTACACGCTAGTAGCTGCCGATGCTGGCACGGTGATTCAGATGAACAGCGCAAGTGCCACAACCATTACAGTCAATACTTCGCTATTTGCTGCTGGCGATACCGTACAAATTCAAAATATAGGCGCAGGCGTTTGCACGGTAACGGCTGGTACAGCCACGGTTAATACAGCCGGATCACTTGCTCTAAGTCAATATGAAGGCGGCCAACTTTATTTCAATACAACAAGTGCGGCTTTCTTTTTTGATATTGTGCAACCAGCAACCAGTTTTAATACAAATAACAATTATGTAGCGACATCACAATCAACCACATCAACAAGTTATGTAGGTTTAACTACAGCTCAAGCAATTACAGTTACAACAGGCACAAAAGCTTTAGTGTCTATCTCAGCTACTTTTGAAAATGCAGCAGGTGCAAATGTGGGCGCGCGTATGAGCTTTGCGATCTCAGGTGCTACAACTGTGGCGGCGGCCGATCAATTTTCCGTAGGCATGCCTTTCTTGGCCAGCGGCGGCGGTAATGCACAATTAAAATACGGTGCGACATTTCTTGTTACTGGTTTAACAGCTGGATCAAATGTTTTTACAGCACAATTTAAAAAAGGTGGCGGAGATACACCAGGCTTTGCAGAACGCACAATTAACGTAGTAGATCTAGGGAGTTAATTAAATGGCAATCACATCTAAAAATATAAACCTTTTGCAGCTTGATAATGAATTAGGCGGTAAAGGTTTAATTGCTGATTTTAATGATGACAAGAAAAAATTAATCTTGCCATCGGAAAACTCAGACGTTACGGAATCAGAACTTGAGGCTGCTATTGCTGCGCATGTAGCAAAATCTAGTGAACTTAGCATTGAGGATAAACTGGCAAATGCTGGCTTATCTATTGCCGACCTGAAAGCCGCACTAGGCTTGTAATGACAGCAATCAGTTATAACGGCTGGCCAGCTTCTAAAGATGTTGAGTCGATCCGTATCAAGTCTTACCCGATCAAGGGCAGCCATGTAAAGCTGCGCTGCGCCTATTTTGCTGCTCCCCTACTGGTTGCTTTTGCTGAGGATTTTAACGAGCTGATTGAGCCGATCGATGGCGGTAATGATGATTTTGGATACTGCTATAGAGATGTTAGAGGCGTACCAGGCAAACTTTCAAACCATAGTTCGGGTACTGCCTTGGATCTTAATTCCAGCCGTCACAAATTAGGGCAAATTGGTACGTTTCCAGCTGAACAAGTGCCAATGATTCAGGCATTAGCTAAAAAGTACGGCCTAGTGTGGGGTGGCGATTACAAAAATCGCAAAGACGAGATGCATTTCGAAATTGGCATAGACCCCGTAAAGGCTGCCAAGTTAATAGAGAAATTAGGGCTGGAGTACGACCAACCTAAAGGGCAAATAGGAGTACAACCATGAAAGAGCAACTACAGGCCGCTGGCCTGTCATACCTACGTCACGCTGCCACCTGCGCAGCTGCGCTTTATATGTCTGGGGTTACTGATCCTAAGACCCTGGCTAATGCTTTCCTAGCTGGCCTAATTGGGCCGCTACTGCGCGCACTAAACCCGTCAGATAAATCTTTCGGCGTAAAATAAAAGGAGAATAAAAATGGGACCAGTACAGTTCAATGTGCATAACGAGACAAAGTACGACCTGAAAGTCCAATCATCAAATGGCGCAACTGCCGAAGCTGTAGCAGGTGCATCGACTACTTTAGACTTTACCCCTGATGACACAAATATTACTAACGCTATGCGCTGGTATGCCGATGGCATCTGCATCTTGCAGGGTTCTGTTGCCTGGTCAGCTGGTGGATCAGGGGCAGACGATGGCTGGACTACTAGCAATATTATCTGCATGAGTGGCGAGATGAACGGCGTGCCATTTTCAGGATGTAATGAAGGCTGGGTCGAGCTGCAGCCATACAACCTAATGGCCAACGGCGGCGAAGTAACCGTCACTTATACGAACGCCTAACAAATGACTACAGCCCAGTCGTTACTAACCATAGGCATCGCTGTTGCGACCCTGTTGGGGTTTGCGGCTGGGCTGGTACGTCATCTAGTTAAATACTATCTATCTGAGTTAAGGGTAGACGGTAACGGTGGACATAACTTAGTCGGTAGGGTCGAACGTATAGAAAAACGGGTTGACTCGATCTACGAGCTGTTGCTAGAACACTAAAGGTGTGTCGGTTATTGCTAAATGTCATACCCAGGCTTTACCCTGTATTTACACGTTAGGCAGGGCTACCTAATACGGTGTAGTTAGGCTTAACCCAAACAAGGGCAAAGTAAATGGATATAGAAAAAGTAGCAGTATTTGTAATAATGGTGAGTATTGCTTGGTTTATTGTAGGTTGGTCAGTCGGTTACAAAGAAGGCGTAAAGGATGGCTACAATCGTGGCCGCGCAGCTGGTATGCGTGTAGCTACTGATCGTGTGGTTAAGTAATGGCCTTTGACCTAAATAATTATGAGGATGTAAACAGCCGCATTAAGCGTTTCCGCAGCGAATATTTTTTTGGTCGCATCACAACTGACATAATCGAATTAAACGTCAAAGAAGGTTATGTAGTGATTAGAGCTTCGGCCTATCGTGAGTATGAGGATCAAGTACCGGCAGCTGTCGATTATGCTTTTGAGCAGCGATCTGATCGAGGAGTAAACAGAGACTTCTGGATAGAGAATTGCGCTACATCTGCTATCGGCCGCTGCATCGGGCTACTCATGCCATCAGATGCCAGGCCAACAGTGCAAGATATGGAGAAGGTAGAACGGCTTAAAGCTGTACCTAACCCTGCACCTGAGGTGGATCTATGGGTCACACAGACTGTCACCGAAGGCGTTGGCAGCGTGCGCCCTGCAGCTGAAACTATTGCCGATATTAGACAGCAATTAGGTGGCGAAATTGTAGATGCCGCCCCAATCTGCAAGCACTCCCGCATGGTTTATAAGGAAGGCACGAGTAAAACTACGGGTAATAAATACCGGGGCTATACCTGCAGCAGCAAGGTTAGAGGTGAACAATGCACGCCAATCTGGCTCTAGTGCCGACTCCCCTGCCAGCGGTAGTTTTGGACTACAGCCAAGAGGTACAGGCTCACGCATCGGGTTTTGCTCGATCGACAGGGATTGTGGCTAATCGGCCAGATCATGCAGGCAGGTATAACAACAAACTTAATTACCATGAGTTTGTTACAGAGAACAGCGAAGCTGCAGGTAGTGAAATAGCAGTCGCGCAGTACATGGGCATCAAGAATTTTGTGCCTACGGTGGATACGTTTACCGACTCCCCCGATATATCTATTGGCAACCTAAACTTAGAAGTTAAATGGACACGTTACTTATCAGGCCATTTGATCATCCATGCCAATTACACGCGTTTAACCGATGTAGCAATATTGGTAGTCGGCAAGAGTCCGGTATATGCCCTAGCAGGCTGGATGCCCGTGCTATGGGCTAAAAAGCCCAAGTATCTTAACTCAGTCGATGGCAACTACTGGGTATCTCAACGCGAACTATTTGAGATGTCCACCCTGCGTAAGTCCGTATATGGCATTACTGAGGATTAAGTGCAGGGTCTGCGCCAAGGTTGGTGCAGGTATGCAAAACCATGCAATCGTGGCTGAGTTTACCAACCTGCCGCCTAATAAAATCTGCGTTCAATGTATGAGCTGTGGCGTTATGGGCATCGAGGACTTACTAGATAGCCAAGCACCCACAGCTGAGGAGATACTGCATGACTAATGAGCTGCAGATAATCTGTAATTGCCAGGATTACAAAGAGATGGATTTATCTTGTCACCTTGTCAATGGCATCATCCCGATCATCATTATTAAATGCCAGGAGTGCAACAGCGCATACACGATTATGCCTAACTCGGTGCAAAATGCCTAGTTACTTGTACCGCTGCGATCAATGCGGCGGCGAACTAGAGATGAATCACCCGGTACGCACACACGGCGATGCCTCACCGTTGTGCTGCAGCTACCCAATGAATCGCGTATTTAGCGCGCCATCGATCATATTTAAGGGAACAGGATGGGGTAAAGATGCCTAAGCAACTGGGATCTGTCTATTACGATGTACAAGATCAGGGCTGGTATAACGCATGTTGTGACTCCATACAGTTTAAATACCTGTGCATAACCTGTGGAGAAAATGCTGGCTGCTACTTCTGCGACTTTAACCCTGAAGTAAAGCATGAGTGTAAATAATGCGCGACACGCCGATTAAATGCAAATGGTTTACAGTTCTGTGGTTATACTTACTAATAGTAGTTAATGCTTTTACTAATGCTTATGCTACTACTACATATAATAAAGAGATTGAAAATTACAAACTTTATACTCATATAAAACTAACTAACCATAATGAATACCTATGTTTAGAGCAGCTTTGGATGCTTGAATCTAAGTGGAATCCTAAGGCGAATAACAAGCGATCATCTGCATATGGAATACCACAGCTGTTAAAGCTAAAGACTAATGATCCTTATAAACAGATAGATGCAGGACTTAAGTACATATCAGCACGTCACTCCACGCCTTGTAAAGCGTTAGCCTTTCATAAGAAGCATGGGTATTACTAATGGCTAAACGTGGTGACCCACGGCTGTCTGCCGGGTACAAGATGGTAAGGCTACGGGTACTGCATCGAGATAACTACGTTTGCTACTACTGTGGTGGTGATGCTAACCAGGTGGATCATGTAGTACCCATATCTAAGCAAGGTGATGTAATGGATATGGA
>Ga0209550_10003573_pt1 | contig 14808 bp, 12 predicted proteins | sample LauGreSuBDMM15SN_2_FD_187567 | JGI IMG/M metagenome (GOLD analysis project Ga0209550, IMG submission 187567) | Freshwater lake microbial communities from Lake Michigan, USA - Su13.BD.MM15.SN (SPAdes) (version 5) | ecosystem: Environmental > Aquatic > Freshwater > Lake | place: Lake Michigan...
GTGAGCGTGAGCGTCCAGCCGCGGTGGACGAGACGGCCTTCGATGGGAACTTCAAATTCGGTGGCGGGGGCGGTGGCGGTGGCTTGCGCGCGGAGTTCGTGGTGCCAGTGGGTGCCGAGTTGGGCGCGCCAGACACCCGCGGAACCGCCGCCGCTGCCGGCGGCGTGGGGGCCGAGCTTGAAGGAGGAGAACTCCCCGACGCTCAGTCGGGCGGTGCGGGCATCGAGGGAAAAATCCATGCGAGCGGCGAAGGAGACCGGAGGGCCGGAGAGGAAAAACGAACGCGGGGTCCGCGAGCGGACGGAGTGATCCGGAAGGCGGCTGAAGCCCGCCCTATTTTCCGGGGGCGGTCATCGTGCGCAGGGCCCGGTTGGCGAGGGAGCCGAGGACAATGCACATCAGGACGAAGGCGATCATGCCGCTGAGGAGCATCCAGCGGGGAGTGTCGGTGAAGTCCTTGGCTTGTAATTGCTCCAGCCCCGCGGCGATGAAGGCGGTGGCGGCGGTGCGCGGCGCGATCCCGAGGGCCGTGCCGAGCGTGTAGTTCCAGAGGGGCACGCGAGCGGCCGCGAGGACGAAGTTGACGATTGCGAAGGGAGACAGCGGCGGGATGCGGAGGAGTGTAGTGACGAAGATGATGCGCTGGGAATCTCCGAGCAGGGCGCGGTGGACGGCCTGCCAAGCCGGTTTTTCGGCGATCACCTCGAGGACCCGATCGCGCGCGATGCAACGACCGATCGCGTAGGCGATGAGTGAGGCGACGATGAGGGCGGCCAAGGCGATGGAAAAACCGAGGCCGAAGCCGAAAGTCCAACCGGCGTAGAGCGCCACCGCGAACGTGGGCAGGAACGAGAAGCCGACGAGGAGCGTCGTGGCGAAGAAGTAGAGCACGAGGCCGGGCGCGGGGTTTTCACGGAGCCAAGGGGCAAAGGTCGTGAGGGTGGTCAGAAGCAGGAAACCGCCGAGCGGGGGCCAAAAGGAGAGCACGATGGCGACGGGACCGGCGGCGCCGAGACGACGAAAAACGCCGGGCGAGGGGTGGGGCGCGGGAGGGACGATGGGCACGGCGAATAGAGCGGAAGAGCGAAGGAGGACGCGGAGGACGTGAGAGAGTGGTTGCAGGCGGAGTGAATGCCGAGGGGTGTTTTCAGTCGAGCAGGATGTCGGTGTGACCGCGCAGATAGTTTTCGAGGTTGCGTTGGAGCGCGTGCACGACGGCGGGTGGGGCGGTTTGGTCTGAGAGTGGGCGGTTGAGGAGCGGGGCGACCGTGGCGCGGTCCGCGGCGGGCAGCAGTGGGAACCACTGCTGCTTGAGCGGATAGCCCTCGTCGCGAGCGAAGCAGTACAAGGATTTTAGATACACGATATCGGGTCGGGCACCGGCGGCGAGCGCGGCCAAGGCGGTGCGCAGAAGGGAGGTGACGGCGCGGCGGCTTTCCTCGGGCACAGGGTTGCGGGCGACGAGGGAGGTGAGGGCGGAGGCGGCGACGAGGGTTTCGTAGCTGCGGCCCAAGTCGGGGTGGCGTGTGACGAGGCGCGTTTCTTTCACAAACCAAGTTCGGCCCTGGTTGGAGGATTCGAGGAGCAGAGAGGCTTCGTCGAAGAGGTCGAGCGCCACAGCCGTCCCGCCGGACTTTTTCCCGAGGCGTTGCAAGATGAGGAGAGCGCCATGCTCGGAGGAGAAGACGTTGAACGTCTGAAACGTGTCGGCGGGCGGGCGTTTCGCGAGGACGAAGGCGTCGGTCTGGAGCGGGAGGCCGGGCACAAGGGGCGGAGAGCGGAGAGGCGAAGGGCGAACAACCGAGAGCAGAGGGCGGAGAGGCGAAGGGAAAACGATGACCCGAAAGATTTATGGAGCGGGTGATTCTGGGTGGGGCCAAGGCGGGACGACGGCGCCGCCGGAGATGATCATCTTCATGCCGTCGCCGACGCTCATTTCGAGTTCGATGACTTCGCTGGGTGGAAACATGAGAAGGTAGCCGCCGGTGGGGTTAGGGGTGGTGGGAACGAAGATGGTCCAGAGTTCGCCGACCCCGGCTTTGAGCTGCGCTTCGCTTTGCGTCTTGTTGGTGAGGAACCCGAGCGTCCAAGTGCCGGCGCGGGGGAATTGGACGAGCACCACCTTGTTGTAGAGGTTGCGGTTTTTGGTGCCGAAGGTGGCGACGATCTGGCGGACGGAATTGTAGACCGCGCTGACGCCGGGGATGCTCTGAATGAAGCGTTCGAGCAGCCGCAGGAAAAATTTCCCGAAAACATAGTGCGAAAGGAAACCGAGAGCGGTAACGAGGGCGAAGATGACGACGGTGGCAGCGAGGTCCCAGACGAGGGCGAGTCCCTGAAGTGACTCCGGGAGGTGGGACTCAAAGAGCGGACGGAAGGTGCCGCCGACGACGTCGATGATTTTACCGAGTGCCCACAGGGTGACAACCAGCGGGGCGAGCAGCAGCGCGCCGGTGAAAAAGGCGTTGCGGATCGTGGCAAGGCGGTGAGTGGGCGGCGGAGCGTCGGACATAAAGTGCATTGACGGTAGGGGCCGCGCGCGGCTTGGCACGGAAAAATTGCGGGGTGCGTGGTTGGGTCCGCTCGCTCTCACTCGTGGCTACACGGAGGTGCGGGCGGCGGAGCTGCGCGAGACGTCTAGGCGGAAACGTCGGTGACTGTGTTCACGGGGAATTCAAACGAGGCGGAACGAGGGAAGACACTCATGAGCGCGGAGGATTTTCAGGGCACGGCTTTCGGCACGGCGCATGAGGCGTTTCTTCGCGGGGACGAGGTCGTCGTAGCCGGCGAGGTGGAGCCAGCCATGCACGAGGTAAAGAGTGAGCTCGGTGCTGAAGGCGGCGGAGTTGAGCGCTGAAAGCTGGGCGCTGAGTGACGGAGCCAGCGCGGTGACGTGGCGAGCCCGTGAAGGGAGGGGCGGAGTGGTCGCGGCGAGGTGGCGGAGGGCGGCGTCGGCAGAGACGCAGATCTCGCCGGCGGTGCCGAGGGCTGGTGAGCCTTCGAAAGTGATGACGTCGGTGGTCGTCGGATCATCGAGGAAGTCGGCGTGGAGTTGAGCGAGGGCAGCGTCGGTGAGGAAGACGAGGGAGAGTTCGCCGGCGGGCACGGCAGGGAGCGGAGGGGCGGATTTTGGAAGGCGCCGAGGAGATTTCGGAGCGTGCAGGGGCGTTGCGAAAAAATAGGCGTCGAGCGTGTGAATGACGCGGGCGACGGCGCGGCGGTCGAGGCGGAGGCGCGGGTGGCGGTTGGCGATGGCGATTTCGCGGGCGGGCATTTTTGTGGGCGTGAATTTGTCCGCGTGATGTGAGTGGGAGGCGGACAGCGGAGGACGGAGGATGACGTGCGGAGGACGCGTAGACCGCAGAGGCGGAGATGCGGGTTCTGCGAGGGTCGAGGGAGTCTTTCTCTTTCTCCTGCTCCTTTATTTTTAGTGATTCTCTCGGGGCGTGAGCGATTGAGGGAATGACGAACTGACGAAAGATTAAGCGAAAGATTAAGAGAACGAGGAAAGAGAAAGCGTGGGGACTTTACGCCTTGGCGGCGCTGGCAGGCTCCTGGCCGGCGGGATAGGCGATGCGGGCGTGGAGCATGTTGAGCAGCGTGAAGTGAAAACTGTTTTTGATTTTCGTGATTTCGTCGAAAGTGAGCGGGGCCTCGTCGAGTTGGCCGTCGGCGATGCGATCATTGACGACGCGCGCGATCAGGAGGTGGAGCGCTCCGGGAGTAGCTTGGCGGAGGGAGCGCGAGGCGGCTTCGAGTCCGTCGGCGAGGGAGATGATCGCACTTTCTTTGAACTGGGGGCGCGGGCCGTCGTAGCGGAAAATTGCTTCGACGACGGCCGGTTGGAGATACGCCGAATCGTCGTTGGCGACCTGCGGGTTAGGCGGTGGAGTTTTGGACGAAGAGGGGCGAGGAGATGAAGCGAAGGTCGCGAGGGACTGATCGACGGCGAGTTGATAAAAATAGCGAACCAAGCTCGTGCCGTGGTGTTGACGGATGACGTCAACGACGGCGCGAGGGAGATTGTGCTCGCGGGCGAGGCGCATGCCGTCCGTGACGTGTTGTTTGATGATGCGAGCGGATTCGGCGGGATCGCGGGCGTCGTGGGGGTTAATACCGTCGCGTTGGTTTTCGGCGAAGTCGGCGGCTTGGGCGGTTTTTCCGACGTCGTGGAACAGGGCGCAGACGCGGGCGAGGAGGGGATTGGCGCCGATGGCGTTGCAGGCGTTTTCTGAGAGTTGGGCGACGACGAGGGAGTGGTGATACGTGCCGGGCGCATCGAGCTGCATACGGCGGAGGAGCGGGTGATTGTAGTCCGTGAGCTCGAGGAGTGTGATATCCGTGGTACGTTTGAAGAGGGATTCGAGAATGGGGAGGAGGCCGACGACGGCGATGCCGGTGAGGAGGCCGGTGGCACCGGCGGCAGTCATCTGGCGGGCGAGGGTTTCGTAAGGGATCTTGTCGGCGTAGCCGATGAGGGCTGCGAAGGCGGCGACGGTGAGGCCGCCGGCACCGGCGGCGCGGACGACGCGACCGCGGCGGCGGGCATCACGGCCGAGGTAGATGGCGACGAGGGAGGCGAGGAAGGTGAGGACGAGGAGATCGAGGCGGTTGCCGTAGATGACGCCGGTGAAAATAGAGATGAACAGCGCCATGAAGATTCCGGAGCCGGCGTCGATTAAGATGGCGACGATCAGGGGCGCGAGGGCGGTCGGCGCGACGTACGGGAGGGTGCTGGCCCAGGAGCCGTCGCGCACGAAAAACTCGGCACCGCCGAGGGAGTAATTGGCGCGGATGAGCGCGAGGTTGACGATGACGACGAGTGCGAGGAGGCCGCAGCGGACGTTGGAGCGGAGCGTCTCAGGATCTTCGATACGGATGTAAATGAGGGAAGCGAAGACCATCGCGAGCACGAGGAGGACGCGACCGAAGAGAGTGAGGCCCTCGTTGAGCTCGGTGTCTCCGTGATCGAGGAGATAGCGGCGGTGGGCCTGAAACATTTCGTGTTGCTCGGGGGTCACGCGATCGCCGGGTTCGATAATGGACTGGCCGCGGGCGACGCTGATTGAAACGGGTTTGAGGGTGCGGATGGCAGCGGCGACACGGGCCTGAGTGGCCGCGCGGTCGAAGACCACGTTAGGGACGAGGCCGAAACGGAATACGCGGAAGAGGGCCTGGGTGGAAGGGAGCGGGACTCCGTCGGTGGCGAGGCTCACGCGCAGGACGGTGAGGGCGTCCTCCATGATCTGCACGGAGCGGGGAGCGGTATCGCCGGTCGGCCGGGTGATTTGAAAGACGACGGCCGTGCCGGCACCGGTGCTGGTGAGCGCGGAATCGGTCACGCCCTCGGCGTAAAGATCGCGAAGGGTGGCGAGGCCGTTTTCGAAGAGAATGGCGCGGGCCTTGGCGTCGCCAATGGCGAGAAGGGAAGCGATATCCTCGACGGTCGCATGGTAGGGGCCGCGGACGTTGAAGGATTCGGCGATGGCGGTGAATTCGGTGGGGCGGACGGGGAAGACGTTGAATGCCGCGGGCGGAGCGGTCGGTGGGAGGGGTGCGCCCGATGTGGAAAGCCCCGAGCTGTTGGCCGCGGGATCGGCGGCCGGATGAGCGGCCTCGTAGACGTCGAGTTGGGTGAGGAGCGTGCGGGCGGCGAGTTCGAAACGGCGGAACGGCTCGGTTTCGAGGCGGTAGACGGGCGGGAGGCGGTCGAGGAATTGGGCGCGCTCAGCGCGGGTTTTTTCGGCGCTCTCGTAAACAAAGGCGGCGTTGGCGGTGACGCGGACGGTGGCGAGTTGATCGGGGAGAACCGCGAAGTTTGACGTGGTCATGCCGGCCCAGCTGATGAGGACGATGGCGACGACGGTGAGGACGAAGATGGCTGCGGAGACGAGACTGTTACGATCGAGGAAATCGCGGGTGGCGGAGTGCGCGGCGTTGTTGCCTGAGGAGGCTGGGGTGCGATGACCGAGCGCAGACCCATCCGTGCGGCGGGCGTTGAGGCCGCCGAGGAGGAGTTTGAGCTGATTGCGGACGGACATGGGAGGGAGGGACTGATGAGTAATGACTAATGAGTAATGACTAATGAGTAATGACTAATGACTAATGAGTAATGACTAATGACTAATGAGTAATGACTAATGACTAACGAGTAATGACTAATGAGTAATGACTAATGACTAATGAGTGATGAATGATGGCTGATGGCTAATGAGTAATGACTAATGTCTAATGAGTGATGAATGATGGCTGATGGCTGATGACTAATGAACGATGGCTGATGAATGATGACGGATGGCTGATGAATGATGGCTGATGACTAATGGCTGATGGCTGATGAGTGATGACTGCTGGGGGGAGGTTTCTCTGGGGACGCGTCGGCTTGAATGAAATTTAACCACCGAGACACGGAGACATGCTCGGCTAAGGCGTTGATCCTGCCGAGGAGGCGTGTGAGTGGTCGCCCGTGAGTGGGGAGCGGTAATTTTCGTAGGCGTCGATGATTTTGCCGACGAGGGGGTGGCGGACGACGTCGCTGCCGCTGAAGGTATGGAAGTCGATGCCGGGGATGGCGGACAAAATGTGGCGGACCTCGAGGAGGCCGCTGGCTTTCGAGCGGGGTAAATCGATTTGCGTGATGTCCCCGGTGATGACCATGCGGCTGTCTTCTCCGAGGCGCGTGAGGAACATCATCATCTGCTCGGGGGTGGTGTTTTGGGCTTCATCCAAAACGACGAAGGCGTGGGACAGCGTGCGGCCGCGCATGTAGGCGAGGGGGGCAATCTCGATGACGCCTTTTTCGGTGAGGCGGCTAATATCCTCGGCATCGAGCATATCGTTGAGCGCGTCGTAGAGCGGGCGGAGATAGGGGAGGATTTTTTCGCGGAGATCGCCCGGGAGGAACCCGAGGGTCTCGCCGGCTTCGACGGCGGGACGGGTGAGAATGATGCGCTCGACTTCGTTTTTGAGGAGCGCGGAGACGGCGGCGGCCATCGCGAGGTAGGTCTTACCGGTGCCGGCGGGGCCGATGCCAAAGACGATCGGGTGGGCGAGAATCGACTGAAGGTAAAGTTTTTGGCCGAGCGTTTTCGGCACAATCGTCTTGCGGTTGGTGGCGATGACGAGGGGCTCAGTGACGAGGGAGCGCATCTGATCGCCTTCGCCGCGGGCAAATCCGTCGGTTATGCGCTGGAAGTCCGGCGTACGGATCGTCATGCCCTGCGAGCGGGCCTCATTCAGAAAGGTGAAGAGCGATTCGGCGCAGGCGATGGCAGGCTCGGCGGCGGCGGCGCTCGTGCCGGTGGGCGGTTCGATCTTCAGCCAGTCTTCCCGCGTGATGAGTTTGACGCCGAGGGCGCGCTCGGCGTGGGCGAGGTTTTCCTCGCGGCCCGCGTAGAGGGAGCTGAGGTGACGGGGACTAGGGAAGTGGAGGGTGCGGGAGGGCACGAAAGGAGGGCTGGAGGAAAGGGAAAAAGGTGAAGGAACTAGGGCCGATGACGAAGCGCCGAGGGCGAGTGCCGGCGGCGGTGAGGACACTGAAGGTTGCAGAGTGTGGCTGGCGCGGTGAGTGCAGCGACGTGGGCCGTGATTATTGGGCCTTGGGTAAATCCGCCGCCGCGACAGCGAGACGTTCCCACGTGGCTTCGAGCGATTGCGGGAGGATTCGGGTGGAGCCGATCACGGGCATGAAATTGCTGTCCCCGTTCCACCGCGGGACGATGTGGCCGTGCAAGTGGTCGATACTCCCGCCGGCGACTGGGCCACCGAGATTGAAGCCGAGGTTAAACGCGTCCGGTTTCAGTGCGGCGGTGAGCAGGCGCTTGGCGAAGGTGAGCTCCTCGAAGAGGTCAGCGCGTTCGGCGCGGGTGAGGTCGTCGAGATCGGAGACCTCGCGGAAAGGGACGGCGAGCAGGTGGCCGGGGTTGTAGGGAAACCGGTTGAGGATCAAATAGGACAACGGGCTGCGGTGAATGATGAGCGCGGCGCGATCGTCGCCGAGGGCTGGCAACTCCGTGAAAGGGCGCTTCATCGCGGCCGGATAACGCGGCGCTTCGATGTATTCCATGCGCCAGTAAGGATGGAGCTGTTGCATGTGCGGTAGGGAAAAGGAACGAAACAAAGCGGGCGCTGAGCGGGAAGTCAAAGCCGCAGCGGAACGGGAGAGCGGAGCGGGACGTTGGGTTAACCACGGATGGCCCCGGATGGCCCCGGATGAACACGGAGACGAACGCTGCGAAAGCGGAGGGGAGAAAAAAGGTGGGCGGGCTGGGGGCTCGGAAAACGTGCTTGAATCGTGGTATGACGATCGTCATCTCACTCCCGTGCCTGTGAGCAGCAGGATTTTTTCATGCGATATCCACCCGAACACAAAACTGCGACGCGCCGCCGGATTCTCGAGGCAGCGGGGCAGGCGTTTCGTGAGTGTGGAGTGGCGGAAACGGGTGTGGATGAGGTGATGCGGCGGGCGGGACTGACGCACGGGGGATTTTACGCGCACTTTCGCGACAAAACCGAATTGGTGGCGGAGGCGTGTGCGGCGGCGTTTGACACGGCTGTGCCGAATCTGGAGCGGATTGCGGCGTTGCGCTCTCCGGCGGCGCGGGCGCGGTTGCTGATCGATAGTTATTTAGCGCCGCGGCATCGAGACAACCGGGGGGCGGGGTGTATGGTTGTCGCGGTCGCGGCTGACATGGCGCGGCTGCGCGGGGCGGCGCGGGCGGGGTACTCGCGGGGTTTTGCGCAGCATATCGACCGGTTGTGCGGTGCGTTGCGCTTGAGTGATGACGCGAGCGTGAATCGGGTGCGCGTGACGCATCTGATGAGTTCGCTGGTGGGGGCGCTCTTGTTTGCGCGGGCCATTGATGATCCGGCGCAAAGCGATGCGATTCTGCACGCGATGCGCCGGTGTTTGCGGGTGGAGTTTGGTTGCGATGCCGCGGCCGCAACCCGAGTGCGGACCAACGGAAGGGTTGCGGCCCACGATTTTTTTCACGCTGTTTGAGAACACTTTTTTATGAGTCATTCATTGATCACCCCGCCTCGTCGTCGCGTAGTCGTCACCGGCATTGGCGCGGTCACACCCTGCGGAAACACCGCGCCGGACACATGGGCCGCGCTCATCGCGGGCCGCAGCGGAATTGGCCCGATCACGCGATTTGACGCGACGGGCTGCACGGCGCGGATTGCGGGCGAGGTGAAGAACTTTGACCCGGCGCGGCTCTTGCCGACGCCCTTGCACCCGCGCGGTCCCGGGAGCGAACCGATGACGCAGGCGCTGACGCAAAAGGACCTGAAGAAGTTTGGGCGTTTTACGCATCTTGGCGTCGGGGCGGCGATCGAGGCGTATGCAGATTCTGGACTCGATGCGCACCGGGCGACGCTGGATGCCGAACGCATGGGCGTGAATCTCGGGGTGGGGCTGGGCGGATTGCCGGAGATGGAGGCGATGCACGATACGTGGAAAGCCGGAGGGTTTCGAAAAATATCGCCGTTCTTCATTATTCAAATCGCGCCCAACCTACTCGCGGGCCAAGTGAGCTTGTTGCTCGACGCCCGGGGGCCGAACATGAGCGTCGCCTCGGCGTGTGCGACGAGTGGACATGCGCTCGGCGAAGCGGCGGCGGCGATCGCGCGGGGCGAAGTGGATGTGATGGTGGCGGGCGGGGCGGAGTCGACGGTGACGCCGCTGGCGATCGGGGCGTTTGCGCAGATGCGGGCGCTCTCGACGCGGAACGAGGCACCGGAAAAAGCCTCGCGGCCCTACGACCAGGACCGCGATGGTTTCGTATTGGGCGAGGGCTCGGTGGTGTTTATCCTCGAGGAATGGGAACATGCGCAGCGACGCGGCGCGCGGATTTATGCGGAGTTGCGCGGGTACGGTGCGACGGCGGATGCGTTTCACCTGTCGTCCCTGGCGCCGGGTGCGGAAGGATCGGCGCGTTCGATGAAGGCGGCGCTCACGCGTGGCGGACTCGGGGCGACGGACGTTGATTACGTGTCGGCGCATGCGACCTCGACGCCGGGCGGCGATGGAGAAGAGGCGACGGCGATCGCCTCGGTGTTTGCGGACAACAAGGCTAGCCTTCACGTGAGCGGCGTGAAGTCGATGACCGGACATTTGCTCGGTGGGGCCGGCGCGATGGGGGCGATGGCGGCGGTCTTGGCGATCCGCGACGGGATCGTACCACCGACGATCAATCTCGAAAACGTGGATCCGGTGTGTGCGGCTCTCGGATTGAATTTCACGCCAAATGTGGCCGTGAGAAAGCCCGTGCGCGCGGCGCTCGCGAATTCGTTTGGTTTCGGCGGCACCAATGCCTCGGTGGTCTTTGCGCGCGTGTGAGGGGAAGGCCGCCAGTGAACATCGAGGACATTCCGTTTAACCGACTGATTGGCCTGCAGCGCGAGCCGGCGGGAGGGGAGTTTGCGGTGAGCATCCCGGCGGACGCGTGCTACCATAATCACCTCGGGGTGGTGCACGCGGCGGCGCAACTCGCCGTGGCGGAAGCGGCGAGTGGGGACTGGATGTTGCGGAATTTTGGCGACCACGCGGAGGAGTTTATCGCGGTCGTGCGTCGGATGGAGACGAAGTTCAAGCATCCGGCGCGTGGGAAAATATTTGGCAAAGCGGTCGTCGGTGCGGCGGTGCGCGCGCAATTGGCGGCCGACCTGGCGACCAAGCGGGCCTGGTTCTTTTCGCTCGGGGTGGAGGTATTTGACGAGACGGGGGCGCACACGCTCACGGGAAGCGTGGAGTGGTTTGTGACGCGACGACCGGTGGCGGGCGCGTAGTTTTCGCGAGGGCGCGGGCAGGGAATCGCTTTTGACAGGGGAGCACGCTGGTTGCAGATCGGGACTTGTGTTAAAAGAAATTCGAAATGTGCGCCAGGAGAAGGGAGTAGGCCGTCGGCGATGGTTTGAGTCGGAAGGATTTGAATTGGTGGTTTGGTACGATGCGGCGGGCAACTGCGAGGGTTTTCAGGTGTGCTACGATCTTGGGGACGGTGAGCATGCGCTGACGTGGCGGCCGAAATCGGGCTTTGCGCACAATCGGATCGACCAAGGCGACGATTCCTCTGGGGGAAATAAGATGACCCCGATTTTGGTGCCCGATGGGGTGGTGCCTTGGCCGCAAATCGTGAGACTGTTCGGCGAACGCGGCGAGGGATTGGAGTCGGGATTGCGGGAGTGGGTCAGTGCGCGCCTCGCTGCGCGAAAGTAACGACCGCGATTTGATCGGGCTCGCTTTTGGTCGGGGCGTTTGTTCGTTAGCCGGTCGTGTTTGCACTCTGGAGAAAGCTCTCGTCGGAGGTATCGTCTTCGTTTCTCGCGGCGCTGCTGCTGTGTGCGGGATTTTGGGGATTTGTGGCCTGGGACCAATCGCACTGGTGGCGGGTGAAGGCCGATTATAGCTTTGGCTGGCTCGTGCCGGCATTTGTGATGTTCGCGATTCATGATCGCTGGTCACGAATCGTCGGCGCGGCGGCGGCGTGTGCGGCCGAGGGAAGTCCTCGCGTGGCGGGTTGGCAGAAATGGATGGTGCGAGTCCTTGTGGGCGCGGCGCTGGTGGGAGGGGCGGCGATGTTTTTATTGGGCGCATTTTATCGCGCGGGTGCAGGGACATCACAGCCGGGAACGCTCGCGATCACGTTGGGGATGATTGGGCTGTTGCTGCCTTTGTTATGGCTGAACGCGCCGGAGGCAGTGTCGCCCATTCAGTCGAATATTTTTTCCGATGCCCGGGTGCGATTGACGGGGTGGTTTGTCTTTCCCGTGTTGGTGTGGCTGGTGTCGGCGCCGATGGTGTCGGCGGTGGAGCAGCAGCTAAATCTGTGGTTGTTGAGAAAAGTCGTGACGGTCGTTGCGTTCGTTTTTGACGTACTTGGGCTGCCGATTGAACAGCAAGGTAACGTGCTGGTGCTCCCGACGGGCCGCGTCGGCGTCGAGGATGCGTGCTCGGGGATTCGTTCGTTGACGGCGTGTCTGTTCGCTGGGTCGTTTTTATCGGCTATTTTTTTGGAAACGTTGTGGAAGAAAATCACCTTGGTTGGCGCGGCCATGTGTTTGGCTTTTATGACCAACCTCGGTCGGAGTCTCTTTCTGACGGCGTGGGCGTATGGCTACGGCCCGAGCGCGATCGAAGGCACGGTCCACGATGTCGCGGGCTACGCGGTGCTCGGGTTTACGGTGGTGGGTCTGCTCTGTCTGCTGCCCTTGCTGAATCTGACTATCTCGTTCGGGGGCGATCGCGGGCGGTCTGAACCTACGGTTTAGCGGCGGGCAGAATAACGACGCGTGAAGCGTGATCGGCGCTGAGGTAAGATTTGGCGAGTACGGAAAGCTCGGCAGCGGTGATGGCTTCGTTGTCCGCGTAACGCGACCGGGACCAGTCGAGGACTTCGGGTTTTTCCTGAGCGCGGGAGAGGACGCTTCCGAGCCAATAGCCGTTGGTGCGGGCGCTTTCGCGGAGGCCGGTGAGGAGCGGTTGCTTGGCGCGGTCGAGTTCTTCAGCGGTCACACCCTTTTCCGCGAGGTTGGCGGCGAGGGCGGAGATCACGTCGAGGATTTTTTTGGCCTTGGTCGGTTCGACGGTTGTGCCGGCAATCATGTAACCGTAATCGGGATACAGATCGCTGGCGTTGCTGCCCGCGCCGGGGCTGTAGGCGTCGCCCAGTTCCTCGCGGACTTTTACGCGTAACCGATCGTTCAGGACATTGGCCAAGAGGTTGAGGCGACGTTGGCGGCGGATGTCCCGACCATCGGTGGTGGGCCAGTAGAGGCGGACATCCGCTTTCTGGATGTCTGTCGCGATCGGAAACTCACGACTGAACGGGGCGGACGGGAAGTAGACCTTTTTTAAATCGTCATGTGCTGGCTTTGGGTCGCGTTTGGGGAGGGCGCCGAGGGTTTGGGCGACGGCGGAGATGGCGGCCTCGATGTCCAGATCGCCGACGAGCGCGATTTCAATTGCGCCGCGCGCGAGCTGTGGGCCGACCCAGGCCTTCACTTCCTCGGTGTTGCGTTTGATCATCTCCTCTTTCGGGGGAAAGCCGAAGCGGGTGTCGCCGCTCACAAGCAATCGCGCGATGTCGAGATTGTAGGGGCCGGCGGTGGTGTGCGCAAAACTGGTGAACATTTGGTCAAGGGATTTGCGCGATTGGCGCGCGGCTTCAGGTCGGTAGCCCGGGTCAGTGAGATGGGCCGTCACGAGTTGCAGTTGGAGCAGGAGGTCCTTGGCGTTGGTGCCTCCGCCGAGCGTGAACGCGTCGGCGCTGGCCCCGAAGCCGGCGCCGACTGTCTTGCCGGCGAGGATACGTCGGAGATCGTCGGCGCTGTGCCGGCCGAGGCCGCCGGATGTAAATGTCTGGCTCGTGAAGTAGCCGAGGCCCGGTTGATTTTTGGGCTCGGTCAGGCTTCCGCTGCCGACGCGGACGCCGACGCGAATGCTGTTGGCCTCGAAATCAGTTTTCTTGAGGTTGAGGCGAACGCCATTGTCGAAGGTGACGAGGGTAATATCCAAGTCGGCGACGTGGGAGCGCTTCGCGATTTTTCCGGGTGCACCGAAATCGGTGTAGGCCCACTTGAGATCAGCGATGGCCTCGGGAGCGGTGACGGTGGTGGCTTGAGTACGGTCGTAGGCGGCGGCGATCGTCGCGGCGGCGGCATCACCGAGTTTTGCATTGCCGGTAACGAGAATGAGACGGTGCGGCGGGCTCCATGCGAGGCGGAGAGCGGCGAGGCAGTCAGCGACAGTTATTTTATCTAAGGCCGGTCCGAGCAGCGCGAGATCGTCGGCCGGGGTGGTGAATACGTCACGGTCGAGGAGTTGTTGGGTGATCTCTTCGGCGAGGCCTTCGGAGCGGCGGGTGGAGGCGGTCTTGGCGGATTCCTCGAGGTAATTGCGATAGTTGGCCGCGACCTCGGTGAGTTCGGCGGGGAGAAAACCGTGGGCTAGCGCGCGCCGGAGTTCTTGATCGGCGACGCCCAAGGCGGCTGCCCATTGTTCAGCTTTACAGGTGAGGGCTAAGGTCGTCTGGCGATAAAAATTATAGGACTCACCGGTGCCGGCGCTGCCTCGGGAAAACGGGGCGTTTTCCTTTTTAGCCAAAATGGACAGCCGGCGGTTGATGATCATGTCCGCCAAGGAGCGGGGCAGGTGTTTGCGGCGATTGGCGGCAGAGTCTGGTTCGTGGGTGTAGGACGTGACGGTCGCCAATTGGACGCTGGTGCTCGGGGCCTCGGATTCGAAGTGGTAGAACACGCGGGTGCCCTCGGCGGTCGAGAGATTCCCGCGGTCGGGTGCTGGCCGCGTGGGGCCGCGAGCCTTGAGCGGGGTAAACGCGCTCACGAGTTGTTGTTCGACGGCGGCGACGTCGATGTCGCCGACGATCACGACCGACATGAGTTCCGGGCGATACCACGTATTGTAGAAATCGACGAAACGTTCGCGCCCGGCCGTGGCAATGATGGTGGCGTCGCCGATTGGGAAGCGCTGCGGAAAGAGCGAACCGCCCAAAAGAAATCCATAGGTGGCGAGTGCGGTGCGGTAGCCGACCGAGTCGCCGGTGCGTTTCTCACTTAAGATGATGCCACGTTCCCTCTCAATTTCGGGTGCTAAGAGGAGCAGGCCTCCGGCGTAGTCGTTCAGAACGCGCAAACCCTCGGCGAGGGTGGGAGGCTTCGTATCGGGTAACTCCAAGAGATAGAGCGTGCGCTCGAAGCCGGTGGAGGCGTTGGTGTCGCCGCCGAAGTTCATGCCCATGCGTTGAAAAAATTCGACGAGTGTGCCGGGAGCGTAGTATTCGCTAC
>Ga0209550_10003574_pt1 | contig 14807 bp, 15 predicted proteins | sample LauGreSuBDMM15SN_2_FD_187567 | JGI IMG/M metagenome (GOLD analysis project Ga0209550, IMG submission 187567) | Freshwater lake microbial communities from Lake Michigan, USA - Su13.BD.MM15.SN (SPAdes) (version 5) | ecosystem: Environmental > Aquatic > Freshwater > Lake | place: Lake Michigan...
TGACTTTTTGTTTGTTCACAATCGCCTGCACGCTGATCTTTTTGTTGCGCTAAAGATGAGTTGGCTATATTTAGCAAAAAAAATGATAAAACAATAATGAGGTATCGCATTTTTATCTCCATGGTTTTTGTTTTGTGAACTATTGTGAATTCAGTATCATTTTATGTTTGCGCTAATTAACTCGACGATGCCTGCCAGGCACCCTGGGCCTGCTCCCAACCGACAACCGCAATTGGAGATCCGTCGGGCTGAATAAATGTCAGCGGTCCGAGAAACGTCATATAGAACTCGCTGTCTTCAGGAAAAGAGGTCTGGTCGTGACGTGCACCCGAGGATTCAAATCCATATCAAGGAGCGACTGCTGTATCGCCACCGTTGTCCTTGCCTCCTCTTACATCCATGCTTCCCTTGGTAAGTAGGTATTAACCTGGGCCGGCATGAATATGCGGCGCAAATGATGAGCCTTTAGGGCAATCGAAAATGGCTGTCCAGGCACCGTGCCCGGGTTGTACGTGCAGCAATTTCCAGCGGATGCCACCAGTGGAAAGTGCTTCGGGAAACGGTATCCAATCCAGATCTGGGATATGGACATACTCTTCTGCTATTTGGAATTTCATAGTTATTCTCTTTTGCAAAGTTAATAAATGAAGAAGAACCTCAAAGGCAGGGATGTATCCAGTGTATGGTCACCTTAATTGATATTGCGCTAATTCAATCAGTTCGGCAAGCAAGGGTATGTGCGCTATCGAACAATTGAAGCTGAAATGCCTTATGAAGCTTATTTGTAGCGGGGCTTTATTTACGTTAAGGGCTTGAAATTGGCATAAGGTTTTATCTGATGTAAGTTTAGGATAACAAGATAAGAGTCCTACATCAAAAAAATTATTACATTGATAATGCTAGATTTTGTATGAATCTAAGCACTAAATTTTGAGTTGTTTCAATTTAATCTGTGAGCTTACTATTTAATGCTTTCTACGACTGATTAACAAAAATTTCTTTCTTATAAAGTGATATGAATTTTTAAGTCAGATCACTGTCCGGAGTGATGATATGACTACCACCTTTCATTTATGATCGACGTAAAGTACTTTCAGTTCATGGTTGAATATAACCAGTGAATGAACGAAAAATTATTTCGAGTGTGGATGTGGCTCGAAGATTGAGTCCCAATTAGTTGCTAACATTGGAATATCAAAGGTAATGAAAGAGATAACTCCCGCCTTATGATCAAGCCTATGGAAATTTTTTATCTAAAGAAATTTCATTTAGAGCATTAACAGCTTCATTAAAATCGTAAATAATTTTCACACCCTTAGGTTTCTTTCTAATAATAGAGATACCCGCACCTCCTGCCCATATCTGAATATGCGGAGCAAGCAAACGCCGAAAATGCAATAGAGTAGGCAAGATATCTCGAGCGGGGAAGGCAAAACTGAAGGAAAGTGCCACTACATCAGCCTTACATGAAATTGTAGCCAACTTTAGATTATTCAAAGGTATATCAGATCCAATGTTGATTGTGTCAGCGCCTTGCTCAGCTAGTACAGCCTCAGCCATCAACAAGCCAAGCATATGGTGTTCTCCAGGTGGAAGAGAACATAAAATAACTGGAGCACCATGCCTTGGTAGAAAATTAAGAATCTCTGACTGTAAATAGCGTTCGACATATGCAGTACAAAGATGTTCATGGTGAATGTCGATTTCATCGCGACTCCAAGCATCCCCAATACTGATCATCAGTGGAGCGATCGTACATTGAACAAAATCGAGCATTGATTGCGCGTGTCGCTTTTCCTTTAAAAAAGCTAAGAAACCTCTCGTATTACTAAGCTTAATGTAGTCAATTAACTTATTAGTTGATTCATCTGTTAGTACAGCTTGAATATTTAGACCAATTCCTATCTTTAGCTTTTCTAGTTCTAATGTTGACTTGCCTACAATTTGTGCAGGTCGAAAGCCAGCTTCTAACAATCGTTTTATTAAGAGAAGCTGATTGACAGTCATAAGTGAGTAGGCCGCCTCACCACTCGGGTTTGATTCCTTTGGAGGAAATCCAAATCTTTGGCGCCACTTCCGTAATTGCTCTTTCCCAAATCCAGTTACAAGTTCGATTTCAGATGGATAATAAAATTGGCTTTTACGCATGATTATTCACGGTAACAGCTAAATAAACATTTGTCCTATCTATTTTGTCACGGACAAAGTAAATATAATTTTTTTAACGATCGGTTATTACACCAAAATCTAAGTTCTTCACTTGAATAATAAAACGAATAACTTAACTTTTTAATATAAAGGAGTTAGCTAGTGAACTTAGAAAATCAACGAGGATATAATTACTCAAAAATTTCAACAACTTTAAGCGCAATTTTTTCTAAAACTCATAGATGTGAAGATACCGATTACAAACTTTCAATTGAATCAATCGTCGAATCACAGATTATTCCCTGTTTGCTAAACGCTGAGCGATTTAGTACAAGTCATCCAAGTTTAATCTCTTCTTCAAGGATAATACTTTGCCAAAAAGATATTAATATATTTGTAGATCTATGTATTTCACAAGATCCTCAAATTTCAAAAGCCTTTATTGAATATTTTCTAGATATTGGTTTGAACAAAGAAGATATATTCTTAGAACTCATTACACCTGCAGCTCGATATTTAGGATCCTTGTGGGATGAAGATCACATTAATTTTTTTCAAGCGAGTATAGGATTTATTAGACTGCATTCTATTGTCAACGATATTAGGTTTTCCGACAAAGATAGTCTATTTTTCAAGGATAAAATCAATCGAGTGTTGATAGCTTCTGCTCCAGGATCTTTGCATATGCTAGGAACTACTATAGTGTCAGAGTTTTTTAGAAAAGCAGACTGGCAGGTTGAGGTGGCGCTTTCATCTACTGCTAATGAACTGGTTCAGGCTGTCAGTAATAGATGGTTTGATGTGATTGGATTGTCTATTAGTATTGAGCAACAGCTTACAAATCTATCTGATTTAATAAATCAATTAAAACTTTTATCTCTCAATACAAACATAACTATTTTGTTAGGCGGACCTATTTTTGCATTAAAAGAATTGCGCGCAAGTGAATTTGGTGCGGGTGATATCTGTATCAATGCGAAACATGCAGTTGGCACAGCTGAATCATTGTTAACTAAAGACTGAACAATCAAACAAACCCATAGCGTAGTAGGGTCAAATGACTGTAATTTGAGTAGTTTTAATATTCAAGATTGAATTTCAAAAATATTTTAACAATTACTCTATATTGCAAGTTTAATTAATCAATTCGCTCAGAGACTTTTTGTTGATCTATTGTGATTTTAGGGTCAATGAAGTAGAGAGTATTCAATCAAAAATCATTGACCCACTAGAGTTTGATATTGAATAAATTGATGGGCTATGTTCAGTTTGAACATAGTATAAACTCCTGTCAGAGATAGATTATCAACATATCCATGAAATAAATTAGTACTAATAATAAAATCAAGTCACGCATTGTAAATTTTTAAAAAGGAGCCAAACATGCTTGTACGCCTTTTGTATGTTAGCCAGCCAGTAGGCCCAGTTACTACTACCGTTACAGCTTCAATACTAGAAAAATCTAACATCTACAACAAAAAAGAAAATATCACTGGTGTTTTATGTCAAGGCTCAGGCTTATGGATGCAAGTATTGGAAGGAGAAAGACATCAAGTAAATATTCTTTACTCTCGAATTATGGCTAGTCGACAGCACAACAATGTTGAATTATTGTTGATGGACGAAATTAGAGAAAGACAATTTGGCCAATGGTCTATGGTGCTTGTTCATTTGTCTAAGGATGATCCCATGGTCCAGATGGCGCATCCTGAATTTGACCCCTATTCAGCTTCATCTAAGGATGCGTTGGCGCTCTTGGATGAACTGATAATAACAAGTAAGCCAATAGTCAAAATGGAAGCATAATTTTATACACTGTTTTTCTCTCCTTTCGTCTTGCGCGATAAAATGTTTAAGGCTTCACAAAACGCAACGTCATTCGGTCGGACTCACCTACGGCGCGATACTTGGGTTTATCACTGTCACTTACACCGCGTAGATTGGGCGGCAAGTTCCACACACCGCCGGGATGGTCTTTTGTATCAAGCAGATTGCTGTTGATCTCCGAGCTACGGTCCAATCTGAAGCCGGCGGCGATAGCAGCCTCGATAACGAATTGTTCGGTCATGTAACCCGATTCGATTTGTTTATGAAGAGGCGTGCCCGGTTTCGCCCTGTGTTCAACTACCCCGAGCACACCGCCTGATTTCAAGGCCTGATAAAAACCTTTGAACATCGGCTGTGTGTGACCGGCTTTGGCCCAGTTGTGCACATTGCGGAAAGTTAGCACCAGATCAGCCAAGCCGTCGGGAGCAAACAAGGGAGCAGAAGCGTCATAAGACGTGATCGTCGGCTCGCCGTAAAGTTCTGAGGCGCCTTTCAGCATTTGGCGGTAGGCGACATCTCGATCCTTCATTGCCCTTGGCATATCCTCGGTAATTGAAGGTACGGCCGCATAAAAATGCCCCTTTTTTTTGAGTAATGGACCAATGATTTCGGTGTACCAGCCATTCGCAGGCGAGATTTCCACCACAGTCATGTCTGACCGTAGGCCGAAAAATAGTAGCGTCTCTTTCGGGTGTCGGTATTGATCGCGTGCGCGGTTGACCTCGGAGCGGTGGGGGGCCTGAATGACCGTATCCAATAACCCCTGAATGTCTTGGGCGTGGGCGCTGCTGGCAAAGTAGGGTCCTGTTGCGGCCGCGATAAGTATGAACGCTGCGAGAAAGGAAATCGCCAAGTTTATTTTTTTGTTCATGATTCGAGATTCCTTTAAAGAAAGCTTGTCAAGTGATCTGCTGTCAGTTTAGGGCCACAAGATAAGAGATTCTTACATCATAAATCATTGCATTGTTACGGCCTGCTTTTGGATGAATCTAGGCACTAGCGTTTGTGGTGCGGGCGGCTTATATCCAAGAGAGCTATGTGGCCTAATTTGGTTGTAGTGTTTGACCCACTCCCCAACAATAACTCTTGCTTCCTTGAGGCTATAAAAGACTTCACCATCGAGTAAATTGTCCCTGAAGGTGCCATTAAAGCTCTCGCAATAACCGTTATCCCAAGGACTTCCTGGTTCAATATAGGCAGTCTTCACACCTATACCCCCCAACCATTTCGCAACTCTTTGGCTAGAAATTCAGGCCCATTATCAGATCGGATGTATTCAGGTATGCCATTGATAAGCATGACATCCGCTAATTGTTCAATCACCTGTATCGCACCAATACTCCTTGCACAGTGAATTGTTAAACACCTTCTCGTATACTCTAGGGGTCTGCTTCTGCGGAACCTTTAATCCCTCTTGACGCCATATACGTGCCACTCTTGCTGTCGTTGCATGATGCTAGCCTGCATGTCTCATCAAGCCAGCCACCATACGATAGCCGTATCGACCATAAAGACCTGCAAGAAGAATTACTTCAGCTTCTAGAGGTGCTTTATCATCTCTAGAAATTGGCATATAGCGCCAAGCACCTCTTGATAGCCCTACTAAGCGACAGGCAGATCGTTCTGAAATACTATACTTAACGATGAGCGACTGGGCTGCTGTTTTACGCTTAGCAGGGCTTAGAAGTTTCCCTTGATGACGTCTTTGAGCATGACTTCACGCAGAGATAAATCTGCAATGAGTTGCTAATACTGCTTCATAATTAATTCAGAAGCAGGTCTTATCAATGCAAAGATTTATGAAGTAGTAATCTCTTTTCTTGTAGTCTTAAACTGGTAGCAGCTCACTCATCACTTTCCAGTGTAAGCATGAATCTGATTTCCTGATCGAGAATTTATCTGAATGTTAAATGACAGAATAATCCGATTTTTATCACCTTCATATGCCATTGCTTTATGCGGCAAATAAGAGGGAAATATAACCAGCATTCCTTCTTCCGGTTGAATGTCAATGCTACTGTTCTGTAGATAAGCATTACCCATATCCATATACGCTCCCGCTTGAAAGTTTGTATAAGGGCCGTAAAATCTTGTTACACCATTTAATTCACCTAATGTTGGATGCTGATGGCGTTGTTCGATTGCATCTATTTGTATGTAATACACACCAGACCACGAGCAATTGCCGTGAGTATGGACATCATGAAATGCTTGACCATTTTGAATCTGAAACCAGCATCCAACAAATTGCAAATCCATCGATAATTTACCCGCTGGCCATACATTTTTATTCGCAAGCTTAGATAGATTTTGTACTGAGCCCGCAATGAAATTCAAGAGAGTAGAAAATTCTGGTAATTCAATGCGACTTAACAGGTCATCAGAACTCGCATAAAAATTTTCTAACTTGTTCGAATCTTGCATTGCGCGCATACCAGTAAATGCTCGCGCAAGAACTGGATTGATCACTTGAGCGTCAGGACAATGCTGCACATCGAGTGGTATTGGCCAGAGTGATTGCATTAGCTTTCTGTACAGAGAGGCATTGTCAATTTCCAGCCGGTTCTTTTTTCAAAGGTAGCTAGATCTTCAGGTGTATCTATGTCGAGAGTGAAACGATCATTTTCAGTAATATGCTTGTGTACTAAAGCGGGGTGATCATCAATAAATTTACGACAACCAATTTTCTGATTGGTAGCCATAAGTTCAGCAATAATTTCACCAGAAAACACAACTGGATTTCCTCTTTTTCCAAATACCTCAGGATAAACAATCGCAGTATCCAGAGGTCGCTTCTTGAAAGCAGAAATAAGCTCCGTCAATTCGGCACTACCTAACAATGGCTGGTCGGCCAAAACAATAAGCACAACATCAAATTTACTACCAAGCGCTTCTAGGCCCAGCCTTACCGATGATTGTTGGCCATCTTCAGGATTAGGATTTCGAACGATGGTGACGGGAAAAGTTTGAACTGCCGGTTCTATCTCGCTGTGATGGTAGCCCGTGACAACTACTACTTCATCAATACCGCCACCACTCAATGCAATCAAATGCCGATTAATCAGTGGCACACCTTGAAGTCGAAGCAAACATTTTGGGATACTACCCAAACGCGATCCCTCACCAGCTGCCAACATCACAGCTCCTATCCTGAGACGCTCATACAAGCCACCGCCCTGCTTTAACAAACAACCCATAGACCACCCCTGCGATTTTTCAATTGATACAAATCTGTTAGTTCAAGTTAATCAGATTATCCAGACTCTGCAAAGTATTGACTGCCATAAAACCATTGATTAAATAAAGACTTCTCTGCATAGCCTCTGAACCAGGTATTTCCTTGTTTGGATGTAGCCAAAATATTTTGGCACCACGCCGTCTAACAGCCTTAATAGCACGTTCCGTCTCTTCTGGCGGGTCGGTATCGTAACCATCAGAAAGAACATACACCAAATCTCTGCTACCCAAAGCACGACCAACATGTACTTTAAGGAAGGTCTCTATATTGGTCGCTATCTTAGTACCTCCACCAAAACCAAAGGTCACGGCATTGATTTTTTCCTGCACCCGACCGCTATTGCGATTGAGTAGCTGGGTAATCTCACTGATTCGGGTATGAAATACGAAAACACGAGCGTGCAATACCTGACTGAAGGCACGACCTATACGCAGAAAAAACGGGGCATGGGCTTCCATCGATTTACTGACGTCGACTAGAACATAAATACGCGGCATGATTTGATCACGCTGCTTTCTTTTAAGTCTGAGTAGTTCTCCACCAGTGGATAAGCTTTGCCTGATACTTGCCGGCACATCGATACGCTGAGTTTGATGGGTATGTATCCACTTACGAATTAACTTTCTGCGCAGTTTCTGCTCAAGCGGACGGATATAGGATTCCAGTTTATCTATATCTTCCGGCATCCATTTCTTAAAATCCTGATGTAATGGGTCGACTTTACTAGCCCCGCCCATTGCCTGCGGGCTTTCCAATCCCTCGCCCTGACCGCTCTGAAAATCTAGTCCAACGGAAGGCTTGGCTTCACCAGGGGGAGCTTCCATGTCGGCATGCATTTGCTCGACAAGTTGTTTAAGCGATTTCGTTTTTTTTTGACTACCGCTACTACGCGTACTGCCGCGCAACTTGTGCGGAAACCAGAATGCTTCAAACAGATCAGGATACTTACGCCACTGGTCTGCAGTTGAACAGGCAATGCTACGCCAACAAGATTTGAGACTAGGGTAATGCTTAGGCTCGAGTTTCATGGTTATGCGAAGCATGGATTCTAGCTCTGCCAAACCGATCAAAAATCCATGCTCTCGCAAATAATCAGCAAAGCCCCGAATTTGCGTCACTGGTAAGTTCGCTGATACTGAATGCAACATCACACTAGCGCAGCTCTCCGGCAACACCTACATCGATGCCTACCCGGCTTTCTGACTGCAATTTTGAAATAATTTCAGAACCCATCTGCCACTGATCTGATCGAGTCTTTAACAAAGATGATAAGCAAGCTCGAATCATCTCAGGATCGTCTGGCACTCTCTCTTGTCCCATGGCGCAAAGCACACGTACCCAGTCCAAAGTTTCGGCAATGCCAGGTACTTTTTCCAGATCTTGTTTTCTGAGTTTTTGCACAAAACTCACAGCCTGCTGAACAAGAACATGATTCGCTTCAGGCACCATTTTTTTGACGATCTCTATCTCTCTCGGCAGACTGGGGTAATCCACATAGTGATAGAGACAGCGCCGGCGTAAGGCATCTGATAAATCTCTACTGCCATTACTGGTAAGAACAACGATGGGTTTGCTGATCGCGGTGACGGTACCAAACTCTGGAACAGATATTTGATACTCTCCTAAAACTTCCAACAAGTAGGCCTCAAAAGACTCATCTGCACGATCAATTTCATCTATCAATAACACAGCCGGTTTGTCTGATGTAATCGCTTGCATCAAGGGACGCTTCAATAAGAAGGCCTCTGAAAACAAATCCTGCCGCAAACTTTCACCAACACCCTTCTCAGCTTCACGTAATCGAATTTCCAGTAGTTGTTTACTGTAATTCCATTCGTAGACTGCTTGATTCAAATCCAGACTTTCATGGCACTGTAGTCGAAACAAGGGGCGATCGAGTGCAACTGACAAAGCATGGGCAATTGCTGTCTTACCCACGCCAGCTTCACCTTCTAACAGCATGGGACGCTCCAGAGCCGTTGCCATCCATACTAAGCTCGCCAGACTTTCGTCGGGAACATAACCAGATGCTGCCAGTAAACCTGACACGTCCTTAGGAGTCATGATTGCTTATGACTTTCTACCAAACAGTCGACCAAAAAAGTCTTTAATAAGCATCCACACAATAGCAAGACCATTCAACTCCGTGACCGCCTGATTAGTCGCTTCAGCATGCAAGGTTGCAGAGGGTGATGATCCAACCGGTGTTGCGGCGATTGCTTTGATTTCAAAATTACCGGCAAACTGCTCCAAAATCATGTCAGATACCGATGTCATCATGCGGCCGCCGAACTGTGCAAATTTACCGTTAACGATGACATCGGCTTTTCCAAGCAAAACGGTCGTTCCATCTGGTTCAGCTTGTAAGGTAGCTGTTAATTGCATCGATGCTGTGGAGCCACCTTTATCAGAACCTTTGCCCATCATAACAAGCGAACGCATTGGTACATCTACAGAAATCACTTCAATATCACCTGCGAAGGCTGCAACAGCTGGACCTACCTTAACCTTCACACTACCTTTATAGTTTTTATCATCAACTTTTTCTGTAATGGCAGCACCCGGCATGCAGGTTGCCAGCTCAGTAATATCAGACAACACCCCCCAACACGCATCGAGGGGTGCCTTGATAGGATAGCTTTTATCAAGCGTTACTTGCATCAGCTTATTCCTTTAATGAGTCAAACCATGAGCCTTAAGCTCTTTCCAGATTTTGAACGCTGTATGAGGCATTTCTAGATGAGTTACTCCAAGATGAGCAAAAGCATCGACCATGGCAGAGGTAAAGGTTGGAATACTACCTACGTGAGGCGACTCAGCCACGCCTTTGGCACCAATCGGATGATGTGGTGAAGGTGTCACAGTAAAATCGGTCTCCCAATGCGGCGTCTCCACGGCAGTCGGTAGGAAATAATCCATCAGACTATTACCCTGAATATTGCCTTGCGCGTCAAAGGACAAAAGCTGTCCCATAGCAACGGCAAAACCTTCTGTAAGACCTCCATGAATTTGGCCTTCAATAATCATCGGATTAATTCGTGTACCGCAATCATCGAGTGCATAGAAGCGGCGAATCTTTGTTTCTCCCGTACCTTTGTCGATATCAACCACACATAGGTAGGCACCAAAAGGGAATGTGAAATTTGGTGGGTCGTAGTAATGAACTGCTTCCAAACCTGGCTCCATACCAGCTGGTGGCTTGTTGTAAGCTGCCCAGGCAATTTCTGTCATCGTCTTAAATTTTTCTGCGTTTCCTTTAACTTTGAAACGATCAATTTCCCACTCAAGATCGTTCTCACCCACTTCAAGTAAATGCGCTGCTAGTTTTTTTGCCTTGGCATGAATTTTTCGAGCAGCCATCGCAATCGCAGCACCCGCCACCGGTGTTGAACGCGAACCATAGGTACCGAGGCCATAAGGTGCGGTGCTGGTGTCACCTTCTTCTACCTGAATCACTTCAGAGGAAATACCGAGTTCCGTTGCAATGATCTGAGCATAGGTCGTCTGATGTCCCTGACCTTGAGTAATTGTCCCCATACGAGCGATTGCACTGCCAGTAGGATGAATACGGATTTCACAAGAATCAAACATACCGACACCTAAGATATCGCACATCTTAGATGGACCTGCACCAACAACCTCGGTAAAGGTGACGAGCCCAATACCCATCAGAGTTGGGCAATTAGGATCTGCCCGTTTTGCAGCCTGTTCGGCTCGCAAGCCCTTGTAATCGACTGCATGAAGTACTTTATCTAGTGCAGTATGGTAATCACCTGAGTCATATTCAAAACCGAAAGCTGAGGTGTAGGGAAATTGTTCTTTACGGATGAAATTTTTCTTACGTATGTCAGCCTTATCCATGTTGAGTTTCTGCGCCAGTACATCGACCATACGTTCTATCAGGTATACGGCTTCTGTAACCCTAAATGAGCAACGATAGGCCACACCACCAGGCGCTTTATTGGTGTACACGCCTTCTACTGTGCAATGCGCTGCTGGTATGTCATAAGAACCCGAACAGATATGAAACAAACCTGCAGGGAATTTAGTTGGATCAGCACATGCGTCAAAGGCGCCATGATCAGCGATCACGTGCGCACGTAAACCAAGAATTTTACCTTCTGCAGTTGCTGCCAGTTCACCAGTCATGTGATAGTCACGGGCGAAAGCAGTAGAGGATAAATTCTCAATGCGATCTTCAATCCATTTCACTGGTCGGCCCAACACGATAGAAGAAACAATTGCGCAAACATATCCAGGATAGATACCAACTTTATTACCAAACCCACCGCCGATATCTGGCGACACAATACGTACCTTTGATTCAGGAATTCCCGATAACATCGACACAACTGTTCGCACAATATGAGGTGCCTGACTTGTAATGTACGTGGTTAATTCACCGCGAATAGGATCAAAAGAAGCTACCGTACCGCAGGTTTCGAGTGGGCAAGGATGAACACGAGGGTAAAGTAATTTTTCTGATACAGTCACAGCGGCATTTTTAAATGCTGCATCAGTCGCTTCTTTGTCACCCGCATCCCAAGTAAAAATATGATTGTGGTGATAACGCTTACCGTGCGCTCCTTCAGTCTTGCCAGCAAGATCTTCTCGAAGCACGGGAGCATCTTTCTCAAGTGCCTTGAAGGGATCAATGACTACTGGCAGCTCTTCATATTCAACTTCGACCGCCTCCACACCATCAGCAGCACTATAGCGATCTTCAGCGATAACGACTGCCACTTCCTGCATCTGAAAATGGACTTTTTCATCAGCTAGCACTGCAGCTACATCACCAGCAAGTGTTGGCATCCAATGTAATTTCAGTGGCTTTAAGTCATCCGCAGTTAAAACTGCAATTACGCCAGGGATAGCAAGCGCTTTTTCTTTATTGATTTTCTTAATGCGCGCATGTGCAAGCGGGGAGCGCACGATATCCATGTGAAGCATTCCAGGTAGTTTAATGTCATCGACATAATTTCCCTTACCCTGAATAAAACGTGCATCTTCTTTACGAAGGCGGGATTCGCCCATACCCTGCAGGGCAGCCTTACGATCAGGTGCATTCATAGTAGTCTCCAAAAAATTTGATTAAGCTTAGGCAGCGACTGGTTTTTTTGCATCTTCACGTAGCTTGTTAGCTGCATACTGAACTGCCTTAACAATATTTTGATAACCTGTACAGCGGCATAGATTTCCTGACATGCCACTACGGATTTCTTCTTCAGTAGGATTCGGATTGTCTTGCAAAAAACGATAAGCACGAGTCAGCATGCCAGGCGTACAGAAACCACACTGAAGACCATGTTCTTTATAAAAGCCTTCTTGAACTGCGTGCAGTACACCTCCCTGTGCCAGACCTTCCACAGTAATCACTTCACTACCCTCGCACTGCACAGCAAAACAAGTACACGACTTAACTGATTCGCCATCAATATCTACTGTGCATGCACCACAGTGACTTGTTTCACAGCCGATATGAGCGCCGGTCAAATGCATTTTCTCTCTGAGAAAATGGACTAAAAGAGTTCTAGGCTCAACGGCTTCTTCAATTTTTTTACCGTTTACATTCATAGAAATAATTTTTTTACTCATCGCTATCTCCCTTAATTTTTATTATTTGCAGTAAACCATGGCTGCTGTAATCGCTCGACGCGTCATCTCACCTGCCATAGCTGTTTTATATTCAGCATCTCCACGCAAGTCTTCTGCAGGATCACAGATTGAACGCACACTTTCTGCAACTTGATCCAAAAGCGCAGGAGTAACTTCTTTACCTATCATTAGTTTTTCTGCTGCACTTGCACGCAAAGCAGTAGGTGCAACATTGGTTAGACCAATAGCGACATGAGTGACTTTTCCTCCCGACATCTGCAGTACAACTGCAGCGGCCGCAGTTGCCCAATCGCCCGTTTTGCGTTTTAGCTTGTGATAGGCATAGCCGGTTTTTGGCGCAAAGGGAGAAACTTCAATAGATACTAGAATTTCGTCTTCTGCAAGAGCAGTCATATAAGTACCGTGAAAGAAATCGACTGCATTTACTTTGCGCTGACCATTCGGTCCTTGAAGTACGAATATCGCGTCTAGTGCCATTGCAATAGCAGGATGATCGTTAGCAGGATCACCGTGAGCAATATCACCGCCAATAGTGCCGCGGTTACGCACCTGAGGGTCAGCGATTAATTTAGCTACTTCTGGAAGTAACGGAATCTTCTTCTGCAATAACTCAGAAAATAAGATTTGGTTTTCAGTCGTCATTGCTCCAATTTTTATGACACCGCCCTCTTCTTTAATGCCTCTAAGCTCAGGAATTTTATTGAGATCAATTAGATTAGCTGGCTCAGCGAAGCGTAATTTCATCATCGGTAAAAGACTATGGCCGCCAGCCAGAATTTTTGCTTCATCACCAAACTTTGTTAATAGCGCTACAGCTTCGGAAACAGTTTTGGGGCAGTGGTAATCAAATGAAGGTGGAATCATCTTTATCTCCTTATTTATATTTTTTAATTTAATTTTTTCCGAAGACCGCAATGCATTAATTCATGTTTAATAAATATGTAATTTATATAATGAAAACTCTTTTAAAAACATAAACATGCATGAATAGAACTATTCAACTAATATTTTTCATTACAAGTTATGTTAGCATCAAATAACTGATATACATATAATCTATATGAATGTAATTAAAAATACAGCTAATAATTTAGCCACATTGACACTACTAATTTGCATAGCGTTTTCGTTATGGCAAGTGCATGGTGTTGGAGTGGGTGATTTTGATTTAATTCTATTAACACTGTTTGGTGTGGTTTCTGGCTGTGTGGCTCTGACATGTCTGCGCCCTCAAAGAGTTGGACTGTCCCCTCCAAATGTCATGCTTTCATTAGGTATAGGAGGTATGTTGTTTGGATTATTTTTGGATATCAATAGAACGCCAATCGCAACTCTTGAAAGCTTGTGCTTTTCTAGTTCTCCATTAAGCTTAATGGAATCTATGCTCTTTCATATTAGTCTTTTTCCTAACATGCATATAGGTATGGTACTTGGCGGGATAATGGCTATACCAACTTTACGTTTATTGCGACCAGAATGTAGAAGACTATGTTCTATGCTTACGCAAAATATTCTATGCTCAACTTGGATGTTGATTGGGATGACTTTTGGCGCCACAGCTTTTGTACAATCGATTCGATCAATAGATGGTATGTCAATCGATAAAATGCTCGGAGGGATGTTTACAGGAATGGTCTGGGGTATGGTAATCAGCGTTGGTATCTATCGGTTATTTTTTATATGCAAAGATCAAATTGAATCAAAGTCAGCATAAACATATTATTTAAAGATTAAGTAAGAAATTCATTCGTATTGATAAGCTTTCCAATAATTCATTAGTCGTATTTGTTTTACTTTAGAAAAAATTTAAGTGATTCACTAAATATTTACTAGAACTTCTTGGAGACAAAAATGCGATACCTCATTATTGTTTTATCATTTTTTTTTCTTAATATAACCAACTCATCTTTAGCGCCATCAAGTACTCAAGATATCATTGCGATTTAGATGGTTTGCCATCATTGTCGAATGTATAGGC